>Ga0315273_10001417_pt1 | contig 27258 bp, 20 predicted proteins | sample YL17G02_0_MG_FD_205753 | JGI IMG/M metagenome (GOLD analysis project Ga0315273, IMG submission 205753) | Sediment microbial communities from Yellowstone Lake, YNP, Wyoming, USA - YL17G02_0 | ecosystem: Environmental > Aquatic > Freshwater > Lake > Sediment | place: USA: Wyoming | collected... | reverse complement strand
GGGCTCGAGCATCGAAACAGCGCCGTCTTCCTCGTCGACCGCTTCGGCTTCCGGCCGCGCGCCTCGTACGAGCGCTTCCTCGAGCTGGTGTCGCACGAGTTCTTCCACGTGTGGAACGTGAAGCGCATTCGCCCCAAACCGCTCGGGCGGTTCGACTATCGCTGCGAGAACCATACGCGACAGCTCTGGACGATGGAGGGCGTGACCTCGTACTACGAGAAGCGGTTCGTCGCGGCGGCGGGGCTGTACCCGAAGGATCGCTTCCTCGAGCGCGTCGCGGACGAGATCGCGAGCTTGCAGACACAGCCCGGGCGGGCGCTGCAATCGCTACAGCAGTCGAGCTTCGACGCGTGGATCAGGCAGTACCGGCCCGACGAGAACTCGGGCAACGTGAGTATCTCGTACTACCAAAAGGGAGCGCTCGTCGCGCTGATGCTCGACCTCGAGATCCGCGCGCTTACCTCGCGGGCGAAGTGTCTCGACGACGTCGTCAAGCACCTCGCGCATCAGGCCACGCTCGACGACGCGGGTTTCGCGGAGCCCGACGGCTATCTCGACGCCGTCGAACTGGTGGCGGGAGAGCAGGGGGGGGCGTTCAAGACGTTCTTCGAACGTTACGTCTCCGGAACGGTCGAGCTCGACTACGAACGCGCGCTGGGCCACGCCGGCCTTGCGCTCGCGTGGACACGCGCCGGTGCGAAGGAAGGCGAACTCCCGGGCTGGCTGGGCGTCGCAACGCGCGCCGAAGGTCGCGCGCTCGTCGTTGCGTCGGTGCGGTCGGACGGTCCCGCCGAGGCTGCCGGCCTCTACGCGGGCGACGAGCTTTTGGCGATCGACGGCGAGAGAGTGGACGCCGCGCGCCTTCCTGCCCGTCTCGCGGAGCGGCCCGCGGGAACAACCGTGCGGGCGACGGTGTTCCGGAGGGACGAGTTGCTCGAGATTCCGGTGACGCTGGGTGAACCTCCGGCGGACTCGGTCGCGATCGTGCCGATGGAGCGCACGACCCCCGCGCAAGCGGCTCTGCGCGAGGCCTGGCTGGCCCCGTTCCAGCGATGACGCGCGAGCGGCACGACCTCCCCGTCACCGGCATGACCTGCGCCGGATGCGTGGCGAGCGTCGAGCGCGTGCTGGCCGCGACCCCCGGCGTCGAACGCGCGCTGGTCAACTTGGCGACCGAGAAGGCGACGATCGTCCTCGATCCGGGGGTCGTGTCGTTGGCGCAACTCGCCGAATCGTTGCGTCACGCGGGCTACGGACTGATTCTCCCCGAGCCGGGGGTCAAGGACGCGGAAGAGAGAGCGCGCCTCGCGGAGCGCACCGCAACGCGGAACCGATTCGTGGTCGCCACGATCTTCGGCCTCCCCGTGCTCGCGCTCGGGATGAGCCACGGCGCGCTCGCGATCCCGGGAGAACGGTGGATCCAGCTCGCGCTCACGACGGTCGTCATGACGTACGCGGGGGGTGGCTACTTCCGACGCGCCGTAAGCGCACTGCGCCATGGCACCGCCGACATGAACTCGCTCGTCGCGCTGGGAACGGGGGCTGCTTACCTGTATTCGCTGATCGCGACGATCGATCCGTCGCTCGTCGCGCCCCGCACCGCGGAACATCACGCGATGCCTCCCGTCTACTTCGAAGCCGCCGCGGGGATCTTGATCCTCGTTCTGCTCGGCAAGATGTTGGAGACCGGCGCTCGCGCGCGGACATCGGCCGCGATCCGGAAGCTCGCGCGCCTGCAGGTGCGCTCGGCGCGCGTCGTTGCCGAAGGCGTCGAGCACGAGCGCGAGCTCGACGCGATCCATGTCGGGGACGTTCTCGCGGTCCGCGAGGGTGAGACCGTTCCGCTCGACGGCGTCGTGCTCGACGGCGCCTCCAGCGTGAACGAGTCGATGCTGACCGGCGAGAGCCGCCCCGTGGCCAAGGCGCAAGGAGCCGAGCTCTTCGGGAGCACGATCAACGGGAGCGGCGCATTCCGGATGCGCGTCACACGCATCGGCGCCGACACCGTGCTCCAGCAGATCGTGCGCATGGTCGAGGAGGCCCAGGGATCGAAGGCTCCGGTACAGCGGCTTGCCGACCGTGTCAGCGCGGTGTTCGTCCCGGTCGTCCTGGTCGTCGCGCTCGGCACCTTCGTGGCCTGGATGGCGTTCGGGCCGGAGGACAGCCGGTTCACCCTGGCGCTGGTCAACGCCGTGGCCGTGTTGATCATCGCGTGCCCGTGCGCCATGGGCCTCGCGACCCCGACAGCGGTCCTCGTGGCGACGGGGCGCGGAGCGGAGTTGGGCGCGCTCGTGAAAGGCGGCGCGGCGCTCGAGGCGGCGGGGCGGATCGACACGGTCGTCTTCGACAAGACCGGCACGATCACCGCCGGCCGGATGGCGGTGACCGACATCGTCGCGGCGGATGGCTTCGACGAAAACGACATTCTCCGCCTCGCCGCCGCCGCCGAGTCGGGCTCGCGGCATCCGCTCGCGGAGGCGATCGTGGCGGAAGCCCGCCAGCGGGGTCTCGATGTTCCGACAGCCTCGCGCTTTACGGCGATCGCAGGCTCCGGAATCAGTGCGCAGGTCGATGGCCGCGCGGTGCTCGCCGGACGCGCAGGTTGGCTCGAGGACGCCGCCGTGGCGACCGCACCGCTCGCGGAGCACGCGCGCCGGATCGCCGGCCAGGGCCGCACGCCCGTACTGGTCGCGGTCGGCGGCGCGCTCGCTGGCGTCGTCGGGGTCGCCGATCCGCTGCGCGACGGCGCTCGGGAAGCGGTCGCGATGCTCCGGGCGATGGGCTGCGAGATCGTGCTGCTCACCGGCGACCGGCGCGAGACCGCCGAAGCCGTCGCCCGCGAGGTCGGCATCGAGAAGGTCCTCGCGGAGATTCTCCCGGGAGGCAAGGCCGAAGAGATTGCGCGACTTCGCGCGACCGGGCGACACGTCGCGATGGTCGGCGACGGCGTCAACGACGCGCCCGCGCTGGCGTCGGCCGATCTCGGCGTCGCCGTGGGCACGGGGAGCGACGTCGCGATCGCAGCGTCGGACATCACGCTCGTGGGCTCCGACCCGCGAACGGTTGCCGTTGCCCTCGAGCTGTCCCGGCGCGCGCTGCGCACCATCCGCCAGAACCTCGGTTGGGCGTTCGTCTACAACGTCCTCGGCATCCCGCTCGCCGCCGGCGTGCTCTACCCATGGACCGGCTGGATGCTCTCGCCCGTCGTCGCGTCCGCGGCGATGGCGCTCTCCTCCGTCTCCGTCGTCACGAACAGCCTACGATTGAGGAAGTTCAGCGTTAAGAGTTGAAAGCCAAAAAAAACCCCCGCGAGATCCGCGGGGGTTTCGGTCCGGCCGGTAGGGGCCGCCGGCCGGAGTGAGTTCGGGTGGGTCTTACCAGCGGACCTTGGCCTGTATGGCTGCGCGCGTTACGGCGTCGTGGGCCGTATCAACCTTCGGAAAATCATTAGGTCCCGGGTCCGGGACCGCTACCTGGTCCACGAAAGTCTTGGAGTCCGGGCTCATTTGACCGAGCATTACCTCGAAGGAAAGATTCTTCGAGTACTGGTAACCGTACTTGAGGTCGATCTCGTTGCCGATCTTGTCGTTCGGGGCACCGTTCGCCTCGGTCAGACTGAACATGTGATAGGCAAACATCACGTAGTGCTCGCTACCGATCCAATGCTCGTAGCCGATGTTGTAATCGGTGATGTTATGCGGGCCGTTGTGGTCGAAATTGGCGCTGAGGGCTGAGCTATCGATCCAGTCCATGTCGCCGAAGCGGTTGTTGGCGTGGAAGTCGCCGAACAGGTTGAAGAAGTCTTCATCCTTGTTGCCCGCATCCGTCCCCGTGGTCTTGTCGCCCGAGGTCATGAGCGTTCCGATGTGAACACGGCCATGGCTGTCGCCAACCTTGAAGTTGTACGCGAACCAGCCCTCGCCGATCCAGCCTCCGATCGTCGTGGTGGGATTCTCGTCGCCGCTCTGCATGGCGTACTCGATGTTCCAGTCGAACATGTTGAGCTTGTCGCCAGTCATCATCCCGCGGTTCCAGCGCGCGCCGTACGTGTCGAATTTGGTTCCGCCGGTCGGTTGCAGCTGCTGGGCCACGATCCAGTAGCCGCCGACCGTTCCCATCGTCTTGAAATTCCAGTCGTACGTGGCGCCGAAGAGACTGGTGTCCTGCACGCCGTTAACAAGGCCCGTGACGTACGGGTTGTTCCCTTCCAAGATCTTGTAATAAAAGAAATTTAGGTCGTTGCTGCCGTGCTGCCACATTCCGCGGACGCCATCGAACGCCCGTCCGTTGTAGTAGTCGTTGTCACCGAGGAGGAGCTCGGTCCCGTAGGTGTTCTCCTGGCGTCCGAGGCGGGCGCCGAACTCGGAGCCACCGATCTTGCCCATCTCGACCCAGCCCTGATAGAGCGCAAGGCCGGCGGTCGGGCTGAGAAACGGTGCGATGGGGGTGCCGTCAGCATTGGCAACGTTGGTCGCGTCACCGAGGAAGCCGTAGTACTGAAGATCGACGTGCGCCGTGACGTTCTTCTCGAACATGCCGGTCAGGCCGACCAACACGCGGTAACCCGTGAACGCGGACGCGTCGTCGTTGGCGTCGCCCTGAACTAATCCGTCCTTCAGGTCGGTGTAGTTGTTGAGGTTCTCGTACCGAGCGCGCACCTCTCCGTTGAACTCGAACTTCTTCTCTGCGTCGTCCTGGGCCAACGCCGGAACGAACGTCATTCCGGCAAGCACGCCGGCCAGTACCGTGAACAGCACCTTCTTCATTAACAGCCTCCCAGCTGTGAGATCCGTACCGAGTCCGCGGGGTACGGTATCCGGGGACCATCCCCGGTTACGGCCGTAATCTCATGAATCTCTGTTTATTACCCCAAGTATCTAGGCTTTAAGCCCACAACAAAGTAACAGCAAACCACATGCCCTGCATCTCTGAATTTGTAACTGACTCTAACCTAGTTATTAAGCAATATTTTAGCTTTCGTCACACCGATAAGCATCCGGGGCTTATGGGGGTATTCATGGGATCACGATCCAAGATAATGAATCGTCCAAAGACGCGGACCCTCGGGGGTGCTTGAGAGATGGTGCTCAGACGTAAAACGCGGGAATGAGCAGCATGCCGATCGCCCCGATGACCGCCCAGTACGCCGCCGCCATCGCAAGGGAGATTCTGGGAGTGCCTCCGCGTATCGTCGAGACGAGCAACCAAAGACCGAGCACCAGGCCGAAGAGCAGATAGATCGTGTGAAGTCCGTTGACAAAAAGCAGGAGTGAAAAAAACCGCCGCACGTTCGAGCCGGTGCGTCCTTCCGCGCCGGGCGTCTGGAGCGCGATCGTGGCACGCACCGACCCCGTCGGTCCTGCGGATGCGGCGGGCAGAATCGAGTGCGGGAGCCAGAGCTCTCCGTCGATCACCTGCGGCTGGTCGGGGGAGGTGGTGATGGCGGCCGGAGTCGCGGCCGCGACCGCAACCGCCGGGGCCGCGGCGATGGCGGCAGCCTGCTTTTGGAACTCGCGCACGTAGGCGATCGCGTCGATAAGGCTCGCATCGCTGAGCGCTGGGTTGCCGCCTCGCGCGGGCATCGACAGGTGGAGCTTGCTCTCGGGGTCGAACGGTTGACGGCCGGCCTTCACGAACGCCAGCGCCTTGTCGTCCGTCTTGTCCTTCAGGAACACGCTGTCCCTGAGGTTTTGCCCCTGCCCCTTGACGCCGGAGCCGTCGGGCGCGTGGCACGCGGCGCACGTTCCGAGAAAGATCCGCTTGCCCTGCGAAGAGTCGCCGACGTGGGTCACGGCTGCTCCGGGCGCGCCGTGGATCGTCGTCGATGCCACCTCCGCCCGCTTGGGCAGAAATCCGGCGCGACGGCTCGTCGAAGGAAACTCGATCGCGCGCACCGCGAGCACTGCCGTGCCCGCGAGCAGCGCAACGGCGAGTAACGGGCGCGCCCAGCCGAGCTTCGCGGCAAGGGCGAAGCGAAGTGCACCTGCCGACGCAAGGCATGTCACCAGCAGGGCGATCGCCGTGACCAGGCCCAGCTTGCGGTCAAGGAGCTTCGGAGCCCACGTAAACGCGCCGGGATCGCTGACGCGCAGCAGCGCGTATCCCGTCAGGATGGCCCCGAACAGGATCACCGCGGAAGCGAGGAACAGCCCGAGACCGAGCGGGCCAGGGCCGGACAAGTGTGTCACTGGGGACTTGGCGGCATCGTTTGGCGTGTCGTTCATCGGGCGGCCTCTTGTCGAGAAAAGGGGTGGCTCTGGAGGGTTCCTTCGCGAGCCCGGGCCAGGACAGCGTCCCAGGATAGCTTCTCCCCGCCGCGTTCGGCGACGAGGACCTCGGCATCGGAAGCGGTCTTGAACGCCGCGATGCCCGAACCCATCGGCGTTGTGAGCTCTCGAATCTGCGAAAATGTTGCGGTGCTCGCGTCGATCCACGCCTCCGTCGGCCGGTCGTGAACCCAGCGCCCACGAAGCGTGGCCCCCGAGGCGTTCGCCTCCCAGAGCGCGAGGCATCCAATATCGTCAAACTTCAACATGCGCCGCTCGGCACCGTCCTCCGCAAGGGCGGCTGCCGCGTAGCGCGTCTCCGCGATCGCCATTGCGCAGCCGTCGCACACGTCGACCCCGAGACGGATCTCCGGTGGCCCGTTGGGCGCGGCGCCCCCGCACGCCGACACACAAGCGAGCGCAAGGACCGAGCTCGCGGCAACGAGGCCTCGCATTACGGCCGGCTCGTCCGCGCGAAAACCGCCGCCGCGGCGGACAGAGGGAGCGCGATCCAGGCGGCCAGGGCTCCTGCGAAGACCCACGGCAGCCCTCTTCCGTACGTCGTCGTCGCATACATGCCGGCCGGCCCCAGCATGTCGAGCGTCGGGTTCAAACGCGCCAGCACCGCGAGCTTGAACACCTGCAGCGGGTTCGCGAGGGCGATGTGCAGCAGTTGCGGGGCACCGAGCTTGAAGACGAGGCTCCCACCCATCAATCCGAGATCGGTCAGCAACACGAACGTCAGCCACAGAGCGACCGAGACCCCAGCCGCCACCGAAGCCCGAGGTGCTACGGAAGACACCAGCAGACCGACCGCCAGCATCGCCAGCGCGAGCACCATGGAAAGCGCGACCAAGGTCCCAAAACTGCCCGCGTCTCCACGTGCGCCCGCAATCGCCAGCGCCGCGGCGCTGACGCCGAAGCCGCCGGCCAACGCCGCAGCGAGCGCGATCGCGAGGCCAAGGAACTTCCCGAGCAGCAGCTCGCCGCGATCGAGCGGCTGGGCCAGCAGGTAGGCGAGGGTGCCTCGCTCGCGTTCGGCGGCGATGCTCGCGGCCCCCACGTTCAGCGCCATCAACGGAACGATCAGCGCGACGAGGTTGACCAGGACCGCGGCCGTGCGCCCGTAGCCGACCTGGCCGTAGGCTGCCGCCCCGAGCGACGACAGAAATGACAGCGCCACCGAGAGCACGGTGAAGATCCCGGCGTACAACAGGAACCACCGGTTGCGGACGGCGTCACGCAGCTCTTTTGCGGCGACGATGGCGACGTTTCTCGGATCGCTCACGCGAGATCCTCCAAGGCGTCGGCCTCCGCCTCTGCGACGTCCTCGGGTCGCGCGTGTCGTGCCACTTTCCCGCGCTCGAGCACGAGGACGCGGTCGGCGAGGCGGAGCACATCGTCGCGGCGATGGGACGTGAACACGATCGTCTTGCCGGATTCCTTGAGGCGGGCCAAAACGCGCAGCAGACCTTCCCGCCCGTTCGCGTCGAGGTTCGACGTGATCTCGTCGAGCACCAGGAGCGGCGGGTCCGAAAGCAACGCCGCCGCGAGCGCGAGCCGCTGTTTCATCCCTCCCGATAGCGAGCCGATCGGCTTGGCGCCATGCGCCGAGAGCCCGACCTCGGCGAGCGCAACGTCAACGCGCTCGGGGGCCACCCGCTTGATTTTCGCGAGGAACGCGAGGACCTCGCGACCGCTCCATTCGGGGTAGAACGCGAGCTCCTGCGGGACGTACCCGAGCCGACCGCGCGCGGTCTTGGCGTTTATGAGGGCGTCGTGGCCGTCGATGCGGACGGTGCCCGTGAAGCGCAACAGACCAAGAAGGCACTTGAGAAGAGTGCTCTTGCCCGCGCCGTTCGGGCCCCACAGGGCGACCGCCTCTCCGGGGGCCACCTCGAACGAGACGTCCTCGACCGCGGTGAACTTTCCGAAGCGCTTCGTCAACGCCACGACCGCAAGCATCGGATGCGCGGACGCCGGATTCGGGACGGCACGCACCGGAGAGCTCGCAAGCGCCGGGCCGGGCGGCGGCACTCGTTCTCCCCGCGCCAAGGCCGCCGCCGAGCCAAACGCCAGGAGGAGCGCGATCGACATCGCCGCGAACTGCGCGCGAATCGGCGGCTGCCCCGCCAACGCGCGAGCGGGCAGGGATTGCATCAGAGGGGCGGTGTCCGTGAGCTTGGGTCGGGCCTTCACGACGGGGAAAGCGCGCACCGCGAGATCGACCGCCTGCTGCACGGGACTGAACTGGAAGAGGCGCAGCTCGGGATGCCTGTCCATCAGATTCTCGAACAGGCTTTCGGCACGATACGGAAGATCTCCGAGGCCGTCGCCCCCAAGGTCGTAGCCGCGATAGTCGCTCCAGTAGTTCCCGCGCCCGTCGACCGTGAACGCGTTGCCGTGGAAGTCCCCCGGCCCGATCACACCGACCTGCTCCAGGTTGTCGACGAACGAATTCGACGACACGTCGTTGCGCTTGACGGAGGGAAGAAACCCGATGCCGATGTCGTTATACGCGAGGAGGTTCCGCCGGATGATGCATCGCGAGTCAATCGAGTTCGGAGAGTTGTCGACATAGATCCCGATGCGGTTTCCGGCGAACTCGTTGTCCTCGGCGACGAGGGCGTCGTTGTCCTTGAGGCCGAGTCCGTAGCCGCTCGGCCCGCGGCAAGAGACGATGTGATTGCGGCGGAACTCGGAGCGGTTCGAGTACATCAGGAACGCGCCCACGGAGTTCCCTTCCAGCCGGTTGTCTTCCATGATGGTCGCGTCGGCGTACATCAGATGCAACCCGTACCGGCTGTCGCGAACGTCGTTGCGCAGGACCTTCGTTCGCTGAGAGAACCAGACGACGACGTCGCGGGTGTGGCGCACCCGATTCCCCTCGATCACGCCGTCGTTGCAGTACCAGAGCCGAATCGAGTCGCCCCGCCGGGTCACATCGAAGTCCTTGCCATCAACCGTGTTGTTGCGCACGACGATGCGGTTCGCCTGCCGCGCGTAGACTCCGAACAGCACGTCGGTCAGCGTCACGTTTTCGACGGTGACGTCGTCGGCCATGACGAGGACGCCGGAGTTCTCCTTGTCGAGGCTCGAGCCGGTGCCGCGTACGGTCACACCACGCACCGCCACGTGCGCCGCAGTGATCTTCACGACGTCGCCGTCTCCTTCTCCCTCGAGGATCGCGCCGGGCTCACCCTGGAGAATCACCGCCTTGCTGAGAACGAACGGTCCGCGATGCACGCCGGACGGCACGCGAATCGTGGCACCCGGCTCGGCTGCGTGAATCGCCGCCTGCAGATCGAAGCGCGCCTCGGCCCGCGCATCCGGGGCAGCGGAGGCCGCCACGAGTACCGCGACGAGAATCGAAGCTGCGCCACGCAGTGCCGCGTCGACGAGCGGCTTGTAGGCGCGGCGGTGAAGCCAGAGGCCGGTGAGGATCACCGCCGAAGCGACGAACGCGAGGATCAGCCCCACGTCGGGCGTGGCGACCGTGCTGAACTGGCCGACGAAGCCGGTGCCGAGCACGGGAGGCGTAAACGGTTTGATCGAGGACGAGAGCGCCGCGTGCGGGTCGAGATTCCGGCCGAAGTGCGCGAGCCAGAGATGGAGGTCGATCAGGAACCCGGCGGGGAACAAGAGCGCGGGGAGCGCAAGCCACGCCGCCCGCCGGTTGTGAATGAAGATCGCTCCGAGCACCAACAACGAGACGGCGACGACCGCCATGATCGACAGCTCGCGCTCGAGCTTCGCCGCGTCGTCGAGCTTGCGCATCCCGATGTAGTGGTTGAGGCCGTCGATCTCGGCGACGTCCCCCTCCAACCGGTTCAGATACGCGTGCACCGTCAACCCTTTCGGGTATTGCGGCGCGTGGAGAATCATCCGCCAGTAGGGCTGGAACAGCGAAACGAGGAGGAGCACCGCGGCCGCGGCCAGAAACAACGAAGGCAGAACGTAGCGTGCGCGATGGGCGCGCAGCTCGGCGTCCGGAATCCGAGGTCCGACGATGGACTCGAATGTCGCCTTGGCCACGGTGCTCCCCCCCTCATGGGACGTTGGTTCAGGGCTTCACGAGGAAGATGCCGGTCATTTCCAGGTGCAACGCCGAACAGAACTCGGTGCAGTAGTACGGATACGTCCCGGAACGATCCGCCACGAACTCGACGGTCTCGGTTTCCCCCGGCTCCAGACTCAGGTTGATGTTGTAACCGGGAATCGCGAACCCGTGAGTGGCGTCTTGCGTGCGCTCCAAGCTCGTGATGTGCCAGAAGACGTGGTCGCCCTTTTTGACTTCCACATGTTCCGGATTGTAGTGGCTGCGAATCGCGGTCATGTAAACGTCGACGCGGTTGCCGTTGCGCACGATCTTCTCGCCGCCGGCCACGGGCGCCTTGGGATCCTTCGACTGGGTTTGCGGGCTCCAGCCGACCTCGGGGTAGACCGTCCACGGCTTCAGTTTGTCCGCCTTGATGATCTGCGCGTAGTGCGGCTCACCGACGCCCATCGCACCGTCGTAGATCACCGGCATCGTCGTACCGGTCGCTCCGATGTCGAGCAGCTGCAGATTCTGCGGGAGCAGCGGACCGGTCGGGAAGAAACGGTCCACCGACCACTTGTTCAGAGCGACGACGTACTTGCCGTCGGGGCTGACCGTGTCCCCCTCGGCCGCCGCGAGGTGGCCGATGTTGTACTGGGTCGGCGTTTTCGTCACGAGCGTCCACGGCGGCTCGGGGTGCTTATCCGCGTACTCTCCGCCCAACGTCCATCGCGCGACCGCCGTATCGAGGAAGAGAGACGTGTAGGCGTAACCCTTGTCGTCGAACTGCGTGTGCAACGGACCTAAGCCCAGCTCGACGCGCGCCTCGATGACGCTGTCCTGGTCGAGGATCGGCACGCCGAACGGATCGGGCGTCCACTTCTTCGCGGCGATCGTGGTCTGGATCTTCTCGAACGAGTAGACGGATACGTGCGGGTCGAGCTTTCCGGCGACGACGATGTACTTGCCGTTGGGCGTGACGTCGCAGCCGTGCGGGCTCTTCGGCTCCGGCGCGAAGAAGAGGATCCCTTCCTTGGCCGCGACATCGAGCGGAATCACGGGGAAGCCGTTGACCATCTTGGTCTTGCCCGCCAGATACGCCGCCTCGGCGGCTTTCAGGTTGATGATGTGCAGGTAATCGACGTCGCGCTGCGAGACGCCGGCCTCGAACGGAGGCTTCCCTTCCTCGATGCCGCCCGTCGCCATCTCGGTGTTGATCGAGTTGCCGAAGATCCAGCCGTCGCTCGCAAGCTTGCCGGCGTCGAACAGATCTTGCCAGTAGGGCGGAAGTTCGATCGCGAACGATTTCTTCATGTCGATGCGTCCGGCCGCCCGGTCGAACTTCCAGAGCGTCACCATCCCGCGATAGGACTTCTCATAATCGGCGATCGGGGCGTAGGTCCAGCCGAGCGGTGTGGAATATTGGCCGCCCTCGATCACGTAGTCGGTGTTCGGGGTGACGAACGCGCCGCCGTGATCGTTGATCGCGATCGGGTTCTTGACGATCTGCTTCGTCTCGAAGTCCCGAAGGTCGATCACGGCCATGCGTGCGTTGGCCTTGTCATTGATGAAGAGGAACTGGCCGTCGTAGTCGCCCGCGGTCTCCGAGAGTCCGGGGTGGTGGGTGTCGCCCCACTTGATCTCGCGCCCGTTGGCGTAACCTGCCTTCAGAATCTCTTCGCCGACGCCGTAGCCGTAACCCTGCCAGGGCTCCGGCGTGAAGACGGCGATCGAGCGCAGGATGCGCATCGACGGCAGCCCGATCACGAAGACCTGGCCGCTGTGGCCGCCCGACGCGAACATCAGGTAGTCGTCGATCCGGCCGCTCGGCACGAACGTCTTCAGCGCCGCCGCTGCGTCGTCGGGCGTCAGATTGCGCGCCGCCATGATCGACTCGAGGCTGTCCCCGCCACTCCCCCCGGCCTTGGGCGCGGCGGACTTGTCTCCCGCGCATCCCGTGGCGAGGAGCGTCGCCGCCGTCAGGATCGCTCCGATGTGCTTGACCAACTGGAACCCCCTTTCCTTTTCCGCGCGGGTCTTTCCGCGCTGGATCGCGAATATGCATGGCCGAACGCGGCCACCGCTGTGACCTGGGTCACACGATGACACAAGTCGTTTGTAGGCTTCAGCGCGACGAGATCGGCCGGCGTGGCGGCTCGAGAAGGGTGACCGTCTTTCCTTCGACGCGGATAACGCCCTCTTGGACCAGTTTGGCCATGGTTCTGGAGACGATTTCACGGACGGTGCCGATCCGCGCGGCCAGCTCTTGATGGGACAGATCCAACTCGAACGAACCGCTATCTTTCGCGAATTCCCGGAACAAGTCCACCAATCTCTGGCGGACATCCCGCAACGACAGCTCCCGGACCAGCATCACCATCCGGCGGAGCCGGAACGCCAGCGAGGCGATCACCGCCCTCGTCAGGTCGGGATGGTGCTCGAGCAACTCCTGGAAGTCCCTCGGCCGGACGACCAGAAGAACCGTGTCGTGCACCGCCGCGCACGCCGCCGGGTAGGGGTGCCCGTCGAAGAGCGGAAGCTCCGCGACCGAGCGGCCCGGCCCCTCGATCTCGAGAATCTGCTCGCGGCCCCCGTCGCCGGTCTTGTAGATCTTGACCGCGCCCTCGCGAACGACCAGAAATCCCTTGGGAGGATCCCCCTCGAGGAAGATCACCTCGCCGCGCATGTGCACCTTCTCGACACAACGCCTGGCCACTTCGACGAGCGTAGATTCCGGAAGCTCGTGAAGGAACGGAACCCCGCGGAGGGTCTCGAGCACACTTTTCATCCCGGTAGGTTGCCAGCCGCCCCCACCGTGCGTCAACACGTCCGACGGCGATCCGGCGGCGTGACTCAAGTCACAGCGGCGCCTCGCCCCGTCCCGTAGATTCGGTCGTCGAGGAGGACAGCTCATGAATGTCACAGCCGAAACGACCATCGCCGAGATCGCGAGCGCGTTGCCGCGTGCGATCCCGGTCTTTCAGAAGCACGGCATCGATTTTTGCTGCGGGGGACGTCGCGCGTTGGCCGAGGTCTGTTCCGAAAAGGGCGTCGGGTTCGAAACGATCGTCCGCGAGATCGAGACGGCGAGCCGGAAGCCGGCCGGATCCGAGACCGATTGGGCGACCGAGCCGCTCGGCGCGCTGATCGACCACATCCTCGTTCGCTACCACGCGGGCCTCAAGGAGGAGCTTCCGCGCGTTCTGGCGCTCGCCGAGAAGGTCGCGACGGTTCACGGCGCCAATCACCCGGACACCCTTCCGGCCTTGCGCGACACGTTCCGCTCGCTGAAGGAAGGACTCGACTCGCACCTCGAAAAGGAAGAGCACGTGCTCTTCCCCTACGTGCGCGAGCTCGAAACGGCGGCGCGAGGATTGAGGCCGTCCTTTTCGATTCCGCTCGGCCTCGCTTCGGGGGCGATCGGGGTCATGGAGCGCGAGCACGAGGTCGCCGGGCTCGCGCTGAAGACGATCCACCGTCTCACCGACGGATTCCGTCCACCGAACGACGGCTGCGGCAGCTTCCGGGCCCTTTACGCGGGGCTCGAGATCTTCGAGGCGGATCTTCACGCACACATTCACCTCGAGAACAACGTCCTGTTCCCGCGTGCGCTGGGGATGGAGCGCAAGCTCGGGGGCGACGGGGAGTAGCTCTACGCGACGGTGGCCGCGAGGAGGAGTTGGTCGGCCGTCCGCGCGCTTCGTCGCGCGTAGCGCGCGTTTTGTTCCGGGAAATCCCGGCGCCAGTGCGCGCCGCGGCTCTCCTCGCGGAGCAGCGCCGACGCGCCGATGAGGCGTCCGACGAGAATCATGTTCCGCGCTTCGCCGAATGTCGCTTCACCGACAAGCGCGTCGAGCGACGACAACGTCTCGCGAATTCCGTCGGCATCCCGAATGACACCCAGGCCGCGACCAACCGCGGCCCGGAGACGGCTCTCCAGGCGCAGCGGCGGCCGCCACGGAGTTGCCGTCGCGTCGGCGGCCCGGGCACCGGAAGACGAGGCGGCCGCATCGACCGTGCTGCACCCCAACGCGCTGCGAACGTCCTCTGCGACCCGCGCGCCGTAGACCAAAGCCTCGAGGAGCGAATTACTGGCAAGCCGGTTGGCACCATGCGCGCCGGTGCAGGCGACCTCACCGCAGGCCCACAGTCCCTCGATCGACGTCCGCCCGCGCGCGTCCACGGCAACCCCGCCCATGTGGTAATGCGCGGCCGGCGCGACGGGGAGCTCGTCGCGGCGCGGGTCGTACCCTACCGCCAGACACGTGCGGATGACCTGGGGGAACTCGCTCTCGAGCCGCTTCGCGCCCAAGGCGCGCGCGTCGAGCGCCACGCGTTCGCCGCGCGCCAGCCGCGCGACGATCTCGCGCGCGACGATGTCGCGGGGGGCGAGCTCCGCTCGCTCCCAACCTTCGATGCGCAAGGGCCGCGCACGAGCGTCGACCAGCAGAGCGCCCGCGCCGCGCAGCGCCTCGGTGATGAGCGGCATGGGATCGCGAGCGACGTCCAAGGCCGTCGGATGGAATTGGATGAACTCCAGGTCGGCCAGGCGTGCCCCCGCCCGCGCCGCGACCGCCAGGCCATCGCCGGTCGCTTCACGCGGGTTGGTCGTCTCGGGGAACAGGCGACCGATGCCTCCCGTCGCAAGGACAACCGCGCGCGCGCCATGGGACAGCAAGGCTCCCGAGGCGGACATCGCCGTCAACCCGGTGACCCGCCCCTTCTCGAGGAGCAGATCTTCCAGGAACGATTCCGTTCGGAGATCGATCCCGCGCGCTTCCATCACGGCGGCCGAGAGGGCGCGGACGATCTCCGCTCCCGCCGCGTCCCCACCGGCCCGCACGACCCTAGAGCGTGAGTGGGCGCCTTCGCGGCTCAACGCGAGATGGCCGAAGTCGTCCCGATCGAATCGGGCGCCAAGGGCGATCAGCCGCGCGATCGCCTGCGGCCCGTCGGCAACCATCGCGTCAACGATCGCCGGATCCGCGAGCCCCGCCGCGGCGACGAGGGTGTCCTTGGCGTGCTGCTCAGGGTCGTCGTCGCGTCCGACCGCCGCGGCCACCCCGCCTTGAGCATATGGACTGGCTCCACCCGCTAGCGTGTGCGTTTTCGTCAGGAGCGCGACGCGAAGCGGTGCCAACGCGAGCGCCGCGACCATGCCGGCGGCGCCCGAGCCCACGACGATGACGTCGACGTCGGGCGCGCCACGCGTCTCGCCGCTCATCCCGAGAGCCCGCGCCCGACCTCGAGCATGCGGTCGATGGCGCGCTTCGCCGGGCCGGCAACCACCGGATCGATGGTGATCTCGTAGGTCGACGTCTCGAGGGACCGTCGCACCGAAGGAAGGGTGATCTTCCGCATGTAAGGGCAGAAATTGCAGGGGCGCACGAACCGGACGCCCGGCATCTCGGAAGCGACGTTGTCGCTCATCGCGCACTCGGTGATCAAGGCGGCGATAGACGGCGGATGCTCGCGCAGCCTTCTAATCATTCCCGACGTGGATCCGACGTAGTCGGCTTCGGCCAGGACCTCCGCAGTGCACTCGGGGTGCGCAAGGACGACCACCCCGTTGAACAGCGATCGCAATTCGCGGATGTCGTCGGCCGTGAAGCGCTCGTGGACCTCGCACTTTCCCGGCCACGGGATGATCTCGATGTCGGTCTGGGTCGCGACGTACCCGGCGAGATATTGGTCGGGGAGGAAGATCACGCGATCGGCGCCCAGCGAGCGGACGACCTCGACGGCGTTGGCGGAGGTGCAACAGATGGTGCTCTCGGCTTTCACCTCGGCGGTCGTATTGACATAGCTGACGACCGGCACGCCCGGATGCTTCCGTTTCAGCTCCCGGACGTCGGCGGCGGTGATCGAAGCGGCGAGCGAGCAGCCGGCCGAAAGGTCCGGGATCAAAACGGTCCGTTGCGGGTTGAGGAGCTTGACGGTTTCCGCCATGAAGGTGACGCCGCAGACGACGAGCACGTCGGCGTCGCGCGCGGAGGCTTTTTCCGCCAGCGCGAGCGAGTCGCCGGTCACGTCGGCAACCCCGTGGAAGATGACGGGATCCTGGTAGTTGTGGGCCAGAATCACGGCGCGGAGCCTGCGCTTCAGATCGAGGATCGCCGCCACGTCGCCGGCGTAGACCGGCCATTCGATCGGTGGGATGGCGTGTCGTACCGCGAGGTAGCGGGCGGCCACCTCGTCGCGCAACTCCATGGCAAACTCCGTTCACCCTCATGGAACCAGGCTACTTCGCGCGAAGCTAGCGCGACTCCGGAGCGCTTCGGTCTCTTATTTTCCGAAGAGCGTCGTGTATTCGCCGAGCCCTTGGGCTTCGAGCTCGCCGGCGGGGACGAAGCGGAGGGAGGCGCTATCGATGCAATAGCGCAAGCCGGTGGGGGCTGGACCGTCGCCGAAGACGTGGCCGAGGTGGCTGCCCGCGAGGCGGCTGTGCACTTCCGCTCCCAGGAGCGCCAGCGGCCCGTTCTTCGTCTGCACGACGTTTTCCGGTTCGAGACGCTTCGTGAAGCTCGGCCATCCCGTGCCGCTGTCGAACTTGTCGGTCGAGCTGAACAGCGGCTCGCCCGAGACGATGTCAACGTAGATCCCAGGCTCGTGATTGTCCCAGTAGGTGTTATCGAACGCCGGTTCCGTACCGCCACGCTGAGTCACGTCGTACTGCAGCGGTGTGAGCCGGAGCCGCAGCTCGTCGTCGCTCGGCTTCACGTAGGGCTTTCTCGCGGCGACCTCGATCGCCGGCTTGTCCTTCCAGACGCGCTCGAGGTACGGCCCGCGCCCCGATCCCCACTTGTACGCCTTGTACGCCACGGGGTTCTTCGCGTGGTAGTCCTGGTGGTACGCCTCGGCCCGGAAGAAGGGACCCGCGGGGAGGATCATCGTGGCGATCGGCTTGTCGAACCAGTGCTTCGCTTCGAGCGCCGCTTTCGACGCCTCGGCAATCCGTCTTTGCGTAGCGTCGCGCACGAAGATGGCGGCGCGATACTGCGAGCCGCGATCCGCAAACTGCCCGTCGGCATCGGTCGGATCGATCTGACGCCAGAAGACGTTCAGGATCTGCGCGTAGGTGATCTTCGACGGGTCGAACCGCACCTCGATCGACTCGAAATGCCCGGTCCCCCCCGCCGAGACTTCTTCATAGGTCGGGTTCGGCTTCTCACCGCCCGTGTATCCGGAGACCGCCTCGACGACACCGGGAAGCCCGTCGAAGGCCCCCTCGGTGCACCAGAAGCAACCACCGGCCAGAATGGCGACTTCGGTCTTGCCCTTAGGGGTCGCGGCGTCGCTCCCACCGCACGCCGAAACGGCTGCGATCAGCGCCAGGACGGCCACAGTTACGAGGTAGCGTCGGATGGTCATCTCCCATGATGGCCTATCTGGGAACCTCGCGCCCAGGCTGGAAAATTCTCCGGTCGGGGATACCTTTAGGCAACCTACTGCCCCAGGAGCCCAGATGACGCCCAAGCCTCCCGTTTCGCCCGGCAACGAGCGCGAGTTGCTCACACCGGAGTGCATGGCGTTCGTCGTCGGCCTCGCCCGACGGTACGGACCACGGGTCGCCGAGCTCCTCGCCGCCCGACGGCAGATGCAATCGCGTTACGACGCCGGCTACCGCCCTCGCTTTCTCCCGGAAACACGTTCGATTCGTGAGTCCTCCTGGACCGTAGCCGAGCTGCCCGCCGACCTGCGCGACCGCCGCGTCGAGATCACCGGCCCCGTCGATCGCAAGATGATCATCAATGCGCTCAACTCCGGGGCCTCGGTCTTCATGGCCGACTTCGAAGACTCGAACTCGCCGACGTGGGCCAACGTGCTGGACGGCCAGGCCAACCTCATGGACGCCGTGCGCGGGACGATCGCGTACGACGATCCGGAAACGGGCAAGAGCTACCGCCTCAGAGAGACGACCGCCGTTCTGATGGTCCGGCCGCGCGGTTGGCATCTCCTCGAAAAACACGTCGAGGTGGACGCGCGCCCGATCCCGGCCGCGTTGTTCGACTTCGGGGTCTTCCTGTTCCACAACGCGAAGGCCCTGATCGCCAAGGGGACCGGCCCGTACTTCTACCTGCCGAAGCTGCAGAGCCATCTCGAGGCGCGCCTCTGGAACGAGGTCTTCGTAGAGGCCGAGGGCGCGATGGGCCTCCCCCCCGGCACGATCAAGGCGACGGTGCTGATCGAGACGCTCCCCGCGGCGTTCGAGATGGACGAGATTCTCTGGGAGCTGCGCGATCACGCCGCCGGACTCAACTGCGGCCGGTGGGACTACATCTTCAGCTTCATCAAAATCCACAGGAACGATGCCGTCGGAGTGCTTCCCGACCGGTCCCAGATCACGATGGACCAAGGGTTCCTCAGGGCCTACGCGCAGCTTCTGATCAAGACCTGCCATCGCCGCGGCGCGCACGCCATGGGCGGCATGGCCGCGCAGATCCCGATCAAGGGCGACCCCGCGGCCAACGACGCCGCGATCGCAAAGGTCGTCGCCGACAAGCGCCGCGAGGTGGGAGACGGCCACGACGGAACCTGGGTGGCGCACCCCGGGCTCGTCCCCATAGCGCGCGAAGTGTTCGACGCAGCGATGCCGGGGCCGAACCAGCTCGCAAAGTTGCGCGAGGACGTTGCCGTCGGCGAGAGCGACCTCCTCGCGGTGCCCGGCGGAACCCGGACCGAGGCGGGCCTCCGCTGGAACCTGCGCGTGGGCGTCCAGTACCTCGAGGCTTGGCTCCGCGGGGTCGGATGTGTGCCCCTCTACAACCTCATGGAAGACGCCGCGACCGCCGAGATCTCGCGCACGCAGATCTGGCAATGGCTTCACCACGCAGCCAAGCTCGACGACGGACGCACCGTGGATGCCGCGCTGGTGCGCGAGCTTCTCGCCTCCGAGATGGCCACGGTACGCGCCGAGGTTGGACCAGCTCGCTACGATGGTGGCCGATTCACGGAGGCCGTCGCCTTGTTCGAGCGCCTCATCTTCTCGCCGACGTTCGAGGAATTCCTGACCATCCCCGCTTACGAGCTCTTGCTCGCCTGATCTTCGAGGAGACCTGCATGGCCGATGCGAACCTGCATTCCCCCGCCAATCGCTTCGGCGGCATCGTACGCCCCTACACCCCGGCCGACGTGGAACGGCTGCGCGGCAGCGTGAGGGTCGAGCACACGCTCGCCCGCCTCGGCGCCACCCGCCTGTGGGAGCTTCTGCACACGCGCGACTATGTGAACTCTCTCGGCGCAATCAGCGGCAACCAGGCGGTGCAGATGGTTCGCGCGGGTCTCGAGGCGATTTACATCTCCGGTTGGCAGGTCGCGGCCGACGCCAACACCTCCGGCATGACCTACCCGGACCAGAGCCTCTACCCCGCGGACTCGGTCCCGCGCCTCGTGCGCCGGATCAGCCAGGCTTTGCTTCGCGCGGACCAGATCGAGCACGCGGAAGGCGGCGTCAAGCACCACTGGATGGCGCCCCTCGTCGCCGATGCCGAGGCAGGATTCGGCGGGCCGCTGAACGTCTTCGAGTTGATGAAGGGGATGATCGAGGCCGGCGCCGCCGGCGTCCACTTCGAGGACCAGCTCTCCTCCGAAAAGAAATGCGGCCACCTCGGCGGCAAGGTCCTCGTCCCGACGAACCAGTTCCTGCGCACGCTGATCGCCGCGCGCCTGGCGGCCGACGTGATGGACGTCCCTTCGCTTGTCATCGCGCGTACCGACGCCGACAGCGCGAAGCTCCTCACGTCGGACGTCGACCCGCGCGACCAGGTGTTCTGCACCGGCGAGCGCACTCCGGAAGGCTTCTACCGGATCAATTGCGGGATCGAGATGGCGATCGCGCGCGGCCTCGCCTACGCGCCGTACGCCGACCTCATCTGGTGCGAGACATCGACTCCCGACCTTCACGAGGCGAAGCAGTTCGCCGACGGGATCCACGCCGAATTCCCCGGCAAGATGCTCGCCTACAACTGCTCGCCGTCGTTCAACTGGAAGAAGCACCTGGACGAGGCGACAATCGCCAAGTTCCAGCGCGAGCTGGGCGCCATGGGATTCAAGTTCCAGTTCGTCACGTTGGCCGGCTTCCACGCCTTGAACTTCGGGATGTTCGAGCTCGCGAAGGCTTACCGCGGTGAGGGCATGGCCGCCTACTCGCGCCTGCAACAGGCCGAGTTCGCCGCCGAGCGCGACGGCTACACCGCGACCAAGCACCAGCGCGAAGTCGGCACCGGCTACTTCGACGAGGTGGCGCAGGTGATCTCGGGCGGGACGTCATCGACCGTGGCGCTGAAAGAGTCGACGGAGACGGAGCAGTTCTAGGGGCGCGGCCGCGCGCAACCGCGAGGGCGAGATCTACGAGGGCCTTATCGGGTGCCGCTGGTTCTGGAATCCACCGCCCGGCTTAGCGCCGTAAGCGATTCGCGGTGGCAGCTCGGAAGTCAGTTGGAAGAACGTGAGCTGACAGGGCTTGTCGTCTAGCGGCGTGAGTTCGACGGTGAGCGGGCCGTTGTTCATGATCTCCAGAACGATCGGACCCTCCCAGCCGGGCTGAATCCACGGTGCCGTCTGGTGCATGCTGATCCCCAAACGCGCGTAGCTGCTTCGCCCTTCGACGAGTGCGATCAAATTGCGTGGAACGCGGATCCGCTCGTACGTAAACCCGAGGATGAACTCACCGGGAGCGAGGGGAAACGTCTGCCGATTGCCCAATGGGTCTCGCTCGGCGAGTTCCATCGTGTCCCAGAACCCGGCGGCCGCAAGGCTTCGGAAACCCTGCGCGGCCGACAGCTTGATCCCTGGAAGACGTTTCAGTTTGGTGAAGCTGAAACCGAGCCGCAGATCCACGGACGCCTGGCTCCACTGGGATTCCTCCAGAGGAGGATCGAACGCGATTCGCCCGGTTTCGACCTCCGCCCGAAGCTCGGGTTGCGCCAGGACCATGCTCGTTTCACGCGCCGACGGGCTGCAAGTTCGCGCTGGCCCAAACCGCCGTGACGGCGGCTCGCCCAGCCGCGGACTGGCAGAAGGACCCCGGCACCTCGACGACGACGAGTTCGTCGGTCACCTTTACGATCCACGCGCGAAGGAACGCGCCTTCGCCCTCGCCTGTGACGGCATCCGCCTGGACAAAGCCCGAAATCGGCCCTTGCGCGGATTGAACGGTGACGACTGCTTCACCTAATGGTCCGCCGCGGGCGGCGGCGCACGGCATTCTGACTTCTTGCCCCGGAACGAATTCTGCCATTGGGTTTGTCCTCGAAGTTCAAGCTACCACCGATCTGCCAAGTGCCGGGCAGATTCAGTGACGGGGCGGTTGTGATAAGGAAACCACTCTCGAACGCCTTCACCCGCGACAGCGAAACGCGCCCCGAAACGCCCCGCGATAGGGTCGAACCGGAGAAAAACATCACGGATCCAAGCTTTTTCCGTGGGGTGCGGCGTTTTGGGCGTTCCGAACTGCCTTCGGCGTCGAAAATGACCTCGCAGGATCGTCCAGGAGACGTGATCGCGGCACCCGCCGGGCTGCTGGGACCCCCTTGGAATCGACGGAGACGGAGCAGTTCTAGGGCGTTACCGGAGTCCTCACTGATAGACAGCGCGAGGCCGCTCAGGAAACCGATGGCCGACGACGCGGCGTTAGCCTCCGAGCTGATCGGGTCGAAATCCCAGCGGCGTCGGATCAGACGTCGCTCCCGCCACGCGCCGCAACGAAAGGCTCAAAACGATGTGCTGCCCCGCCCCTACCTCAACGTCGGGAACGCCCCCCACCTGTTGGATCGAAACGACGACCCTGCCCTGGTCCCCGTTGGACAATCTCACCAGGACGAGGGCGCTCGGAGGAAACAGCGGGCTCGTATGGCTTGCCGCCTGAACGAACTCGAGCTTCGAAGGATCGTACGTCACGTCGAAGTTGAACCCGCGCAGCGTCGTGCTCCCAGACGACGGACCACCCATCACGACGTTGACTTGCTCCGTCGTGCTGTCAATCGCCCCCACGCAGTTCATGTTGACGGCGTTCGCCGTCGCGTCGCCGCCGTCGCTGCAAGCGAGCTCGTCCCCCCCCGCGGCTGCAACCGAAGGCCGTCAGCAACGCCGCCGCGAAGCCGAACAAGAACACTCTGCGGGCGATCATTGCTGTGCTCCTGACGGGCAGCTGTTCCAGGCATCCGCCAGCACGACCAGGTCGCGACCATCAACGCGGTTGGACGAGAAGTCGGTCGCGTCCAGGTTCGCGAGACCACGAACGCAGACGCCGCTGGTGCAAGCGTCAACGGTCGTGCAGGCATTCTTGTCGCTGCACAGTGCGTCGCAGTCGTCGTCGATCGCGTTGCACACCTCGGCACCCCCCGGGTGGATCGCGGAATTTGCATCGTCGCAATCGTCGGCGTTGGCGACAAAGCCTGCGGGCGCCGCGCACGTCAAGCTCTCGGCGGGTTGGGCCAGATCGCCGTAGCCATCCGCGTCGAGGTCGCGCCAGATCGTGGTGGGAACGACGCAACCGGTGGCGCAGTAGAGGTAGAGGTTGATGTCGTCGGGATTATAGCCGCCCCAGACAATCATCTCCGTGCCAGTCCACACTGCTGTCTGGTAGTACCGCCTCGACGGCGCGTTCGCGCCTGTGGACGTCGCCGTCCAACTATCCGTCGTGGGGTTGTAACGGCCACCCGTGCTCAAGCGGCGATCGTAGTCAACCCCGCCCCACCGACTCGAGGTGCCAATCTGGTACCTCAAGTGCGCGGACTCGGCCTCGGAGATCCCCAACATGAAATCCGCGACGCCTCGATGCCGAATCGACTATTCCGGCCTGTCGATCGGAATGATGCGCGATTTTCGCCACCCGCTAAACTACGCCCGGCCGTAGAACGTATTCACGCGCGTCGCCCTCTTCGAAGGAGCTCCCGATGACCTCTCGTTCCGCCTTGGTGGCCGCCCTCGTGCTGTCGGCGCTCGCCGCCTTCGTTCCAGTTCTCGCCGAAGACACTCCCTTCACGGAGCTCCCCTACACGCCGAGTCTCGACGTGTCGGCGATGGACCGCACCGCCGACCCGTGCCAGGACCTCTATCAGTACTCGTGCGGCGGCTGGATGAAGAACAACCCGCTTCCGGGCGATCAGGCCAACTGGAGCGTGTACGGCAAGCTCTACCAGGACAACCAGCGCTTTCTCTGGGGCTTGCTCCAGAACGCCGCGAAGCCCGCTCCGTCGCGAAACGCAACGCAGCAGAAGATCGGCGATTTCTTCGAGGCCTGCATGGACGTGGACGCCGTCGAGAAAGCCGGCGCCGCGCCGCTTGCGGCCGATCTTTCGCGGATCGCCGCCATGAAGTCGGTCAAAGATCTGGGTCCGATCCTCGGATCGATCCACGCCAAGGCGGCGACGGGCGCCATCTTCTTCGGTGCCGGCGTCGAGCAGGACGCGAAGGAGTCGACCCAGCAGATCTTCGCGATCTACGCCGGAGGCCTAGGCCTCCCGGACCGCGACTACTACGTGAAGGACGACGACAGATCGAAGGAAACGCGCGCGAAGTACGTCGAGCACATCGCGAAGATGCTCGAGCTCGCCGGCGACACGCCCGAGACGGCCAAGGCGGGGGCGCAGACCGTGATGCGGTTCGAGACGGCGCTCGCGAAGGCGTCCCTCACCCGCGTTGAACGGCGGGATCCCTACAAGGTCTACCACCACACCGCCCCCGCGAAGCTCAAGAAGCTCGTGCCTTCGTTCGACTGGGACGGCTATTTCACCGCGGTCGGCGGACGCCCGGGCGCCTGGCTCAACGTGTCCGAGCCTGCGTTCTTCGAGGAATTGGGAGCCCGCCTGAAGTCCGAACCGCTCGCCGACATCAAGACCTACATGCGCTGGACTCTCGTCAGCGCGAAGGCCGACGACCTCTCGAAGAGCTTCGTCGATGAGCGCTTCGCCTTCTACCGGGGCTACTTGCGAGGGGTGAAGGAGACGCAGCCGCGCTGGAAGAAGTGCGTTGGCTGGGTCGATCGCGACCTGGGCGAGGCGCTCGGCAAGGAGTTCGCCGACCGTGTGTTCCCCCCGGAGAACAAGGTCAAGGCGATCGCGATGACCGACCTCGTCGTCGCCGCGATGAAGTCCCGCATCCAGAGTCTTGACTGGATGAGCGATCAGACCAAGAAACAGGCGCTCGACAAACTCGCCAAGGTCCGCAACAAGGTCGGCTATCCGGACGTCTGGCGCGACTACTCGAAGCTCGAGGTCAAACGCGGGGATTTCTTCGGCAACGCCACGCGGGCGATCGTCTTTGAAAACGACCGCCAGATGGCGAAAATCGGAAAGCCCGTTGATCGCGGTGAATGGGGGATGACACCACCCACCGTGAACGCCTATTACAACCCGTCGATGAACGACATCAACTTCCCCGCCGGTGTCCTGATGCCCCCGCTCTACGACCTCGAGATCGACGACGCGCCCAACTACGGGAACACGGGCTCCACCATCGGTCACGAGTTGACGCACGGCTTCGACGACGAGGGGCGGCAATTCGACGGCGACGGCAACCTGCGCGACTGGTGGACGAAAAAAGACGGCGACGAGTTCGAAAAGCGGGCGAACTGCGTTCGCGATCAATACTCGGACTACATCGTCGTCGACGACATCAAGCTCAACGGGAAGCTGACCTCAGGCGAAGACATCGCCGACCTCGGGGGCACGATCCTCGCCTGGGTCGCCTGGAAAGAAGCGACCAAGAGCATGAAGCTCGAGCCGATCGACGGCCTTACCCCCGAGCAGCGGTTCTTCGTCGGCCTGGCACAGTGGGCCTGCGAGAACGAGCGACCCGAAAACCTCCGCGTGATGGCGGCGACTAACCCCCACTCCCCCGGCAAGTACCGCATCAATGGAAGCGTCGCGAACATTCCGGAATTCGCCGAGGCGTTCCAGTGCAAGGTCGGGTCCGCACTCGTGAAGAAGCCGAAAGACGTCTGCAAGGTTTGGTAGCGCGGGTGTGTTGAGCCCGGAATCGGTCGTCTATCTCCTTCAGCGGACGTTCTCCGCGCGTGGATGGAACCGCGCGGCGAACTCGGACGAACGCTCGCCCGCCAACGGAAACAGCGGGCTCGCGCTCGTACGCCGCTTCACGAGATAGGCGACCGATTCCGGGCTCAACACACTACTCCGCGGGTTTCCCGGGAAGGAGCCCGTCCATCGCGACCGATCGCGGTCCGGCCTCGTCGCAAACGGCGTACTTGGGCTCTGTCCCCGCGTACATCGCCATCCCGGCGTGTTCTCCGTGGACATTCATCGCGTAGAACTTGACGTCGAAGATCGGCGTGCCGTCGGGCTTCAACAGGCGCTTTTCGACTGTGTTGGCCTTGATCCGTCGCAGCGCCTCGGCGATCGCGTCTTTCGGGTGCGCGCCACGCCGCATCTCTTCGACGACGAGAAACGACGACAGGCCGTAGAGGTTGGCCTCGCCGCGTCCGGTGGAGCCGCAGGCGCCCACGTCGCCGTCGACGTAGTTTCCGGCGCCCAAGATCGGCGAATCCCCCACCCGCCCGGGGATTTTGAACGACAGCCCGCTCGTTGTCGTCGCGCCGCAGATCGCCCCTTGGGCGTTGATCGCGTTCATGTGGATGGTGCCGCAGAACCGATCGCGGGACAGGAGCCCCTCGGCGAGCATCGCCTCCCGCGCGCGATCGCCCGCGGTCACGCGCTTTTCGGGATCGAGGTAGTGGCCCGGATCGATGCGGCGTTTCCACTCGAGCCACAGCTTGCGCGAGTGGTCCGTGTTCAAGTCGTCCTCGATCGTGAACCCCATCCGGCGCGCGAACCATTGCGCCCCGTAGCCTACGAGCAAGTGATGATCGGTGGTCTCCATCACCGCTTTCGCGACGAGGCTCGGCGTTTTCACCCCCTCGATCGCCGCGACCCCGCCGGCGCGCTTTTTCGGCCCGTGCATCACGCACGAATCGAGCTGCACGACGCCGTCGGCGTTCGGGATGCCGCCGTAGCCGACGCTGTCTTCGGTCGGATCCAGCTCGAGGATGTTGAGCCCCGCGAGGATGGCGTCCAGCACGTCCTCGCCGCGCTCGATCCGGAAGTAGGCCTCGTGCACCGCGGTTCGCGGGCCGCCATTCTTGAATTCGTTCCCGTTCTGCGACGACACGACGACAGCGCGCGCCGGCTTCGACCGCACGACCGCGGCGGCCACGCCAGCCCCGACTCCTGTTTTCACGAACTGACGACGCGAGATCTTGTCGGACATGGCGCAACCTCCGGCAGCGGATTATCGCCGGAATGGCACGGAAAGCACTCGGCAGACGCTACAATCTCCCCATGAAACTCATCGAGTGCGTTCCGAACTTCAGTGAGGGCCGCGACCGCGCGGTCATCGATGCGATCACCGCGGAGATCGTCGCGACGCCGGGCGCCGTGCTCTTGGACGTCGATCCCGGCGCCGCGACGAACCGCACGGTCGTCACGTTCATCGGCGAACCCGAAGCGGTCGAAGAGGCCGCCTTCCGGGCGATCAAGAAGGCCGCCGCGACGATCGACATGACCCGGCACCACGGTGAGCACCCCCGAATGGGAGCGACCGACGTGTGCCCGTTCGTCCCCGTGGCCGGAGCGACGATGGACGACTGCATCGCGCTCGCGAAGAGGCTGGGGAAACGCGTCGGCGAGGAGCTCGGCATTCCCGTCTACCTCTACGAGGCCGCGGCGACGCGCCCGGAACGGAGGTCGCTGGCCGACATCCGCAAGGGGGAGTACGAGGCGCTCCCCGAAAAGATGAAGGATGCGGCATTCGCCCCCGACTTCGGCCAGGCCCGGTTCAACGCGCATTCCGGCGCCACGGTGATTGGCGCGCGCGAGTTCCTGATCGCCTACAACGTCAACCTGAACACGCGGGACAAGAAGCTCGCCAACGCGATCGCGCAGACGCTCCGCGAGGCCGGCAAGTCGAAGAAGGACGCCGACGGCACGACCACGAACG
>Ga0315273_10001416_pt1 | contig 27288 bp, 38 predicted proteins | sample YL17G02_0_MG_FD_205753 | JGI IMG/M metagenome (GOLD analysis project Ga0315273, IMG submission 205753) | Sediment microbial communities from Yellowstone Lake, YNP, Wyoming, USA - YL17G02_0 | ecosystem: Environmental > Aquatic > Freshwater > Lake > Sediment | place: USA: Wyoming | collected... | reverse complement strand
GACGTGTAGGCCCTTGCGGATTGCCCGGGCCGTAACCAAATCCGGCAGACGAGCCGCCGCCGTTGCCAGTAGACCCGTCCATGGCTGCGGACGCGCGACTGATAATTCCTCCACAGGCCATTGTTGAATATTGGATTGATAAATGTATACTGGATGTACTGCATAAAATAATTCAGACTGCAGCTTCGGTATCCTCTGCTTCAGTATCCTCGTCGTCAGTACATTCCGCTTCAGAATCCATCAATTCGCCAACAGCTTCTTCCAGTAAATCGATACGCTCCGACAGACACGCGACGGCGTTGAGCAGGTGGTCGATCCGTCTGGTCAAGTTTTTGACGCTTATGCTGTCGCTACTGCTGACGCTACTTGTCTTTTGCCTCTTTGGAATCGGTTCGCTAGGCATCGCGGAGTGTGTGTTTGATTTATAATAAGTAGTTATTTATAAATAATGTTGCGGGCGCAGACCTACATGCCCTTCTTGCATGTGGCGAGGCGCACGGCCAGGATAATAGCGACGACGACAGCGACGACACCGACAACGCCGATGATGCCGACAGCCACCTTGTTTTGCTTGTTGAGACGATGCAGCGTCATCTTGAGGTTGGCATAGTCCTTGGACAAGTCAGACTTGGAATTCTTGGAATCGGCCATGTTTGTTTGTTATACTGATACTGCGTAGGAAAATAAAAAATCTTCCAGACTAACAATTCTTCCAGACTAACAATTCTTCCAGACTAACACTTCTTCCAGATACCGGCGCCCAGAACGATACAGACGACAATCGACGCAACGACAACTGCGACGGCGACGCCGAGCATAATCTTGTTTTGCTTGCGCATATGCGTCACGGCGTCGCGCATATTCTTCCAGTCGACCATGAGAAAGTTGTCGGCCGCCGACTTGGTATGCTTGACGGCGCCAGAAACGGCGCCTCGGATCGCCCCGGCCATGGCGCCTTGGCCTATCGGCGGCGCCTGCTGCTCGCCGAAGAAATCGTTGCTGCCGAGACGCGCGGCCGCATCGGCGTAGGCGACCTGACAGATGACGTCGTTTTGCATACAGGCAGAATCAGACATGTATATATATGTATTACTAATGTATATAAAAAAAGTTGATACAATCTCTCTGCCGCCATCATGTCTAAAGTATTGCTTGGGCTAAATCGAGGACATCATGCAGCAGCAGCAACAGCAACGGCGTCGCCGATTAATCTAACCGACATGCGCGCAAAAGTCATAAACGACAACTACAAAAAGCATGTCGACGGTCAATGCGAATTCTGCAATTACGTGCCTGATAGCAATGTGCCCGATAGCGATGTGTCTGATAGCGACATGACAGAGTCTACAACTAACATAGATTTTGATCGTCCGCAGCCTTGCTCGCGTCTAGCATGGTCAGCAAAAACAGTATGTACAGATAATGCACGCGTGACTGTTCATATGCATAATCTCGAGTCGTCTCTAGTAGAATATATTAAAAAGGCACATACGATAGTCGGCTGCGTGGCGTGGCTCACTAATACTGCCGTTTTAACAGAATTGGCACATCACGAAGTTTCTATTGTCGTACAGGCCGAGGACTGGCTGCGACCGGATTCTATATCGCTCAACTCGTCATGGCCTGCGCATCTGCGATCACTTTACGCCAAGGTACCCGATTTTAACTACAAAAACTATTATACATTTCATCCACTGCTCCACGATACGATATTTACAGTCTTTAACGACTATCTAGACGTATCGATTCCGGCATTTCGATGCGCAGGCGAATTGAATCGACACAGCAATCCAGCATTTCCACGTATGCATCACAAATTTCTAGTTTTCGCAGACAAGAGTGGCGTGCCGTACGCCGTATGGACAGGTTCATTTAATATAACACTAAATGGCACTCATTCTCTCGAAAACGCAGTCTATATCGAAAGTCAAGAGGTGGCACGTGCGTATATAAAGGAATGGGCGCATGTACTGATTATGAGCGACAATCTTGAATGGGCACATAAATGGACTCCGACATCACAATGTGACTTTTATGAGGGTACCTAGTACATCTTTTGCAAAAAGGCAATGTCGCTCGTGTACGCAGCCCGCACGGCGACGGCACGTGGCGAGGTCTTGTTGCGAGCATAGTTGCGCACGGCGTTGATATGTCGCACGGCCTCTGCAGGCGATAGTGAATGCTGCCGCATGGCGATGCGCAGCAATAGGCGACGTATGCGTGTCGGCAGCAGGCGTGTCTTGTCGGTAGGGTCGACGACGTGGTACGGCGTCATGCCGCCTTTGCGCACCTTCCAGCAGCCTCTTTGCGAGCAGCGTCGGTTACCTACCGGTATTATAATAGACATTGCAAGTGTGTGTGTGCATAGTGTGCCGAATATTTTTTCGTCCTTATTTTATTGAGCAGAGTCTGCGTGCCATGTCGTCGTACACAAATAAGAATGCAGGCTACTACCCGCCACAGGCGACCGTGACACAGATGGGTCCCAACATCACAGACCACTACCACCAGACGACGATGCTCGACGGCGGCCAGACGGTGATGCCGCTCGAGGAGATGAGCGTCTTTCTGAATTGCCCAGGGCCCGTCTCGTACATGTCGTTTGACGAGGGCACCAAGGTGCACAAGCTGCGTATCGACCGAATCTGGTTCACCATTCCGGCGCCAGGCATCGCGTACGCCGCGCCTCTCAACGGCACGCTGTATCTTACATTTACAGGTATTACCGACAGCAGCAATATCATGAACGCCACGGCTCTTCAAAGTACGAATGGCGGTGTCATCAACTCGTACGTTCCGCCGTCGGCACTGGTAGATACGGGCGCAACGTCAAACAACATTATGCGCAACTGTGTGTTGGTGTGTCCGCTCGACAATGTGTTTACACCTGCGGTCGAGGAGACCAAGATGATCACCATCACAAACCCCAGCAAGGTCGAACACGATTTTGTCGGTCAGGCCAAGGGATTTCACAAGATGCATATTCGTCTGCTGCAGGGCGACGGAACGCAATGGCCGCAGCTGGATCGCACACTGGCTGCAGGTATCGTCCGTATCTTTATTGAGATGCATATGTGGGTCGAACGCCGACCATGAGCCGTAAGCCGCGCCGTGCAAATATTATTTATGATATTGGCGCACATACTTTTTCATATAGTAGTTCCAGACAAAGCGATGAAAGTGATACCGAGTTTGTACAGTATCAAACGGCAACATTATCTGCGGGCATGGACGGCTGGCGCGACGATGGATAATCGGCGTTGCAGGAATCGGCACGTACCACCGCAGCTGCCGAAACGACATCGGCATCGTATCGAGACAAAGGTGGCGCCATCGCCAACATACATTGAATAAAACATCGGTCCAGTCACAGTATCGTATAATGTACTCGACATCGGTATCGTGCAGCAGCCAATAGTATGGATGGTGTCGGCGCAGCGGGGATGTTAGGTACGACATTGTAGCGGACGATAGTAGTTGCAAAATTGTTAATTTCCGATTTCCGTCCACTGCAGGCAGCGGTTTGGAACAAGGGCGTCGGCCGTGTTTCGCAGCCGGCCTGTCGTGAACCCTAGCTGCGTGCACGGCCATTGCGGCGGCACTTGCGCGTTGGCAAATAGCGGCATCGGATAGCGTGGCGCACGTGTCGTTATCTGGCGGTATGTCGAATAGCTGCTTTGTGCAAGCAGTTTGCGATTCCAGTGATTCGGCACGCCCTGGCCTTCGCTGCTCGATTCGTACAGTCTGCTGCGTGGCATTGATGATGTGTCTAGTGAATATCGGCCTTAAAATATATTTGCCGCGTGCATACAGTCTACTTGCCGCACGACTTGCCGATATAGCGGTTGGCAAACGACGGCGAGATGGTGCCGACACGAGCGATATCTGGACAATGCGGACATTCGCCAGACGTGAACGCGACATTGGCGGGACGAGGCTGCACCTGCCGCTCGTTCTTGTTAAAGTAGTGAGAGCCGTACTGCAGCGGCGGCGTCGTGTACGCAGGCGGAAACAGCCACTGTGTCTGCTTGGCGGTCTGGTCGTTGCCGAGCAGCGTGACTTGTCGCTGCTCGTACAGTGCGTTATGCTGCGGAGTGAGGTCGTGCGTCTCGATCATGTCGCGCGGATACATGGGCATGACGTCACGGTACGGCAGCTGCGGGTACGGACGAGAAAACCACGACAGCCCGGTGCCTTCGCGCGACGGCGCGCCTGGACGCAGGTGTGCGAGTCCGTATGAACTTGCCATTTTTACTATTACCTAGTAATCGAAAATAAAATCTAGCATATTACATTACACAATGACACTGACACCACAGAAGTCGCTACAAGAGGTGTACGACACGTTGTTGGCGCAGTCGCCGCTGCTGCTTCCCGGTATGGAGTTTATCGCTCCTGGCGGCGCCGACACAGTGTACAATGCTATATGTGCGAGCAGCCCGCTAGTGTATCGCGACGACACGTCTCTCTACTACTGGCATTGCAAACTCGTGCCGCCAGTGCCTCCGCCGATGCCGCAACTACTTGTACCTATGACAGCGACATCGACTGCGACTGCAATTGACCTGCGCCAGTCGCAGTATGTCGCCATGTACGCAGATAACGGTGTCGATCGCAACGCTGCCGCAAATATCGTCCACTTTGACTCGTCGCCAGTTGCACTTCGCCGCCATGGAGGCAAGCGGCATTCGGGCAGGCCCGCAAGTAGGCGCGAACGACGTCGTCAGTCGTTTTTCATTCGCAAGCTGGCCGGCGGAATAACCAGTAATGTCGACAAGACGCAAAGTTAAAAGACGATAGTCTCTATAAATCTCCAAATGCCCTCGAGTTTCTACACTAGCAACGGCGGACTACACGGGCTCGACGGCATAGAGCGTCTGGATGAGTCGGACAAGTCGTCGTTTCTCCCCACACAGCCAAAGCAGCAGCATTCGTCAAGTCGCATGTACTTTCTCATACAGATTCAGGCGTGTATAGTCGCCGTCCTGTTAATACTGCAGCTGGCGCAAATTGTCGGTATTTTCGTTGCATACGCCCGGCTGTCGCCGTACATTGGCGTCGTGACGCAGGCTGTCGAGGAACTGCAAAACGTCGCCACGCAGGCCGACGCGATATTTCAAAACATATCGTCATTTTCGTCGCTAGTGTCGGATGCCGCCAGTGCAGTGCCGCATGTCGAACAGGTATGGGCGCAGTATCAACATTGCCAGCCGCTGATCAATTCAATCTGCTAATCTTAGCATCGTCAACGTACATCCGTTTAGATTGGTCGGATCGTACACGCGAGCGCGACTTTTTGTTGCGTACTAAACATTTAACAGATACATATATATTATTATTCATCAATATGACTCTCTGTCTTATGCACGTTGAGATTTTATCGCTGTTTATCGCAAGTGAATTCAAAAACTCATTGCTGCGTACAGTGTGTAAGCTCTGGTGTGACATCTATGACACTGAGAACCCAAATCCCGTGTATCGAAACGTATCAAATTTAAGACACAATATGATAAACCGTATTTGGAATGTCTATAAAATTGACGACCTGTTGGCTTGCGGCTACATAACAAAACCAACAAAAAATACATTAATATCTTTATCTGGAAAAAATGATAATGGTAATTATACATTAGATTTAAATACGAGACAATATAAAATACGTGAGTGGTCGCCTACTCGTAATCGTATGATTAATGACCGAAGCGTAGAGTGGATTACACAGATTTGCTTCACGCGATGCGTTCCAGTGTCAATATTTATCAACAATGAGATACAACTATCAGATTTCACCAACGGCGCTTATAATGACGTCACGCAAACTCTTTCTCTATTACTGCCTATAGATAATGATTCTAGTAGACCTAAAATCAAAGTGCACGCAGACACTAACAATTTCAAAGTAGAAATAATAGGCTTGATATATTGTACAAATCTAGAAACATGGATCGGTGAAGACTATTGGCAATTTGTAAAATGTCATTCTAATTGTAACAAAGTGTTTTATGATTTGTTTCCAGATTCAATTGATGCCGTATGCTACTGCGTAAAGTCATTTGATAATAGCATATATCAAATTTCAAAGCCTCGAGAATCGCGTATAGAGTTAAAGTCAATTACAGTCTAGTCAAAGGACATGCTCGATAATGATGCACCAGCGTCGGCTGCGCGTACCCCGGCCTTTTTCTGCCTGCCGACATCAAGGGGCGTGTCTATTACGACGGCGGCCTCATGTGCAACCTGCCGCTGATCAATTCAATCTGCTGATCTGCTCTGCTCTGCTCTGCTTTAAAAACTTTAAAATAAATGGGTTAATATTCGATACTGGGTAGTATACTACTATACTATATAGGGCTGGCGGGCTGGCGGCCGTCGCTGTACGGTCTTGTACGTGACGCCCGGCTCGTTCATGCGATAGTCGGCGCCATAGCTGGCAAACAACTCGTCGCCGTTGCGTATAGGTTTGGTGGCGATTATCTGTGCGTAATGCTGGCCGTGACGATTGACCGAGCTGAGCCTGCAGTTTGGCGCGCCGCCGCGTGCAGGCCTATTTACCAACGTTCCGACGCCTCGTCTGCACGCCCCGTCGCCATACACATCGGACGCGGCACTGATCGTGATGCCGTACGGCGCCGTCTTGTCGCCATATCTTGCATTCAATGTTTGATTTGTGACGTTATCCCCATAATACTGCACGATGCGGTCGCCCGCTTTAAATATCACCGCTCGTACGGCGACGGGGCGCGGCGACTCTACAAACAGGCCCTTGCCGGCGCCCGCAATTGTCGAAGTCTTGACGCGCAAGTGATAGCCCGTGCGCAAATGCTGCCAGCAAATCGGCGAGCCAATGACGCTGCGGTTGCGGCACTGAACGCCTGTTTTTGCAGATACAGACGTGCACCGCACCGATGCTACCATGCACTTGAATGAGTGCCGGCGCGGCGCATCGTTGAATTCAAACTGAAGTGGCATTTAGCTATAGGTTATATATTTTTAATTAACTATAATTCTGCTGCGAACAAAATCAGAATAGAATTATTTGCTGTTTTTTGCAAATTCGCGGCGAATATTTGTTATTCTAAATTCATTTTTTTCGCCAACCAACAACGTCCATGCAGCCGCCGTCTACGCCTCCGACGCCAGACTACAAGCCACGCCACGCTTTGCGTGCGCAATACATGCAGCAGCAGAAACAGCCATTGGTGCCGCCGTGTGTTTTGTATCGAAAATTGCATACAATTTCCGAACACCGTGGCTATGCCAACTATCTGGCTCAACGCCAACTAATGAGTGTCAATGACTTTAATCGTTCGCGCGAGCGTCTTGTCGCTGATCTTCGCGAGACACCGCTGACAGCTACCGGCCAGCTTCCTGTCATGATGGCAAATGTCTTTAACCAGCGTGTACGCGTGTATGAACAAATGACCGAGGTCGAATATCGGCGTCGTCTTGACGAGGCTTCGGCTGCTGCAGTTGCGGACGTGCCGGTCGCAGACGTTGTGGTCGCAGACGTGCCGGTCGCAGACGTGCCGGTCGCAGACGTTGTGGTCGCCAACACGTATCTGACACGTTGCAACAGGTGTCAGGTCGACACTAAACACTACATCACGACAGGAAGTTGCAACATATGCGCAGATTACAGTAAGCGGGCGTATCGTGAGGCGACATGGCAGAATTCTACAACCGATGCCGCCAGAAGCTACGCAGTGGTCGCAGACAATGTGGTCGTGCCGGTCGCTGTCGCAGACAATGTGGTCGCAGACATTGTGGTCGCAGACATTGTGGTCGCAGACAATGTGGTCGCAGACAATGTGGTCGCAGACAATGTGGTCGCAGACAATGTGGTCGCAAACTCGCAGCCACAACTGCAAGTGTCGTCTGCTGCAGAATGTGAACGACAATTCATGGAAAAGTTCTACGCCGCCACCAACGACATGTTTGCCAACAGTTCAATTTCAATGCGGCAGATTGTCGAGATGATGGCAGTGAACAAGAAGCGGGCGTCGCGTGATGCCGACAACGACGACGATTGTGTCGCAGACAACGTGGCTCCGGTCGCAGACGTTCCGGTCGACATTGCGCCACGACGTATCTTACTTGGCGAATATCAGGGCTACTCGACGTATTTTCGTACATTGTGTGAGAATACTAAACTGCGAAAACGGGGAACTATTTCATATTTGGAGTGGGACAGCCGTCGCATGAAATTACTACGGATTTTGCGCAATACTCCGCTCGTTGCATCCGCGCCTGTCGCAGTCGCAGACGAGCCTGTCGCAGACGTGCCTGTCGCAGACGTTTTTGATGACGAGCTGCCGTATACAGAAGCTGATTACGACAACGACGTCGCAGACGATCTGCTATATCCTCCAGAATTTGATGACGATGCAGACGTGCCGGTCGCAGACGTTGTGGTCGCAGACGTGCCGGTCGCAGACGTTGTGGTCGCAGTCGCAGACGCTGTGGTGGTCGCAGACGTTGTGGTGGCCGAGGCTATTGCGGCCGATGACGAGCGGATGTATCCAGATTCTGATGACGACGACGACGAGCCAGCAAACAATTTGGTGGTCGCAGACGAGGTGGTCGCAGACGTGCAGGTGGTCGCAGACGAGGTGGTCGCAGACGAGGTGGTCGCAGACGAGATGGTCGCAGACGAGATGGTCGCAGACGTGCAGGCGGTCGCAGTCGCTGCAAACAACGTCGGTCTGCCGCGCAAGTGTCGGCGGCGGCACCGTCATCCAGACATTTACTATACAGACCTGTATTCGCGACTGTACCACCGCCATGCCACGATTATTCCGCGCGAGTGGTTTATTCAACTGGGAGGCACGTACAAAATCGATTTTACAGCCACGCACTCGTCGCGAAAGCAGCGTTCCATCATTCGTTCGCTGCTCAAGGTGGCTACAATCATCTAATTTAATATTTGAAGCGAGCCTCGAGATCACGACGACGCGACTGTGAAATGTTTGCTATGAATACGGACGACATTGCCAATTCACGCGCACTTGTACGTCGTGGCCAATAAACACATAGACACGATTTGACAAGAGAGACGGCATCGGCGTGTTGAATTTCGGACGACTGCGACAGACGACGCGACATGAGCTTATCTATGCGCTGGTCGACACGTTCCTGATCCATCAGACAGACCGACGTCGAATCGAAATCCAGCCCGCAAAACAGCTCGATCAGTGTCACGCCGTACGACCATATATCGACTTTTTCAGTGTACGGCAGGCCGCCGCCGTACTGACGCGTCCAGGCACCACTGTTCATTACTTCCGGTGCCGCATAGATTCGCGTTCCCAACGACCGCTCGCCGCAGTCGGCAATTGGGCATGCAAACTCGTAGTCGACGACGCAAACATATCCTTCACGATCGATACATATATTGTCCGTCTTGATGTCGCGATGTGCATACCCCATTTTATCATGTAGAAACGCCAGAATCAAGACAAGCTGATACGCCACGTCGAAAAACTCGTGTATCGGCAACGATGATATAGGCGGCTCGTTTTTGTCATAATGTTTCTTGTCGATACCGCTGCCGTTATCCACGCGTCCATGCCCGTACATATTATACAATGAGCATTTTAGCTTTTCGATGCGCAGTCGTTTCATGCCGATAGGGTCCGAGATCGTGTCTGTACTGAAAAATCGCGGCGCGCCCAAAAACTGAAGCTGCTCCAGTACATGATAGACATTTGCCTCCTTATTGATACGATCCATTGTATTTGTTTTTATAAACACATTGCCTTCTGTATGAACGGTCGCCGCCATGCGCGCGACTGTTATTGTACGTGCAAATATAATAAAGAATCATAAATGATCGCAACTAACAGATGGGAAATCGCCTCATCAGTAACGAGACGCGTTTGCGACGATAGCCTGTAGAACAGCCTGTAGAACAGCCTGTAGAACATCCTAAAGAACTACTTGGCGGCGCCCCGGTCCATCCACACGTACTCGGTTGACGACAGCATACATCCGACTGTTGTGTACTGGTACGTTGATGCGGACACCGCGGCGGCTGCGTCGCACGTCGTGTCGCCGACAAAACTGTAGCAGGTATCCAACGCAGAGTGCGTGACATTGTATACGACTTTTTTAAACGAAATGTGTATATCAAGTGAAAAAGTGAAAAAACATAATTAACATGATTTGTAATTTCGACAGAATACTTGTCGCCAGTAAGAGTACACAGTGTCCTCTGGCAACACTGGACGATCTCGATAACCTGGCCATTGCCGCCACGACGCTGCTGCGCGAACTGGCGGTCAGTCACGACTTGCCAGAGGTTTTTGAACGGCTGGACATTGCCGACGTTATCAGTCTCATCGCCGCGACGACGCCAAACCGGCAATACGTTCGCCAGTTAACACGTGCATATGGCGCTACTGCTGCAAAGGTCGAATCCGTCATGGCCTATGTCGACGACGACGCCGACGACAACGACGGCAGCGACAACGACGACGACGACAGCATCTGAGCGTACACATACACCTACACGCAATGCGTTACCAAAGATGACGCTGCTCGACCACTTTCTCCTGACGAACCGACTCAAGACCAAGGGCGCCACGTCGCAGTACACACACCTGCAGATGAATGGTGGCAAGTTCTGTATTCCCGACGACAAGCTGATGCACTTTTGGCGTACATGCGCGTTGGATGTGGCGTCTGGCAATCGCAATTTTGTTGTCGAGATGCCGTTTGTGGCGTCTGGCGTGGCGCCGTCGGCCGATGCACCCGAGTTGTCGATGCGATTCGCCATGGACCTCGATATCGACTCGCGACGTGGCGAGGTCGGCGATCGCGAGTGGTCTGTTCTCTACCGGTCGATTCTCGCCACAATGATCGAAGTGTACGGTGCGACACTGCGCGACGACGAGCAAACAATTGTTATTCTAAACGCCGGCGTCAAGCGGCGAATAAAGGATGGCGTCGACGGCGTCAAGACCGGTCGTCACTGCATTTTTCCACACGTTCACGTCACGCAACGCACCGCTCTGCGACTGCGCGAGTTGATCATACTGCGTATCGTCGAGACACAGGCACTGTCGTCGTGTGAGATATTGCGCGAGACGGCGCCGCACGACATTGTCGACCGCAGCATTTACATGAGCGGCACTGGCGGCTACGTTAACGGCATGCGCATGCCTGAAATGCACAAGGCGCACGGCTGTTCTGTGTGTCGACGCATGCGTATCAATCGGTATCGCACCGTTCTCGAGGAGTGGCGTCTTCGAGGTGCGCCCGAGCCACAGCCTGTCGACGTGTTTGTCCGATTCGGCGACTGTCCTAAATGCGGCGGCCTATCGTACATCTACGAGGGTCGGCCGTACTCTGTCTATGACGTTCTCGACTGGAAGACAGGCAACACGCGTATCGATCTGCTGTCAAAATACCGGAGCGATCTCGTCTCGCTGTACGCCGACACGGCCGTGCGACTGAGCGACACGGACGCCGCGTGCGAAACCGTCGTTGCACCGATTCTCACGAGCATGACGTGCGACAATGTGTCGCTGCGACACGCGTCTCTGAATCGACGAAATGCCAACATTGGCAGTGGCGGAGGCAGCGGCGGCGGCGGTAGCAGCGGCAGCGGACAGTGGGTCGTTTTGCCGCGCAACGAGTTGTGTGTTTTGCTCGACAATTTTATTCATACGAATTTCATGCACAAATCGTGCAACGACACGTCGATTCCGTTATTTTCACGTCCCGATCCTCACGGCATCTCGCAATGGCGTCGCTCCAAGGACGGCAACGCGTACCTGGCAACCAGCATTTCGTCGCTGTGTCTAAACAAGGCGTCTGCACATCCGACCGAACCGATGCACAACCGCTCGCAGGTATATTTCTACATTACCAAGGACGGCAGTGTCGTGCAGCGATGCCACTCTGCCAGTACGTACGGCAATGTACAGTGTCAGAAGTTTCGATCTGCTCCGAAATGGCTGCCGTCTGATTTGTGCGATATGCTGTGGCCGACAACGTCCGCGTCGCTGTCGTCAAATGTCAATTTCGGCGTCATTGACTCGTACGAAGCCGCATTTGGTGGACGTGTGTCTCACGCCGCAGGCGCAGACGCAGCTGCGGCAGCCGCGGACGCAATTGCTGCAATGTATCTCGACTACAAGACTCAATATCGTGAATTCATATCACGTCGCAAGTCCAACGGCGGCGCCGCCGAGGTCGACAACTCGTTACATGTCACGTAGCGTGCAATAAAGTATTTAACAATCATGTATAGATACTCTATCGGCTGCCTGTCGCGCGTATGTTGATCGTCGACGCCATTGAACGATACGATAACGACCTGACGTTTTGTATCAGGGCAACGCTGCGTGACGTCGATTGTACGCAGATCGGCTGTGCACCTGGGCAGTATTGAAAGAATTGACAGCATGCGGTCTGGTAGATAGAGTACTGCCGTCCAGTATACCATTGCAGGGCTGCGTAAAACAACAAGACCATTGTCTATAGTAGGCTCGCAGTAGACAATGTCGGTAGGATGTTTGCAGTAGTACGGTCGCCTTAGACAATGTCGTTGCTGCTGCTGCTGCATGCCGTCTGCGACCCTATTGTCTGCGACTGCGGTTGCGTCTGCGACTGCGGTTGCGACCCTATTGTCTGCGACAGCGGCGACAAGACTTTATGCAGTGTGTGCAGATTGACGTGCCTACTGATTTCGACAATCGACTTGGCAAAATTCGGGCGCAGGCACGACTGCGGCTGCTGTGATATGTCGACAAGTTGGCGCGAGTCTATCCACTCGAGACTAGTCTTTTCGGCAGTAAGTATCTGTACCTTGTGTCGTCGAAGATAGGAGCGAAATCGACACAACATCATATTGTAATCACAATACGGCACCGGCAGCAGATAGATGCGATAGCAGCCTGCATTATCACTGGCCTGTATGTCAAATATTACGGTCGCGTCTCCGTTGCGCAGCCTGTGTAGCAAAACGTCGTATGTATGTATCGTTCCCATACTCTCTTCCCATGCCTCGCGCGCCGCCGTCGTGTGCACGTCTTCGTCTACCATATCGACACCGCCGCCAAAGTCGGCCCACTTGCCACTATCGTTCCAGTGCATGTAATGCTGCTCGCGTCCCAGCAGAAACAGTGTATTACCGTCTGCGTTATCTGGCCGCTGTGAGTAGAATAGAACGCCTGCCGCCATGATGAAATTCGACGGTGTCGGTGTCGCTATCGGTGTCGGTGTCGCTTTCGGTGTCGCCATTGGCTGCAAGCGGCTGTCGATATGGACGATTCGTGTCGCTGTCGCTCCGTCATGTGCCGTCGAGGCCTCGACGTGTTGCTTGTCGGCAAGACGCCGACCCGTTACAACATCGCATACATTGTACCTGCGTCGGCGCGCAGCCATTGTCGGCGCAGCCATTGTCGGCGCAGCCATTGTCGGCGCAGCCATTGTCGGCGCAGCCATTGTCGGCGCAGCCATTGTCGGCGCAGCATCTACTGTAGTCGACGTCTGATTAATAGATCGCCATGTCCATCCAAAATTGCGCGGCGGGCGCAGGCTTGTTCCTGAATTATGTACCTTTTGCTTAATCGGCAATAGCAATATGCCTGCTGCTGCTGCATCGATATTCATCATTGCGTGATGATGCTACTGGCCTTGAAAAGAAATTATGCGATTATTTTCACGTACTATACATAATACAAACCGACATGCAGCAGCAGTATGCGTCGTCTCCAAATACCGAATCGCGATGGGCCAGCATTATTGGCTTCTCTGTTATGCTGGCGTCGATTCAGTTTAGCGTAGGCAGTGTCGAGATGTCCAGCAAATTCAGTGTCGCCAGCTTTGCCAAAGACCAGACGACGCTGCAACGTGCCGCCGACGCCCTCCGCATGTACATGTATATTGCCATGCTGTGGACGGCGGCATGCTGCCTCGTGTTGTTTGGTGCGTACGGCTGGCAAGGAGCGACAATGGGATTGGCGTCGAATATGCTTGTCGTTTTGTGGATATACGCCAGCTATTTTCATTCATTCAAATTGGCGTGCAAACGGCACGATCTCGACATGCCGCACATTATGCCATGGACCGCCAAGGACGAGAGGGACGAGAAGGACGAGAGGGACAAACATGACGATTAAACTCAAATTAATTTCACGACCGTATGCAACTACAAACAACTGACATGTACCCAAAAGACCCGTTTGCCGTTATCGACCGTCGACCCATGTACGGCGTCATGCCCGTGATGGCCGACCCGCGCGTGCGCAGCCAACTGCCTGAATTCTCGCACTATCGTGGCGACTCGCTGCTGACGATCGCAGCCAAAGAGGCGTTGGTGCAGACTGCCGACCTGCGTCGCCGTGGCGTCGTCGACCGCGACGGAGGCCTGACATTCTACTACAATCGGCACGGCCAACTGCCCCCGGCTATCGGCAATGGCGACAACTGGTGGCCCGGCACCGCCAGCGGCGGCTTTGTTAGGCGGCCACGCGCGCGCGGTTCCAACCCGAAAAACTGCCAATGGACCAACATTGTGCACACGGACGCAGGCGCCACCGAGCCGCTTGCCTATCTTGCGCGCATTCAACATCCATACTCGTCGTGTTAACGTTAATTAATATTATATGGGTAACAGTATTACACTATGCCACCACGTCGTCAAGTAAAACGCGCGTCACCCAAAGCAGCTGAAGCCAAGTGCCCGGCCGGTACACGCAGGCAGATAAAGAGCCGCAAGTGCGAAAGGCCGTGCAAAAGCCCATCGCGCCGTCTCTCCAACGGCCAATGCTCGTCGATGGTGCCTGTGCCTGTACCTCCTCCTCCAATGTTATTTTTGGAAGCAGTTCGCGGCGGGGTTCAGCTAAAAGCGATTGCGGCGCCGATTAATAAGAAACAATCGCTCGGCGCCGCCATTCGCAAAGGCATCGTACTGCGAAAAGCGAAATCGGCGTCCAAAATTGTCGCGGCATCAATCGGTGGGGTTTTGCAACAGGCAGTTGCAGCGGCGGCACGTAGACAGTCGTCGCAACATTCATCGCGGCGTTCGTCTTCCAATCAATGGGCAGCCAGTTCACATTCTCGACATGACGCTGTTGCTGCTCATTATTCTGCTTTGCCACATCGATCATCAAATGCAGTACGTCGACTAGCGGCGCCGCCGGCAGCGGCAGCAGGGTTTGGCTACAATCAGGCACTCGTAAACAAACTTGCACAAATTCGGCGTGACGCGCAAGATAGTGGCACCAGTTCATCTTAATGGTGCGCGTTGATTCTTGATAAACATTTCTGTGGCAATAGACAATCAGAAATGGAGCAACCTAGCAACGAGGTTACGCGCGAGCAGGCCAGTCACGTTCACGAACTATGCTACAAGTATGTATCTGAAAAGACAGCAGACGCCGTGCGTCTCTGGTACGAGGATATGTCGGACCGATGCGCCCGCGCAGCATATCGTCTCAAGGACACTAGTGGTAGCGAGTCGCACCATACATTGATATTGACTCTGCTGCGTACATGCGCATCGGACCCAAGCAATGTGGACGCAGACGGCGCAGACGTCGTCAGGTCGATGCAGCAGCGATTTCGATCATTTGTCGCGCATCAGTTTTCAGACTGCAAGCAGGTGTACCAACAGCTGTTTGTGTCGAAATCGCGTTTGCTCGCATCGCCAATTGTGGCTGGCAGCGGCAACGGCAACGACCGTGCCAAGTTTCGCGTGCCGTCGTGCGATGCGTTTATCGATAATGTGTTGCGCATCAGTGCCGTCATTGCGATTGGATACATGGAGGCGTACGAGACGCCGCAGACGTACGAGCGGTTTGCACACAAAATTCTGCGACGATATACGGTTTGTGTCAAGAGCATTCTCGACTCTAGCATGCCGGCATGGTCGGAATCAACTTTGCATGCCGACGTTCGGCCACAGACCGACGTTCAGCCGCCACATGCAGACGTTCAGCCGCCGCAAGCAGTTGTCTCGCCACAGGCCGACGTGCCGCCGCAAGCGGGGTTACTACAGGCAGACGTGCCGCCGCAATTTCCGCCACAGGCAGACGTGCCGCCGCAAGCGGGGTTACCTCAAACAGACGTGCCGCCGCAGGCGCCTCTGACAGAGTCGTTAAACATTGTCGCGCCGCCACTGACTGATACGCAAACGCAAATTTTGGCAGCGGAAAGTCAGGCGGCGGCTGCTAGTGGTGGTGAACGCCGCCAACTCCGTTTCGACGACGGCTTTAGCTGGGACTAGATGAGTGCAGTAAACGGCAGCGGCGTCAGCAGCGAGTGGTCCGGCCGCACGGAACGCTACTGCCGTGTATGGAGCGACGAGATAAAAGTCAATGAATACAAACACCTGCGTCAATGTGAGTTTTATATCAGGGTGCATCGCATCGTCGGCGGCGTAGGACAGCTCGGATCGATAACGGCCTTGTTTACTACCATGAGCGGCCTTTTCGATACGGGAGGCGAAAATGGCTGCGCGTATCCATCGACATGCTTCACACTGAAAATTATAGGCATCGTCATGATTGCCGTTGTCGCAGTGACGGTTGCACTGTTGCTGTTTTACGATCCGTCGTCGCTGTCTGAGCAAAACAAGACATCGGCGGCCGAGTACAACGCGTTATGGCGCCGCATCGATATAGTTTTGTTGCGAAGTCGATCGACGCGCGATTCGTTCTGGGATTTCATAACACCTCTGAAAAACGACTATGAGCGTGTGTTGGCAGGCGCGCCGTCGACACGCACCACGTCGAAATCGACACGCGAGGCTGCTGACAGGCTCGTCGTCGGCATCGGCTCTATCTTGACAAGCGGCATCGGAAGCGGAGGCGGAGGCGGAGGCAGTCGTCGTCATCCACCGTCTACTATTGCGGCACAGCCTGCTTTATTGGCGCAGCCTGCTTTATTGGCGGCACAGCCTGCTTTATTGGCGGCACAGCCTGCTTTATTGGCGGCACAGCCTGCTTTGGCGGCACAGCCTCTTGTGGGGGCACAGCCTGCTTTGGCGGCGCAGCCTGCTTTGGCACGAAGGACGGCGGTGTCGTCATCGTTGTGTATCAGCGACGACGAGGACGACACGACGGCAGCCAGTCTAGACGAAATTGTCGACGCACGAGAAATACGCAATACGCGTAAATTCGAAAAGATACGCCGCACGGCAACACCTCGACAGCTGGAAGCCGGACCATGGTACAAAAAGACAACTAGTAAATAGACACTACAATTTATTGACAAATTCCAGCTGTGCAGATACCAGACGCGCAGTTGTCACCACATAGACATGCATTCTGTGGCGGCTGGTTTGTGCACATGTTATATTCGGATTGTCCTCCGCATGTCGTAACTGTGAGGTTATTGCAGCAATAATTCTGCTGGTTAGGTATCTCACCAACGCCGTCATTCCAGGCGGCACACGCAACATTGCCGCCAGGACACTGTGTCATGGACGAGCAGACGGGCGGCGTGCCGCACGAGAATCCACCACATGTACTGTCGTTGCCCCAATATCCGCCGGCCGTCTGTACGCATGAAACACCTGTAGCAACATCTTGCACACATCCATACGGCAGGCCACACACTGGATTCGCAGCCTGACACGCTGCGATACTTGCATATGTTCCACTACTGCTCAGTGCGCATCCCGACAATGTACACGCATACATCGATGACTGCGACTGCGACTGCGACTGCGACTGCGAATGCTTACGGATAACGATGGCAACTACGATCGCAGCTGCAAAAACTCCTACAGCGACTAGAATGGCTATGATGATTTTCGAGCGAGTGGAAAGCATTTATATACGCCATTATAATATATTAAAACGTGCCTCGGTATATAACTACAGCGAGCAAAACGATAATCACCAATAGGGCGGCTCCGACGCCAATTGCTATATACACGTCTCGCATCGGTGTAGAAGGCGGTATGCATGTCCAGTTGCCGGTTGCATCGCAGTATGCTGTTACTCCGTTTAGACACTGTGCCGTATCGCTACACAACGACGCAGGACTGCACGCAGCCTGTGTATATGTGCCGGATTTACATGGAGATGGCGGTGTCTGACACGATGCTGATGATGGACATGTTATAGTACATGGCGCAGTGCCAATAACTGGAGAACAACCATTGGCACAGACGCCAGAAGTGGCAGATGTGCAGTTTGTGCATGTAACCGTGCCACCGCCGCACGCCGATCCTATAGCAGGTATGTACGGTGCAACTCCGTCTGCGTTCATCATAAAAAAAGTAGCATCGCTCCAAACACTGCTATTGAGACTGGTATTACCAAAGTCACCAGAAAAATCCCATCCACCGGAATTCGTGGCGTCGTAAATGTACATGCCGGTAGCAAACGCATCGTCCATGGAAAATAGATTCCATGGGTCGCCATAATTAAGAACTTGATTTGCTGGACCTTGTGTCGCTACTAACCATTGTGTCTGATCAATACCCGATACGCCACTATAGTCGTCTGCGGCATAGTAACTTGGGCTATATTGTCCAACTACATTTTCAGTCATCGATAAGTAATAGTATGAACACGCAGTCGTCTTGTCCTCACATTTTAACGCGGCGATCCACGGGTTCTGCGCAGTTTCCAATATAAGATATACCTGCATCTGATTGGTGATTTGCTCGCCAATGAGACCGATATTATTCATATCCCATATAGTGAATACGGCCGTATTGTCAGATGAAAGCAGAGACGAATGAAATCTATTGCAATAGTTGCTGTCTGATGAGAAGAAATTGCTGCTGTTATTGGCAGTCGTATTGATTGTTATGAGATCGCCAGTTCGAACCGGCATTTTGATGGCGTTGGGTGTAATGGACGTGGCCTGTGCGACTTGATTGGTTCCAGGCGGCACCAACAATCCAGTTATAAACGGAACGCATGTTGGCGACGGCAACGACTTTGAATTCCCGCCACCCATGATCTAGTGACAATACACTATAAAAAATAAATTCTGTCGTTACAACAACACCACTCAATGAAATCGGCAACTGCCACTAAAATGTCGCCAGCCGCCGTGCAGGCAGAGTACTATCGCGTTCAGATGGATGAGAGTAAGCTGTCGTGGATTTTAGTCTTTGTAGGCATATTTCTGGCCATCTTCACAATTGCGACTGTCATGATCTCGATATACACTTCGTATCATGATTTCATCACAGACCCGCGGATCGGCACCATGTTTGGATACATGTGTTGTCTAGGACATGTCTATCCGTTTATGGCAGGCATGTTTTTCAAAAATCCAAATACGCCAGATATTGTCATCAATGTGTACTATTATTTATATCAGCAAGGAGCGGCATGGGGTACCGGCCCTTATGCAGTAGCATCTCCAAATCAAATGCAGGCGTTGGTGGTTCCGGATAACTGGCGCGACGCGGTCAATTCTATTGTATGGTATTCAGAATCCAACTACACTCTTGGATACAGCGACATTCTAACATGGGCGCAGTCGTCGGCTGTCGGCATATTGGCAACGCCACCAGAGTCGACATCTGCCAAACTGACATCTCTACTAGCCACATACGGCGTTCCTGCATTGAATATAGCAGTGATGATTGCGTGTGCCGCACTGGCCTAGCTGGCCTAGATGTATCTATTCGCCGCCGCCGCCCCCGCCATCGCCACCATCGCCGCCCCCGCCCCCGCCATCGCCACCATCGCCGCCTTTGCCATCGCCGCCATCGCCGCCTTTGCCATCGCCGCCATCGCCGCCATCGCCGCCTTTGCCATCGCCGCCATCGCCGCCATCGCCGCCTTTGCCGTTGCCATCGCCACTGCCAGACGCGCCCTTGTCGCTACTGCTGGCTCCGAATATCTTCTTTGCTACAAATGCAATCAGACCGAGTACTGCCACGGAGCCGGCAATGATAACGCCATACAAAATAGTACTGCCAATTTGTTTCATAAAGCTTCCAAGAGGACTGTTTGGGTCTGCTATACTGTAGATGATGATAATGGCAACAATTACTAGGACGACAATCGACAATATGATAAAGGTGGCCTTGATAGGATGCTCCTTGAACCAATCAAACGCCATTGTATAAAGTATACTATTGTACAATAAAATTATATATCAATTGCGCGTAATCTCGAATTGATAGTCGGCGTCGCGCGAGTACTCTGGCTGCTGCCAGTTCATCTCGGGGCCCTGGTGAGCAAACTGCAGGTACTGCGAGGTGACAAGCCGCTGCGCGTTATACAGCTGGCCGATGCGGTGCAGCGTGCGGTCGTTCATCATCTGGATGGCGGCACGACGGTCGGCGGCCGTGCGCGGGCCGTACGTCTCCTCGGTATACATGGTCAGGTACCATTGCGCGCCGTTCTCTGACATTTGACGCAGCAGGACATCGTCGCCGATTACGCCGTTGAACTGTGCGCGCACCTGCTGCTTCAAGTATTGCCGGTTCTGCTCGCTCCAGAACTCGCGCATCTCGGGCTGCGTCCATTCAGACGGCACGACACTGCGCGGCTGCCACGCCACGAAATTGTCGCGGATTTGCGCCGTCTTGTACCAGTCGCCACGCAGCGTGTTGAGCCGGTTTGCAGGCGTCGGCGTCGTGCGGTTCAGGGCACCGAAATTCTGAAGTGGGCGCACCATTGCTTGCAAGATACAGTACGCGGTCAAAATTATTTATTCGGATTACTAATGATGTGTTATTTTCATGCTATCGATCCGCCAACGCAAATCCACGTCAATGCAGTTATGTCAGCAAGACTAGAAGTAACTGTAAAGTCAGTGTCAGTGACTGCGTATGACACAAAAGACCCTACTCCATGAGTGGCCGATACGACGACATGCGGAGCGTGGGCGTATGCCACAATAAACCCAATAGTTACAGTATCGACAGCTGCGCCAGTCCATGTGCCGGCCATGTCTGAGCTGCGCGCCGATACTGTACCTGAATCCGGCCAAGGCAAAAGACTCTGTACTGCCACTAAATGCGCGCCTGCGGCAGCAGATGCAGACGTGGCGTCTATAAAGATGCTTCCGCTTCTACGATGTCCCTGTGTTGCTACGCTGCTGTTGAATCCAGGAATCAGCGCAACGTGCCCAGACGGTGTGGTATCTGGACTGCTCACATTGCCACCACGGACCGTGGCGTTTGCAGCCTCGCCAATGGCCGCTAACGACGCCCCTGCGCGCATACTGACATGCCCTCCGCGTCCAGCAGATGTAGACTCGCCTCCATACATATTGACATTGCCGCCCTGGCCATCGACAATAGCATAACCGCCATATATATCGACAGTGCCGCCGGCAACGCCGCCTGTTTGCGTATTGCCGGCATACAGATTAATATTACCTCCGCTACCTGTCGCGGTAGTAGATGAACCTGATTGGATAAACACTGCGCCGCCATCGCTATTTTCAGAGTTTCCGGCGCGTAGTGTTGCGACGCCGCCGATACTTCCGTAGCTATTGCCTGCACGAAGCGAACTTGATCCGCCGTCTCCCGTCGTTCCGACAGACGACGAGCTTCCAGCCAATATACTTACGGAGCCTCCCGCATCGGTTCCCACGTCTCCAGCAGTGCCGCCCGTGATATTTACCGCGCCTCCATTTCCTTTTGCCGATGTGCCTGCGTTGATATTAAGTGCACCGCCCGAGCCGCCACCTGCAAATGTAGAACTGCCGGATGCGAGATTTAAAATACCGCCTTCTCCGCCCGACGACGACATGGCGGTCAGGTTAAAATCGATACCGGTCGGTACATTCAAAGGGTCCGTCTGCTGGATGTAACTAGGGCTAGAGTCGAAATCGGCCGAGTACTCGGTGCCAGATACGACACCGCCGCCGGCGGTATTTGACGTGACGATCCATGCGTTTGCCAATGTCCACATTAGCGTGCACGACTCTTGTGCATTTGACAGCGTAGCGACGAGGCCCGGCGCATTGATGGTGATGGGGTCCGCGCCACCCGTCATGCAAATGGTCTTTAGCATGCCTACTAGAAATGTCGTCTGCGCATTGGCGGCAGTCGGCGTAGGCACCGTGATTGTTATAGGCGCGCCGGCCGTCGTCGTCTCTGCGTAGCTGACTGCAGACAGAAGCGAGCATGCGCCCGTGGCCGACACGGTTTCCGGTGCGTGCGTGCCTATGGCCACGTGTTGCGTACGCGTTGCTGTCGAAAACAGGTTTTGTGACGATATAGAACTGCCGTACAATCGATGTGTCATGTCTGTTGTGTATTATTACCGCACAAAAAAACATCCATCATCATTAAAGATGCTCGCGTGCCACACTTTGCCGAAACCTGTCCAACGCAGCCTCGATACGCATCAATTCTGCATAGTCTGGCGTCAAAAACATAGGCGACGTCGAAAACAGAGCAGACATTCTTTAGAAAAAAACAGAATTAACTTTCGAAAATCTTTCGAAAACCCTACCAGACTATATCAGAGCCGGGCGTTTTCCTGACAACTGCTTGACTAGAACAATTCCAGTCGATTCCGACACCGGCAGTTGTAGCAGTAGCAGACGCATCGTCGACACTGTCGCCTGCGGCGTCGCCGGCATCGTCTTCCGCCTTGCGTTTTAAACCGAGGCTGAGAACTCGCTGCACGCGCGGAAAACGATGCGGCTCGGCAACGACGCGTTTCTTGTACCACACGGTTGCAGCCGCCTCGCTGCGGTAATGGTCTGGCATCGCGGGCGTCGTACGGTACGCATCGACCTCGCTCCAAAACTCCTGCAGCAGCCATACATGCAGAGGCGCCCATCGCGGGTCGCGACTGATGCGGACGATATTGACAATCTCCGTGTCGGCCTGCGGTGTCGCCTGCAATGATTGTGTATCTACATACCATTGAACAACTGGCTCGGTAGGCGGCTTGTACTCGAAAAAGTATGTCTGATCGTACAGTCCTGCGCAGTCGCCGTCCAATACGTGCATTCCAAACTGCACCTGCCCGTCGCCGTACGCCGCCTTGACGACGCCCGGGACGATATTGCGATAGAACGGACACTTGCATTCGGCCACGGTGCCGTCGCAGCCGATGCCGTCTGGCGAAAAGGCAAACGGCGTTATTGTGGGCGTCTTGGAATCCAAAATGTCAAACGGCAGAAACACCGACTGCCGCACCTCGGTCGATATGATGCGTTCAAGTGCGGCCTGCGCGTGCGCGTGCGCGTGCGCAAGTATTGTGGTGAGTTGTATAACCCAAAGTAATAAATCCCACACGTGTGAAGTGTAACGACCAACCATTCCGCAGTCTTCGTACTTGACGCCGTGATCACATGCCGCATTGCCGACAAACGGCGTTCCGAGACCGATATAGTTGAGAAACTTTTTGCGTCTCGACTCGCCGGCAAATGTCGGGTAGCCCTGTTAAAGTAAATAGTGAGTAAAGCAGTGTGCAAAAGCAGTGTGCGGCACGGCGGCACGCACCAGAACCGTGCCGACAACCGACGCCGTCAGTCGCGTATCGCGAAAATCGAGCCATTGCTGGCTCTTCTGCGGAAATCGCTTGTGGCGCGGGCTCGTCCACAGCTTCCACACGTCGCTGCGAATCTTGACGCCGTACTCGCGTTCAAACGCATCGGCGCCACGCTCGTCCAGGCATTGCCGGCGCGCACCGCGGTCGATAGCGGGTGGCATCCATTCGCGGGACAGCGACGACATTTCAAAGCAGTAGAGTGACAGTGTTTATTTGAATATGTTAATATAGTAAGTTGTTAATTTCACATTGATGTGATATCACGCAGCGTATCGTCGATGCAGCTCTTCAAATGTTTGCGCAAGTGTTTATTCAAATCGTCCTTGTCGAATACCTCGGCCGTGTTGTAAAAAACTTCAGACTGCTTCATCAATGTAGACTTTGAAATAATAAATGTCTGCAAAGTCGTGTAGCTGTGTTTAATCGACTCGACGAGCGTACGTATACGAGTTGCGACGCCGTCAAGCTCGAATTCACGATATGGTTTTTTTGAACAAAATCCACAAAAAGCCATTTTGCCGCTATAAATAGCTTGTCCTATGTGGCAATACATTATACTGGCTGAACCCCGTTCTGAATTGCGGCCTACGTATGCAATACGCAAGTAGACGTCGGATGCGCCTTCAAACACACGAGTGTCGCAGTGACTGAATACAGGATTCATAAGAGACATTCTGTTAATAATGAATTTATGATTTGAAAGCAATCGTCGCATGTAAACATCTTGCTATATATTTCGCGCAACACTGTGGTCTTTGCAAAGATGTCGCATCGACAAGTCTGTCTAACTTTTTTATATAACTATTACAAAATGGTACCCACGCTGCGTCAGTCGGAACTGATCGGCCGAAAACTACATGTTAATTTCGACGTCGTCCCATTGGCGGAATGGCACCAAGGCATGTGTATCGAGACGGAACACGCCAATGTAACACGAGGGTCGATGCTGACAACCGGCAAGATTGCACTGGCACACATACAAGAGTATCCAGACTACTATCGTCGTCTTGTGCGCATGGAGGCGCAGGCCGACAAGTACTGGTCGCGTCGCGGTCGCAGCCGCCCATGTGTTTTAATTTAATGTCTTTAATATATAGCCAGCCATAAAATGCTTCCGCAGCGACGTCGTCGTATCATTGTCCTTGTCGTTGCCGCCGTTCTTATCGTCGTCGTGTGCGCCGCCATTGTTGCTATTGTCGTCGGTATCAAAAAATGCGGCAGCCTCGCAGCTTTCCTGTCAGGATGCAGCGGTGCGTCGTCGTCGTCGTCCACGCCGCTACCGTACGGATGCGTTGGCGGACAGTGCGTGCCAGTGGCCGGCGGCATTTATGGCAGCGACTCGACGTGTAATAACATGTGCACGCCGCCGCCGCCGCCGCTTCCGTACGGATGTGTAGCAGACACAGACGGCGTATCGTGCCAACAAGTGTCCGGAGGCACGTGGGGCACAGACAGTACATGTGGAGGATTTTCGTGCGGCACTCCGCCAACGTGCACAGACGCGTCGTCTTGCCCTAGCGGAAACGCATGTGGTGCGTGGAACGACAACTACGGCGAGAATCCTGCCGTGCAGAACTATTGCTGCGATTCGCCAACAACGACGACATGCGGAGGGTCGTCCATGTACCCAATATGCACCAATCAGCCCGATCAGAACGCGTGTCTGTGCGACGACAATTGTGCATCCGGTATCTGCTCTGGCAACGTCTGCGTGCCTGTGCCGCCTACCGCACTGAGGTACACGTACGTCAACAATAGCGGCGTCACGTTTGACAATACGCAGCTGTACAACTTTGCAAACGGCATCGTGTACAATGTCACCATGACGCCACCGGCCGTCAGCAATTTCGCGCCCAGTAGCAATATTGTTGTTTATATCACGCCAGACTCGCAGTGGCAGGCCGGCAATTTCATACAGGCCGTCGGGGCCAACAACGGCTCAGTGTCCACGACGCAGCTGCCGTCGTCGCTGACATCGTTTACGACCATCACGCTCGGCCCGGGGCCCGACTTTCAGCTACTACTAAGCTAACACGACGTGTTGGTCCACTGGCTTGCGCGGTCGGCCACCGTCTGCACCGGTGCCTCTCCTCCGCCGGGATATAGAATCGGACATCCTTGCGTGACGCCAGGCACGCACATGGTCGACTGCTGTGCCGCCGTCATCGGGATTCCTGGTTGAACGCCGCCAAAGCCGCACGACAGTTTGCAGCAGCCAGGTGTGTTGTTGATCGGTGATGCCGCGCCTCCAGAGGAGCCTCCTCCAGACTTCTTACCGGCCAATTTGCTGGCGGCTGCGGCCACATTGCTGACGCCAATAGTCACGAGGATGGCGATGATGATACCGGGCAGGGCGAGAACGCCGAGAACGATAAGCAGGATTCCCCACCATGGCATGCCTCCAGATTTGGCCATTGTGTATGATTTGTTTGAGATGTAACTAGTATAATGTATTAAAATATTTTTTTTAACATGGTACACCGAGGTTAACGACAGTTTCTCGACGCCATTCGATTTTTTCCCCTCAACAAACCCAATGACAACAATAAAAAAATTATCATCTCTTTGTTATAGGGTCTGCAAGTGCAAGAAATGGTGGTGAAGCGTGATCGGCTCGTGACGTATGGACACGTGGGCATGCGATTCGATGCGCGCGACGCGCAGCTAGTGACGGATATGCGCGCGCGCCGATTTCAAGACACATTCGACAAGCTGCTGCTGCGGTGCACCAAGCAGATACAGGACAGTGTGCACGCAGGCAGGGCCAGCTGCATATTTGTCATACCAGACACGCTGTATGGCGACATTACCGAGTATGCGGTGCGCGACGTCATGGCGTATATGCTTATTGCACTGCGGGTCGATCGTGGCTACACGGTCGTGCAGGTAAATTACAATACAATGTATATCAGATGGAGCCGTCCCACACCGCTCATCACGCCTCCGCCCGCCATCACATTTCCAAAAGCCGCGCCAGCCAAGCGGCGCAATATTGTCCCGACTGCGCAGGCGCGCGGCAGCGACAGTATCGACAAGCTGCTGGCGTCGCTGAATTTATGATGATAGCTAGTTGCGTTGTGTAGGTTTAAAATAAACCGTCGTCGACTGCTCAGAAAACAGTAAAACAGAAAGACCCAACAATTCAAGTTGCGCGACTGTATCCTTTGGAAATGTATTTTGATTATACGTTACACTGTTTTTTCCTTTTATCGACGCAAGCGTAATATCTTCAACGACACGGTCCACTTCAATTGGAGACCATTGAGTGTTACGATAACTATCGTAGTGTTGATGAAGCGTATCCAACAAAGGGGTACTAGACATTGTTACTCTTGACAAAAGATAAATGTCTTATTTATTATTAGATCAGTTCCACCATTTATTTATAGTAGTAGTACTACTATATAGTTAATTATGTTTTTCTGTCCACCATGCCAGAAACGATTCGACTTGCCGTAGGCATCGACTCTGTCACCGTGATCAAATGGACCTGCTCAACTTGGCAGGAATTGATCGGGCGCCCTACGATACGACTACTATTATCCGCGCCTCTTGCTCCGCGCAGCATGCGCAACTCACATGTTTTGTCGTTGCGAATAATGCGCGAGCAAAGCCACACCATTAATTCGTGTGCCATTTCTCTGCAATTTACATGAATAACGGGCGCGTGGTCGATATTGATAGTGTACATACTTTATTAAAAATAAAATGAATAAACCTACTTTGCAGCAGAGATTTATCGACGCGGACACGCGCCGCCCTGGCATTCGGCATTCTCGTTCAACTCGTCGTCGCCCAGAACAGGAAACGCCGCAGCCCGCGACTGGTGTTCGTCGCTATCGAC
>Ga0315273_10001415_pt1 | contig 27297 bp, 15 predicted proteins | sample YL17G02_0_MG_FD_205753 | JGI IMG/M metagenome (GOLD analysis project Ga0315273, IMG submission 205753) | Sediment microbial communities from Yellowstone Lake, YNP, Wyoming, USA - YL17G02_0 | ecosystem: Environmental > Aquatic > Freshwater > Lake > Sediment | place: USA: Wyoming | collected... | reverse complement strand
CCGACTCGTCACCTAAGCGGGCCAACGCCAGCAATGCGACCCATGTATTGCGGTGCTCGTAGCCGGGCGGTGGTTGCTTTGGAAGCGGGTCATCCTCGACCTGCGCAATCAAACGGGGTTTGGCGTCCTCTAGCTCCGCAATTCCAATGAGGCGGATGACTTCCGGGCAGTAGTCCGAAGTCCAGGGCAAGTTATTCAACCGTAGTCTCGCGTTCTGGTTGAAGTCCTCCTCGCCGAAGTCTTGCAACCATTTGAGCAACTGTCCGCGCAGGGTTGGCGTCTCTTCAACGGTTTTGTCGAGCATGAACTCAACCACCGCAGCGCGCTTGGCCGGTTCCGGCGAAACCGTACCCAACCGCCAGTAAAACGCGTATATATCGCGACGGAGTTCTTCTGGCTTGTCGGCGGCGTGCTCACGGAGAACTACCGGTGAACCATCCCAATTTTGCTCCAGGGCATGGCGGATATCCTCGACGTACTGCTGTCTTTGATCGTAATCCATGGTGGTGTTCCCTGCTTTCTGTCGTGTGACCGTGGACCCTGCCGAAAGGGCTGCAAACCAAAGGCTCATCGCAATCACCATAGCGGCGACCGATCCACTCCTGCTTCCGGTCCTCATCATGGCGGGTTGAGCTTGTCCCATTGGTCTTTGCGAAGCTTGAAGACGTTGAGGTTGGTTGGATGCATCAGGTTGACGGCGTCGCTTGGAGTATGCGGAAGCCCCTGAGCATGGCCAACTTCATGCGCGATAACCAGCGCGTCTCCTTTGATATTGTCAGCGTGCATGAAACCGTATCTCTGATTGAAGTCCATGAACCCGAGCGAGCCGTCCGTCGGTTTATCAACTAGGAATATATTGAAGTCGTAGCTATCGTCCTTGCAGGCATCGCGTATTACCCTCATTTCGGCGGACATCCAGCTATTCACGTCGATCTTGCCGTCCTTGTTCTTGTCGAACTCCACTGTCTTGGCCGGTAATCTCGTAACCGTGAACGCCACGACGGCCTGTTTGTAAGCTTTCTCCAGTGCGGCCGTGATCGCGGCATCGGAAACATCGGTGCTCGTGTAATTCTTCTCATGGACAAGCCGGACAGCAAGGGTTTTGGTTTTCTTGACGTAAGTGGCTACTTTGAATTTCCCGAGCTCCATGCCCCGGCATGTGGATTTGACTTCGGTCTCACCCTTTTCCACTCCGGTGACCGTGACCACTTGCTTGTCCGATGAGGCTTTGGCCGGTGAGACCGTGGCTTTCGCAGTGGCGGCGCTGACGAATTCCGCAGCCGTGGCTTTGTCAGCCGGGGTAATTTCCGATTTGACCGTATCGCTGTTGCCTTTCTCAACGGACTTCCACGGCGCGGCGGCATCCGTCTTGTCGTCCCATCCATATTTGTCGCCATCCTCCTTGAATACGGTCTTCGATGGACATGGGCAACCCGCAGTCGTGCAAGCTGCGGGAGTTCCCCCACTCCCCGAACTTGGTGGGGTCGGTTTCTTGTCATCGCTCACGTTGATGCGCTCTTCTCGTTTCTGGCAAGGACATGCTCAAGCCACGTGAGCGCTTTCGTCTCAGGTAGCGTCGCTTTTCCCTCACTTCCAGGGAATCCGCTCGGAAAACCGCCACGGACTAACCACTTGGGTCAGACTGGTCCGAGTTCGCATTAGTATGCACGCATAGCCCCCGCCGGGGGTGGCGAGCAACGTGAGTCATGTCACCCCCATGCCCCCGACAGCGGCTGCGACGGGTCCGCAATCGATTGCAGCCGCATAACGCGAACGGCATTGCGATCTTTGTAGCTCAGCAGCGGCATCAATCCGGCATCGAGTATCGCCCGCCCCGCGCGCTCGACGAGGTTGGCTTCGGCGCACGGCTGCAAGCGCTTCTCGCCATCGTCGTCGAAGGTATGCGCGGGCAAGTCATCGACATCGAGCTCGTCGCCGGGTTCCATGTCCCAGCCGCGCGACTCGAACGAGCGGCCGATGAGCAGCGCGCATGCGAACGCGCCATTGCCCCAGAGATAGCTCTCGTGTTCGCGCGCGGTGCCGAGTTCCTCGAACTCGAACTGCTCGACCCGGTCCGTTGCTTTGCCATACGGCCGCCGCAGCAGCATGCGCGGTAACGCGAGACCGATCCACGGCGCCATCAAGCTTGCGCGCAATGCGTGCCAGCCTTCGACAGCCTCGCTCTGCGGAGGCGTCCAGTTGCGCGGATCCGGCGTCGCCGCGAGCGAGTCGCACCCGACGATCTCCGGCTTGGCAGCGGCGATGAATGGACCGCCGGCATGCGATGCGACGGCGCCAAGGAACGCGAGCAAGCCGACGTCCTCGCCTGCAAGGCCGAAGGCATAATTTCCGACGATGACCGACCACGGCTCGCCCCCCGTCGTGTCCTTGGCCTTCTCCACGAGCAAGCGATACAAGCCGGACAACTCCACGTTGCCTTGTGCCGCCCCGATATCCGCAAGCAGCTCGCCCTGGCTCACATCGAGCACGTAGAGCGTCAGTTGCTCTGATGGCTCGAGATTCGACACGAGCCACTGCACGCTGCGCCACAGCGACTCGAGCGCCTGGAATTGTGGATTGTGCAATATCGAATTCATCAGTTCGCTGGTTGCGGCATCGACCGCACCGATGTACTGCGCCTGATGCGGCGGCGCATCGGGCACGATGTGCGGCGCCACGATGTTGCGAATGAGCGCATTCAAATCGACGGCATGCTGCGCCGTCTGCGGTGCCGCCTGCTGTGAGCTTGCCCAATTGCCGCCCAGAAGCCGCGCGACCGTGTCCGCGTCCGCTTCGCGAGTCTGCATCTCCGTCCTCGGGCCCGGCACAGTGCCTGCCGAACGTTCGCCGCGACGCTGCGCTTCGCTCAGGAATTCCGCCGCGGCAGCATTGAACGTCGCCGTGTCCTGCATGCGTAGCCGCGTCTCGCGCAGCCCCTGGAAAGGCGGCAGGCGCCGATAGAGCGTGTCGGGATGGAAGTCTTCGAGGTTGTTGAACTCGAGCGCGATAACGTCTCCTGCAACTCCAATCGGCAATTGCAGTCGCGGTGCCATTCGCGCCAGCACGCGATCGAAGTTGTCGACGTCGACCAGAATGGTCTTGCGGTGCGCAAGATCCGAGGGGTCCTCAGCATCGCGATTCGCCCGCCCGCTGAAGTCGCCCATGACGAGCATGCGCATGGGGCTCTCCTCGCTTGGCCGCGAGCGCTCGCCTGCGTGCCTCTGTCCCAGCTGAAAATCGAAGTTCATGCGTCCCGGCATTTGGCATCTCCCGCTATGCAAAAAATCTGCGCTCGCCCTTCGATCCGACCGTTCGTCCTGAGCCCGCTAAGCCGCGCCGCTGGCGAGACTGATTGACGCGAGATACCCGAACCGGTGGGTCGTGTCCGAAATTCTGTGCATGAGGCAAGATCGTCGTGTTACGCCGTGCCTTGAGTGCAGCCATCGGCGTAGGGTATCGTGAACCGATTGGGCGCGGTTTTCCATTCGCGTGTGGCCCGACTCCAGTCGGCGGTGATGTTGCGCAACGCCGGCCAGGCCATTAGGTGGATGCTCGGCGATGGCGCGGCCGGGCGTTTCGGGGCGGCGACGGGGCGGCGTCGCCACCCGGCCGACGAGGGTAGAGGTTGCTGCCACTTGCGCGACCTTGTTCCTAAGGCCCTCAGCCCCGCGTATTATTTGGATTCCGGGTCGCATGGCATCGGATCGATCAAGGTTTGCTGGATGCCGTCTGCAACCCGGCCGTCAGCGTCATTGGAGCAAGTAGCCATTCGCGCGCGTCCCCGGCTTGACCCGACCAGGGATTGAGGGAAACGCCAGGGCGCGATGCACCGGCTTCGGAAAGGTCGTTCGCCATGCTCAAGATAATGGTCACGACGTACAACGGCCAGCCCCCCGAGCGGCCCATCGTGGCTGAGTTCGATGAACGCGGCGGAAAGATCGGCCGCGCCAGCGACAACACGCTGACCTTGCCCGATGTGCAGCGCTACATTTCGCGGACGCACGCGGTCGTGTTCTTCCGTGCGGGGCTCTACCTGATAAAGGACGTGGGCACCGCGAGCCCGGTGTTCGTGAACGATTGCCAGTTGGGCACAGGGCAGGAGGCGCCGATCGGTGACGGCGATGAAATCCGGATTGCGGGTTTTTCGATGCGGGTCGTGGCCGAACAGTCGGAGCGGCCCCCAGGTTCGCCAACCGACGAGTGGGCCGCCGCTGCTTCGGCAACCGCCAACGATGATCCGCTCGCGGCCTTTGGCGCAGGCGTGTCCCACGGCGACGCATTCGCCGACCTGATTCCGCCGCGACAAATTCCGGCCGCAACGGGATCCTCGGCGCCGGGCCCAGGGAAAGCGGACACCCGGAGGCCTGCTTCGAATCGGCCCCCGTTGGCGGCAAGCCCCGTTCCGACCAACTCGGTGCCGAGCCCGATTCCCGAGGACTTCGATCCGTTCGCGGATTCAACTCCGGCGCCCCCGCTTGAACCATCGCGGCTCCCGGACGACTTCGACCTTGGCTTGGGTCCCGCCGGCAATAATCAGAAGATCGACGACCTTTTTGGGCTTGCGTCGGGAGAAGGTCGCGACCCGTTCAAGACCGACGCGCCTTTGGCCGAGCATTTCGATGCGGGCGGCAATTCAGCGTCGCTTGATCCGCTCGTCGCGATGGGTATGGCGCCGGCAGTCAAGCCGACAGTTTTCCCGCCACAACGGGACAATGTGCCCGAGCTTTCCGGTTCCTATCGCTTTCCGCAGGCGACCTTTGATGGACCGGCAGTGGGCCCGCAGACGGATCGCGACTCGGATCCGTTCACCAGCGACCGAGCACGCCCCGCTGCGAATGAGAAGCGGGCTTACGTCCCGCCCGCAGGCCACGATGCAGCGGCCACGCCGACCGAAAGTTTTTCCGGCCCGACGTCGGAGGCGTCACCGACCGAAGTTCGCGGCTCTTCGGTGGCGGTTGGACCGCCTTCCGTGCCGGACCCCGGAGTTGCGCCTGACACGCCCGCGCGCAAGAGTGACCCGCCTTCGCCCGCCATCAACGTCGCCCAAGGCCCGCTGCGCGAACAACCCCCGGCGGCCCGGCTCGCCAACCAGAAAACCACCGATGAATTGTTGCGGGCGTATCTTCAGGGTGCCGGCGTCCCGGAGGTTCAAATCCCGGGCGGACTGACGCCGGAATTGATGCACCTTTTCGGCCAGTTGCTGCGCGAGAGTACGCAGGGCACCATCGATCTGCTGCTTGCCCGAGCCACCGCCAAGCGCCAGCTACGGGCGGAGTTGACGATGATCGTCGCGCGCGAGAACAATCCGCTTAAATTCTCGCCAACCGTGGAAGGAGCGATGACGCACTTGCTTTCGCCCCAGGGACGGGGCTTCATGACGCCGCTGCGTGCGATCCGGGATGCGTACAACGATCTTCGCTCGCACGAGGTCGGGTTCATTGCCGGAATGCGTGCGGCACTCGCCGGGGTACTGGCGCGGTTCAGCCCGGCGGAACTCGAAAAGCGACTGACGACAAAGACGGTTCTCGATTCGCTGCTACCCATGAACCGCCAGGCGAAGCTGTGGGCCTTGTTCGAAGAGCTGTATACCGATATTTCCGCCGAGGCGGAGGACAACTTTCAAAGCTTGTTCGGGCGGGAATTCATGCGGGCATACGAGCAGCAGATTGCCAATCTCGAGCAGGAAGAGCGGACGCTGAAGGGCTGAATCGGCCTGCTGACCGGCCTCAAAAGGTGGAGCAGGGTACTGTCGTAAATTGATACGGGATGAAAAGTGGCGTAGCGTACCGATGCTTGCCTACACTCGGTTGGTTCCTCGCGGATGACCTGTCGCGGCGATCGATGGCGGCTTCGCAAAAACTTCTTCGACGCAGGATGAACAACGGCATGGAGGCATGAATGCAAGCGAGCAGGGTAATTGTTGCATTGTTGTTGGCGGTTTTCTGCTTGCCCTCGTTGGCGCAGAATCCGAAGGTTCTCAAAGGCAACCAAATAACGGAGGCGGCTTTGGTCGAAGCGCTCGTTCCCCGGCCGGAGACGCGAAGCATCCGGCCCGGTGGGGGGGCGGCACCCGCCGAAAAGCCGCCGGCGGCAGGCATCATTTTCGTCTTTGAAACAAATTCCGCAGTTCTGACAGCGGACGCCCAGCAAAAGCTGGATATCGTCGGGAAGGCGCTCAATACCGACAAACTCGCTGCATTCAGCTTCCAGGTGGAAGGCCACGCTGATCCGCGTGGAGCGCCCGATTGGAATCAGCGCCTTTCCGAGGAGAGGGCCGACGCGGTTCGCCAATATCTGGTGCAGAACCAGAACGTCAGCCCGGATCGTCTGAAGCCGGTTGGGAAAGGGGACCGTGAGCCATTGAACACGGAAAACCCTGCGGCGGCCGAGAACCGGCGCGTCACGATCGTGACCAACATCAATTAGTTGCGGCTTCGAACGCAGCCGGTCATCGGGCAACCTCCTCGACGGAGAATTCCGCCGCGCCATACGATTCCGAGCACGCTTGCGCGCCCGGCGGACATTTCGCTTTGCCTGCGAAAAGAGGCGTTGCGCCCGCGTATGTCCGGTAGAGCTGGGCCGCGACGGCGCGCGGAAATTCCCCGTAGCCTTCGCGGCCAATCTTGCGCATGCCTGACGCGGTGAAATCACGTTCGCTGTCCGAAACAATCACCAGAAAATGATCGACGCCGGCCGGCCCCCCGGCGATGAGTGGCCATGTTTCCCGCGGCAGCGCCATCGGCGCGTCGAGGCCAATGCGGTTGTTGCGGTCCACGGCATTCGGGAAGAGCAGCAATAGCGACGATTTTCCGCCGGCTTCGACACCGACTTCGAGTACGTAGACGAATCCGGGCTGCGAGGACGCGACGCTGAATCCTATCGCTTCTCCACGATTGAAGTTGACCTGGGGTTTCTCGACCGACACGGTGACCGAGTGCTGAGGATTTCGCGCCGCGTAGACATCGGTGAGCGCTTTGCGCGGGTCATATGATCTTTCCGGAAGCGGCTGGTTTCCAGCGGCCGGCCCGCTCGACGCGACGCTATCGATCGACGGGCCTGGGCCAGTTGCCGGCGCCTGATCGGCAGTGCCCGGAATTGGGGCGGGAATGGTGGCCGGCACGGCAGTGCTTGCGGTCTTCGAGGCGGCAGAGACAATTCGATTCCTCTCGGCAACGCCCCACCATACGGCCCCTGCAATGATTGCCACGCTTGCCGCGCCGCCGACTATCGCGCGCCAAAGCCAGGGTCGGGGGCGTGAATCGGTTACAGCCGAAGCATCCGGTTTGGCCGCCCGCGGTTGTTCGGCTGGGACATTTCGGGGTTTTTCGGAATCGTTCAAGGCCAGAAGCCGGCGGAACTCCGCGACGCTTTGGGGCCGATCCTCCGGGCGCACCGATAGCGCCGCATCGATCGCGCCAAGAAACGCCGGGCTGTATCGCCCGGCTCCGGCCTTGGTGATGGGTACCAGGGTATCGGACATGATGCGGGCAACCGATGGCATTGGCGGGCGGCCGGTAATCGCAAAGTAGACCACCGCGGCGAGCGCGTAGAGATCGGTCCATGGTCCCTGCTTCAACGAGGGATCTTCCGCGTATTGCTCCATCGGGGCATAACCCGGTTTCAGGAAAACCGTAAGCGCCTGTGTCATGTCGCCGATGACGCGCCGCGCCGAGCCGAAGTCCAGCAACAGCGGCCGGCCGTCCTTCAGCAACAGGATATTGTCGGGCGAAATGTCGCGGTGATAGCACTGTGCGCGGTGAAGCACATCGAGCGCATCCAGAAGCTGAGCTAACAGGTCTTTGAGCCACGCTTCGCTCGGTGCTTCCTGCTGAGTGAGCAGCGCTTGCTTGAGCGTGATGCTGCCGTCGTAAAACGGCATTACGAAGTAACCGGTACCGTTCGCCTCCCAAAAGCGATACACCTTTACCAGGGAGGGATGATCGAATTGCGCAAGCAGGCGAGCTTCGTTGATGAAACTACGAAGCCCGGTGGCGAAAGTGTCGGCATGGCGCTCGGATCTGACAGCGACCGTGATGCCGTCCACCCTGCCGGCAAACGACGAAGGCATGTACTCCTTGAGCGCCACATTGCGCTGCAGGGAATGATCGTGGACCAGGTACACGATTCCGAAGCCCCCCTCGCCGATGAGGCCCGTGATCTCGAACTCGCCGAGCCGGGTACCGGCCGGAAGGCCGTTGTGCGTGAATGCGGGTGCGGCATTGCGCTCGGGCGTAGATCCGGGGTCGGGTCCTTTGCCCGGCATCAACGTCCGTTCGTCGTCATCCACGGGGGGAACGAGGTTCATTGCACGCCAATCAAACGCTGACTCTGCAGCGATTCCAATTCCGGCTCTTCAAGTCTGACCCGGCGGCTCGCTGCACTACATGCCAAGCAACAACTCCGCAAAGTGATCTTCGGGAGGCAAGCCTGCAAACAAGTTGACGTCGGTTGCTCCAGAGGCGCCCGCTATCGACCACCAGATGCTCTTGCCAGCCGAGTTCGCAGCGAAGACACGCATTGCTGCGCCCCTCAAGGCGTCCAGCACAGAGCGGGCAGGGGGCAGCTGCAGCGCCTGCGGAACGGACGTCGGAGACAGCCACCACTCGGCCAACGCATCGGTCGCCCGGGCACGCTCTTGATCGAAATCGTCGCCCAGCGCGAAAGGAACCTGCATGAGTTCACGCTCGAGATCGACGATTGAAAAGTCCGCATTGAGTGCGGAAAGCGCGACTTTCTCCAGTCCTGAAAACCAGGGCTCCGCCGAAAGAATCGTCGTTGCCGCGTCGACGCGCCGATCGAGTGCAAGCTCCAGCGCGAGCGTCAGTGGAAAGTGCCGGCCGACCTTGTCGACACTCGGCATGAGAACGCCGGCCCATGCGCTCGAGTCCAGGGCTTCGGGCATGAGAGCGAATCGCCAGATTGGACTGGTGAGATAGATGTCGAGCCAGCGGTCGCCAAGCGCCGCGCGGCTCGCTGCCATCGAGTGTTGCAGCCACGAGTCCCAGGTGCCAATGAAAGCGGGGGGCAGCCGGCGCGAGGCAAAGTCTCCCAGCGATGGAATCTTTCCATACCAACCGGCTTCGAGAATCATGATGAAAGGCCGCAACGTTCTTCGTTCGTCAGCGGATGACAACGACGCGATTGCAGGCCCCTTGACGGAGTACGATTGCGTCGCGGCAGCCGGGCAACATCGAACCCCCTGTCACAATCGGTCGGGGCAGAGAAACTGCTCGAGCTCCACCAATCGGAACGGGTTCTGCACGCTGCTCGTGGTCACTTCGAACTGGGCCTTCCGCCCATCGATGCTGAACGTGACAATGAAGCGTTCGGCCTGCGATGTGGCCTCGATCCTGGCCCGGTCGAGCAGCCGGAACATCGCCCAGGGGCCATCGAAAATCTGCGCGGACGTGCCGCCGGCGAGCGGTGGCGAGAATTGAAGACGCGTCTGCGTGCTGCCGCGTGGCCCGGGCCATTGCACCGCCGTGCGTACCTGCGGACCGTGACTGTAGGTGACCAGCTGTCCATCGATATCGAGAATGAGTTGGGTGATGGCGGCGTCCATTTCCAGCGGCTTGAAGTCGAGCCGAAAGCCCGCTGTACGGGCGCCGCGAAAGAAAATTTCACGGATGGTCTGCGCCCGCTGGAACTGCAGGAGCGCGTTGGAGGACGTGGTGATGGTTGTGTCGCCCACCTGCCGGAACTTCCAAGGCCGGGTCGACGTGTCGACATAGGGTGCGAGGTTCTTCTGAAAAAATTCGTCGATGATGCCGCCGGGCGCAAAAAGCCGGGCGAAGTCGTCCTGGGTTACATCGCGGCTGCTGGTCCTCACGAAAGGATAGCGCCCGGCAATGGCATCGTCGCAAAACTTGCCAATTCCCGCAGGAATGGCGCGGCTGATGTTCTCGCGCGTGGCTCCGAGCGCCTGATTTGCGCCACCCTGCGAAAGGGTTATCAACATCGAGCGAAGTGGCTCGGGCAGCCGTCCGGCCTCGGCCTTGATCTTCAGCGGAATGTCGCTGGGCGGCGGCGTGTTCGCGCCTTTCAGCGCCGTCTCCGTGGCCGTCAGGAGCGTGTAGAGCTCGCCGATCAATGCGACCGTGGCGTCGACCGGCGCAGGTTGGCCGGGGGCCGCGCCGCGTGCCAGCCGCCGCAGATTCTCGAATCGATCGTCGACGATGCTTTCGAGACGCGCGGGGTCTGCAGTCGGGGCAATCTGGCCACGTTGCTGCCCGAGCAACTTCATCAAATCGTCCCGTTTCTTTGCGGCGATGTCGGTCGCCTTTTCGATCACGTCCTTTTCCGTCGGCTCGGTCCTAGCGAGCGTGACCTCCTTGACGATCGCCCGCAGCAACAACGGCAGCGGCGAGTCTGCCGCGGAAAGGATTCGCGCGGACTGGATCGATTGTTCCAGGCTGCCGGCCTGGACCAACTTGATGTCGTTGATGAACTGCTCCCAGGTTCTGGCATAGTCGTCGAGATACAGCCGTCGAACCTCGCTGTTGAGGCGAGACCGCGCCTGAGGATCGAGCAACTTGCCGCGATCCTTGGGCGGCAAGCCAAGGACCCAATCCTCTTCCTCCGCCAACTGGCGCGCCACCTGTTCGGCCGCCGGAATGAATGTCTTGTAGTAGCCGTCATAGCTGAAAAGCCCCGGGACGCCCTTGGTCAGCGGCTGTTCGCTCTTACGCGTGAATACCAGTGTGGCCGCTGGCCCCGCGGCGCGCGCGATCGAAAACTCAGGCAGGTCTCCGCCCAAACCCTGCCGCTTGAGGCGGTTATATATCCGCTGCGCGATCGGCGTTCGTGCCAGGGCGTCCCGCGCGGACGCTATCAACTGCAGGTCGGGCGGAATCGGCGACGAAACGGCGCCACGGCTCAGCAGTGCGCTCAAGTGCGACACCAGCTCCTTGCGCTGGTCGGTTGTGACCTCGCGGGGCAGCGTGGATTCCCAATCGGCGGTGATGAAAAGCTTCAGCGCGTCGGGATCGAAATGCTGGGCGTCGCCAAGCATGACGTACGCCTTGAGTCCCTCGTAAAGCATTTCGGGGTTTTGCTGGCTGCCGGCGCGAAGCTGTTGCTCGATGCGTGCCTGCAGCCGGGGCAGGAATGCGTCCTGCAGCAGGCGGCGATAAGCCGCCGATGCCGCTGCGCCAAGCTTGTCTCCCTGGTAGAGACCGAAGCTCATCGACAGGGGAACATCCTCCTCGGTGGCCTGCGCGGTGACCGCAAGATTGCGGACCGAGCGCATCGTCGGCAACAGCGCGACGACGTCGGAACTTGGACGACCCTGGAGCGCTTCGAACTGCTTGGAGGCTGCCTGCAGATTGCCTTCGACATCGGTAACATAGGCCTTGTTGCGCGAATAGCTGATCGACCAGGCGGCGATCGCGCCGACGGTGAATAACCCGGCAACGGACAGCACCGCCCACTGCAGGACCGAGCGCCGTCTTTCCCACCGGAGATTGGTTCCGGCGATCCCCGCCTCGGCGAACATTACGTCCTTGATGACGCGGGTCAGGAAATAGGCCATGCCGGTGGGCCTGCCGGCCGGCAGCACCCTGTTCTCCAGACCGAACGCGCGCGCGAGTTGTCCCATGATGCGGTCGATGGGACTGCCTTCCTGCGTGCCGCTGGTGAAGTACACGCCGCGCACCATCGGCCGAACCTCGAAACTGGACGGCTCGAATACTTGAGCGAGGAAATCGACCAGTGGTTCGCGCAGCGCGGCGAACTGTTGCGGAAAGTTATAGATCAATGCGCGCTTCTGGAGATCGTGCTCCTGCTGGAGGCGATCGACGAGCCGCGCGTTGAGGCGCTGTTCCAGCGCGGCCAGTTCGTCGGCGAGTCCCGGTAGCGGGCTGGTGTCGTTTTCCGTCAAGGGGAAGGTCACACCCCAGACCTGAGCGCGTTCCTCGCGCCCGTATTCGCTGAAGAACTCCATGAAGCCAGCCAACAAATCGGCTTTGGTGACCAGCACGTAGAGGGGAAAGCGGATTCCAAGCCGCTCGTGAAGCTCCTGGATACGCGTGCGCACCGCCGTTGCCTGCGCTTCGAGCGAACCTTTGTCCTGCTCGAGGAGATCAGCGACGCTGATGGTGACGATGACGCCGTTGATCGGCCGTCTCGGCCGGTATTTCTTCAGCAATTGCAGGAAGCCGTTCCAGGCCGTCCTGTCGACCTCCTGGTCACTCTCCTGTGTCGTGTAGCGGCCCGCGGTGTCCAGGAAAACCGCTTCATCGGAAAACCACCAGTCGCAATTGCGCGTCCCCCCGACGCCGCGGACCTTCTCTTGCCCAAGGCGCTCGCTCAGGGGAAAGCGAATTCCGCAATTGACCAGCGCGGTGGTCTTGCCGGACCCCGGGGCCCCGATGAATATGTACCAAGGCAGGACATAGAGGTATTGCTTGCCCGGCAGCAGCGCGCGAATGCCGGAGCCCCTTTCCTTGCTCCGCTTCAGTAATGCAACCGCGTCCACGAATCGTTTTTGCAGTTTCGCCACTTCCTCTGCTGCGGCGCTGTCTCCGGGCGGCGCTTGATCCGCGGCCGGCTTCGCGATGCCGGTCATCAACTGGGCGTTCGACCGCGCGGCCTTGATCAACCGCCAGAGCAGGCTGCCAACAAAGATCAGTACGATGATGGCAATGCAAATGATGCGCGTGATCTCCGGCTCGAGCGGCTGATAACGGGCTATCGCGATGAGAGGCCCGACGAACCAGATCAGCAGGCCAAGGGCGAGAATGCCGAGCAACGCGGCGACCCAGCGATTGAAGAAAAAATTGAAGATCGATTTCATCTTGCGATTCAGGCTTTCGCGCTTGGTGGCCGGCGGGTCGTCGGATCCGACGAGCTATTTTTGCGGGCCGCCAACGCGGCCCAGGACGAGCGTCACCTCGACGCGCCGATTTCGCGCGCGTTCGGCCGCGTTGTCGTTCGGCGCGATGGGCTCGGTCTCGGCCCGTCCTTCGGCGGTGATGCGGCTTGGCGCGACGGTCACCGCGAGAAGCTGCGCCACGGAGCGCGCCCGTTCCTGCGACAGATGCCAATTGGACGGGAATCGGGCAGAATGAATCGGCTGGTTGTCGGTGTGGCCGCTGACGATGACTTGGCCCGGGACGGTATTCAAGGCTTCCGCGATTCGCGCAATGAGCGGCTCGTACTCGGACGAAATCGACGCGCTGGCGGGCGCGAACAGGCGATCGCCGCGGATCGTCACGACACTACGGGCATCATCGTCGCGCACAATGACCAATCCGTCCGCGACCTCCTTGGCGAGAAAGCGTGCGAGCCGCGGTTGCGCGGCCGGTTTTGGCGGGCTTGGGGTTGCGGTTGCGACGCGGATGGCCTGGATGCCCGCAAACACCGGATCGGAGGCAGTGTTCAGCAGATAGCTGAAACCCGCGTAGATCCCCAGCAGGACGAGGCCGCAGACGGCCAGAGAAACCCAGATCGGGACCACGAAGAGCGCGGAGTAGCGCTTGCCGGTTGCGGCCCGCCAATGCGGCGACAGATCGCGTTCATACTCTCCCTGCTGCCGGCGCAGAATCTGCGCCAGCCGCTCACGAACGGCTTCGAGCTGGGCCTTGCCGTTGTCCTGCATCCGATAGCGGCCCTCGAAACCCAGGGCCAGGCAGACATCCATCAACTGCAGGAGGTCCAGATTTTCGACCGGGTTCTCCGCAAGCTTGGACAACAGCTGAAAGAATTTTTCGCCGCCCGATGCCTCATTGTGGAACATGATGAGCAGGCTATTGCCTTGCCATATTCCGGAACCGCCCCACGGCGTCGAGGACGCAGCTTCGTCCAGGAGAGTGCAGAGCGCGTAACGCGCGGCGGTGATTTTCTGACTTGGGATATGCGCGGCTTGAGCGCGGCGTTCGAACTCTTTGATGTCACGCGCCAGCGATTCGCGCAGCGTCTGCGGGTCCGGATGCTGGAGCGTAGTACGCAAGCGCGGGACCATGCTGAGCAGCGAATTGGCGGCGGCAAGCAGCGGATTCATTCCCGACATGGTTGCGCTTCGCCCCTCCCATGCCGGGCCTGCGGCACCCGCTCGCATCTGGGGCGGGACGCGGGCTTGCCCCGCCCCACGCGCGCCGGGCGATGGGACCATGCGCGTGCGGTCGGTATTCTGCGGCGCAAATGGATCGTCCTGACTCATGACTAACCCCGAATGGCCCAGAATTCGATCTCCAGTCCCGGAAACTCACCAGCGATGTGCATGGCAAGTCCACCCGAGCGTTCGAGCTGTTTCCACAACTCCCCTCCACGTTCGAGTTGGAAGTAGTTCGATCCCGCATGAAAAGGGATCTGGCGCGGTGCGACGGGTAGAGCCCGCATCGGGATGCCCGGCAAATGGGAATTGACCAAGGCGCCAATGCGCTCAGCCGGCGCAACGGTCACGTGGGTCGAAAACCGTGTCCGCAGAGTGTCCGGTGGAAGTTGTGCATTCACCGCGAACACGAAGTTCGCGGACTTCAGCAGATCGAGGTCGGGAATGATCGCGACCTTGACTCCGAACTTGCGATCTTGCAGCTCGATGGGTACCGCGTTCTGCTCGAGCACCATGCTGAACGACCGCTTCAGGTCCGCGATCACGGGCTTGAAGCACTCCTCGAGAGCGTCGTGCTGGTATCCGGGAAAGGCATCGGGGCGCCGTCCGGCATGGCTGAAGGTGGCGAGATCGCCGGCGAGTTCGAGGCAGGATGCGAACAGTCGCTCGGGATGAACGAGCATATGGCCGGCGAGATGCGCGAACAACGGCTCATATCGGTTTATCGTCTGCAGATAGAGGAAATCGATGATTTCGGCGACGCCGCCGCGTCCCGGGTTTGCGTGCCTTGCCGCGAGCGCTTCGCCGCGCTGGTGGAGAAGGCCGTGCACGTCGCGCAAATAGCCTGCAAGGTTTGGGTCGCTGGCGACATCCAGCATCGGCGGAATGTAAGTCTTGCTCAGAAGGAGCTGATTGTCCGCGCGGCGCTCCTTGACTCGGACGACGCCCAGGGTGGCAAATGCGTCGGCCGTGTCGCGCTTCTGCGCCAGGCGCAAACGCAGGTGACCGATCTGTATCGGTGCAGTCCCCGGATTCGCAGCGCTCGAATCCTTCACGTCGACTTCGCTGACCGAAAAGCGGGTCAGCTTGCGAAACTCCTCGTCGCCCTCGCCAGCCTCCTCGGCGCCCGAGCGCCGCAGCGGCAGCGCCAGCACGATGAGTTCATCCCTGACGTCGGCGCCTATTTCCAGGGCCGCGGGCGGCGGATCGTAATGCGGAAAATCGAAGGGCGTGCCGTCCGGCAGTATGCCCCGTGCCGAGGCCAACTGGATCTTGCCTAGCGCCGCTGCGGCGGGGTCGAGCTCGACACTCGTAAATCCCCAGCCGTTTCCCAATAACGGACGCGTGCGCGCCTCCAACAGCCGCTCGACGTAGCGATCATGCTGCTGAAAGTGCTGCGGCTGAAGAAACATCCCTTCAGACCAGATGACCTTATCGTCCCAGGACATAGTCGTCATTCCTCGAGATCACTTCGTGTCCTCCCGTTCCTGCCGGCACCTTACCCGAGTCGCCTGCGTGCTATCGGCTCTCGATCGTCACTTTGCTCCCATCGAGCTTGATCTCGACCGTCGAGGTTCGCTGCGGAATAACGGTCATCGTTGCGCGCCACTGGGCCCGCTCCAGATCCCGGAAGGCCGCGATGGCACCTATGTAACGGGTGTCAGCTTGCACTTTGCGTTCGAGTTTTCGCTGTTCGCCGGGCATCAATTGAAACTCCTCGCGAGCGACCAACTCGGCGCCAAGAATTTCCTTGTCTTTGTCGAGGAGCGCAAAGAAATCGGCAGTGGTGAACGCCGCCAGTGCCTTGAGCTCGTAGAACCGGAAGACGACCGGCGACGGCCTTCCACGGGCGTCCGGATTGACGTTCGGCAATACGATTATCGTGGCCTGAAGAACCGTCGGGGGAGGCGGTGGGGGAGGCGGCGGGGGCGCGGAAGCGCAAGCGAACAATCCAGTCAGAAACACAGCCGGGAGCAAAAAGCGGGCGCACCGCAAGGTAAGTTCCATGTTACGTCACCTCCTTTGGAACGAAACAAAGTACGTTTCTTTAGGCTCGCGCCTGCGGTTTTTCCTATTTAATCGTAGTATGGGAGACTTAGCAATCGCGGCTGTTTTGGTTCCGGGGCTCACGCCGGGCGCTTGCTCGCCACCGTACCGGTCGACGGACAGGTGCCCCTGCGTGTGGGAGTTCTCCGCCTCGATTGCGCGGAAAGGGGTGCTGCTATGTTGCGATCGATAGCCGATAACAACCTGGACTCGAGCCTTCGAAGCCCGCCTGTTCGTCAAGTCGAGGGCGTAACCCGGGGACTTCCCCGATCGATGGGGGCGCCGCCATCGGGCCGGCCGACTGGCTTTCGAGCCCCCCCGCGACGACGCTCCATTGCAGCCAGCCTCGCCACCGTCGTTGCACTTGCCATGTCCGCGCCTGGCTCGCCCGCGTTCGGGCAGGGCATCAGCGATATCGGGGCCGTCAATGATCCCAACGCGATCGTGGACTGCCGCCTTCCTGGGGCTACACGCAAGCTCGGGGCAGCCGCCATATACCTGATGCCCGGCAAGGTGACCAAGTCCACCGTGAAAGAATGCGAAGTCCGCGGAGGGGAATATGTGCTGTTCGACCGCGCCGATCCCGCGACAGCGCTCAAGATCTGGCGGCCTGCGGCGGAGCAAGGCGATGCGGTTGCACAATTTCGCATCGGCCAGATTTACGAGATGGGCATAGGCGCAGCCCCGGATTACGCGACCGCCGCCAGCTGGTACAAGAAGGCTGCCGACCAGGGGAATGGGCCGGCAGCGATCAATCTGGCGGTCCTGTACGAAAAGGGCCTTGGCGTGAAGCAGGATCCGCTGGCCGCTCTCAATCTCTATCGTAAAGCGCAGGGCCTGCCGAGTGATCTCGTTTCGGGCAAGCAGGTGAGCGCGCTGCAGGAGACCCTGAAAAATGCCCAGGACCGCATCAGCCAACTGGAGGGAGAGATACGCCGACTGCGGCAATCGGGAGCGCCCACCAGCCAGAAGGAGCAGGAACTCAGCGAGGCGCGCGCGCAGGTGGACCAGATGCTGGGTGGCAAGCAGGTGCCGCTCGGCCTCGTCGTCGATGTGGGCGACAAGGCCGGAAGCAAGCCGAGCATCCAACTGATCGATCCCAATCTCGTGCTCACTCGCGGCAATGCCGACGTGTCGATACGGGGAGAGATCAAGAGTCAGGCGGTCGTGGGGAGGGTACGCTCCCGCAACGGCTTGAGTTCATTCACCGTCAACGACAAGGACGTGCCGTTGGATCGATTCGGATTCTTTGAAACCAGCGTTTCCCTGGGACCCGATCGAACGCCGGTTCATATCGTCGCGATCGACCGGTCCGGACAGCGCGACGAAGTGTCCGTGAGCCTGAAGCACGGGCTCGCCGCGACCGAGAGCAGACCAATCCTGACCGGACCGGCGGGCGCATTTGGGACGTACCACGCGCTGGTCATCGGCAACAACCTCTATCGCAGCTGGCCTGCGCTCAAGACGCCGGTCGATGACGCCAAAGCCGTCGCCGACTTGCTCCAGGGCAAATATGGATTCAAGGTACGAGTCCTGACCAACGCTACTTTCGAGCAGACGCTCAATGCGTTGAATGATTTCGTGAAGACACTAGGCCCGAACGACAACCTGCTCATTTATTATGCGGGCCACGGAACCTTTGATTTGGGAAAGCGTGGATACTGGATTCCGGTCGATGCCGAAACCGAGAGAAATACGCGGTGGATTCTGAACGTGCAGATCACGGACCTTCTGCTCAAGATGAGTGCCCGAAAGGTCCTGGTCATTTCGGATTCATGCTACTCGGGCGCGTTGACGGCGGCCGAGAACGGCGCGATCCCGACCATTCTCAATGGGATTTCGGACGAGACACGCTCGGAGGTCGCGAAGCAATTCTCGGACGTCCAGTCGCGGACCATTCTGACGTCGGGAGCCCTGCAGCCGGTCTGGGACGTCGGGCTCGGCGGGCATTCGCTCTTCGCGAAGGCGTTTCTCGATGTCCTGGTCGCAAACGATTCGATCCTCGAAGGTTATCGCTTATACGAGTCCATCGAAGCCCGGGTGATTCGCGATAGCCGGAAAATAAGAGAGCAGGAGGAAAGGCTAGGACGGAAGCCCGGCCTGGAAAGCGACCAGACGCCTCTGTACGCGGCCATTCAGCACGCTGGGCACCAGGGCGCGGACTTCATTTTCGTGCCGACCGCGCGGTAACCCTGGACGGATCGCGATGAGCGCGGCGCGGCCAAGAACTCGCCCCCGGGGCAGCCGACCGGAAAATTCACGCCGACATTCCCGATTCGAGGGGCAGCAGATGAATTCCATTCCGCTCCTCGATGTGGGAGCTTCGGACCGACGGAGGCAGCAAGATCTTGCTTTGATGCGTCGCAACACGGGGCCAAGGTCGAAGCCGCGCTTGACGCCAAGCCCAACTTGCGCGTAAAAGTGGTGTTTAGCCGTTGAAGCAATTGTCGGACAGCAGGGGCTGTGCCCATTGCCGCTACGCGTCATGGTGCGCCCGCAAACAAAAAATGGGGAACACGCTACGTCCAGAGGGAACGGTCTCCTCAATGGGCATTGGCGTGCGAGTCGTGGCTCCATTTTCAATTCTGATTGCCTCTCCCATACCGTGCACCGAGATCGGCGCCGGAGCCGATCGGCAATCGGCATCATGACAAAACTTCTGCAATGACCCGATGCGACGGCCACCTGGTTGGCGAGCGGCTACGTGGAAGACGCCGGTATTCGGCGAATCGAGCTTGGGAACCAGGAACGGTAATGTTTCGGGATGGGTTCACACTCCTTTTTTCTAAATCTGATTTGCGAGACACAAAATGCTGAACAAACTATTCGTCCTCTTGCTGGCGATCGCGGCATTGATTTTGGCGGATGGCGCCCGTGCGCAGACGCCTTCCGCGCCGTCCAATTGCACGCTTGCGGTAAGCCCGACATCTCTTCCCTATCAGGGAGGTAACGTTACGTTCACGGCGGCATGCCAAAGTGGTGGCGCCCTATTCAACCTTACTTCAAATCTGGGGAGTTCTTCCAGCAATACGGCCTTCCCCAATACGACTATTTTCATGGGCCCCCGTAGCATCTCCTCCGGGTACTCGGAAACATGGACAGGCAACGCATGTGACAGCAGCGGCATCAACTGCGTACCCTTCCAGAATTCTGTGACCGTAACGGTCGCCGTGCCGCCGCCGACCAAATGTACGATCGCTGTGTTGTCACCCAACCCGCTTCCGGCCGGGGGAGGCAACGTTGCATTGAACGCTGCTTGCAGCGGGGGAAATCCAAGCGGTTACACATGGACCGGCCCCGGAGTTACTGGCCAGACAACGTCCGCAGTGTCGACAAACATTACGAGCACTTCAGCATTCACGGTTACGGCTTCCAACGCGAGTGGTCAAGCGGGGACGACCGTCGTCGTCGTGGTGCTGCTGCCGCAGCCGGCACCGGTGCCGCCGACAATTCTCTTGCCCCCTGGGCAGATCGGTTTTCCGTATTCTGTAAACGTGAACGGAGTCACGCCATGCATTCAGTCTAGTGATGGGACTGGCACTTATGCTTGGGGCACAAGCGCGGTACCTGGTTTGAACTTGGGTCCGACGGGCATCATTTCCGGAACGCCCACCCAGCCGCCAGGGACAAATGTTATCTCAGCTCAAGTTTCGGGTCCCGGCTGCGCGAGCACGTTAATCAGATATCAGCTGGTGGTGACTGATCCGTTCCCGCCGCCCCCGGCCCCAACGGGGTGCACGGTGACCGCCAATGGTGTGAACCCACTCAATCTCAGCGCCCCGGCATCGGTGCTGCTCGTCGCGGTATGCTCAGGCGGTGGGGCCCCAAGCGGTTACAAATGGACCCCCAACGTACTACCGAGTACTGCCGCAAGCGGGACGGTCCAGGTCAACACGACCCAGACAATCTCGGTGCAGCCTTTCAACGCCACTTTCGGCAATATCGCGTCGGTCACCATTACCGTCCCCGGTCCAACGGTGACTCTGAATCCGGGGACTCTTCCCGCAGGGAAGGTAAACATTCCCTATACCGCGACGTTAACCGCGAGCGGGGGTACGGCCCCGTATACGTTTGCCGTATCGAGCGGTCCGTTGCCCACCGGGTTGGCGCTGAACCCGCAGACGGGGGTCATTTCCGGAACACCGACGACAGCGGGACCCTACGCGTTCACGATAACGGCAACCGATTCCGCACAACCGGCAAATCAAGGAAGCCAGTCTTATACGATCAGTATAGGCAGTCCACCCGCAGGCAACATCAAATATGTGTCTGGTGACGGTCAGGCGGTACCGCCGAGCACGGCGGCCACGCAGAACCTGGTTGCGCAAGTCATTAATGGCCAGGGGAATCCGGTTTCGGGTGTAGCCGTAACCTGGTCGCAGCCGCCTGGGCAGGGTGGCGTTCCCAGTAGCACGGCGCAGCTTAGTGATGCAAACGGCTTTGTGCAAATCAGCTACACGACCGGACCTGGCCAGCAGGACAACAAGGTGACGGTAACCGCAAACGAGACGGGTTCCACGTTCACGTTCACGATCCGCAGCCAACAGACGTCTGTGACCATACCGGCGAAACAGGTGATCACGCCCCAAGCAGCGGTGGCGGTGGGGGCTCCGACGGCGCAACTGAACAACGTACGGCAGCGGCTGGATCAGCTGCGGATGGCGAGCAGTCCGACGGTGACGCAAGGCCTTCGCGTAAGTTTCGATGGCCGGGCGCTGCCGCCAATGAGTGCCCTCGCGCTGGCGCCAACGGGCAAGGATGGCAAGCCGCAGATCGGGGCTGGCGACGGCAAGGACAGCAGGCCGCAGACCGGCGGAGGCGCCGCGGCCGACAAGCCCGATCCCTTCGAGCGCTGGGGCGTGTTCATCAACGGCGACATAAACGTCGGACGCCAGTCGCCGGTCGACACTCAGACCGGATTCAAGGTGGATTCGACGGGGGTCACCGTCGGCACCGATTACCGCTTCGCCGGCAGTGGCATATTGGGGGCCTCGGTGGGATTCGTGAAAGCGGACACCGATCTCGACGCCGGAGCCGGCAATCAGAATGCCAAGGGCTACAGTTTCTCGCTCTATGGCAGCTATGTGCCGACCGAGAACGCCTACATCGACGGCATCCTGAACCTGGGTCACAACCGTTACGACGGCCAGCGGCAGACGCCTACTGCGTCCTTTGACAGCAATACCAGCGGCAATCAATGGGGGCTGGCGGTGAGCGCGGGGTATGCGTTCAATCGCGGGCAGTTGGCGCTGACCCCGTACGGACGGGTGGAGTACGTCGACGCCAAGGTGAATGGCTTCACCGAGAGCGGCGATGCGACTCAGGCGCTGAACATCGGCGAGCAGCGGATCAAGGCGACGACACTCACACTCGGCGGCACGGCGAGTTACGCCATCAGTACGTCGTGGGGCGTATTGCTGCCCAACGGGCGGCTCGAGTTCCAATACCTTGCCCAATCCAACGCCAACGATGTCACGGTGCATATAGCCTCCGGCGCGCCGACGCAGCTCCAGGTTCTGGGTCCGGACAAGAGTTTCGGGAATTTCTCGGTGGGGCTGACGGCGCTGTTTGGGCGTGGCGTGAGTGCGTTCTTCAACTACCAGCAGTTGTTCGGCAAGAGCAACGTGACCGATCAACTCTACACATTGGGGCTGCGCGTCGACTTCTAGGCGGACGCTGGGCCGACGGTTCTCGCTGCGGCGCTCACGCCGGTCGCGCGATGCGCGCACGGGGCCGTTAGTCCGTCGCTCTCTGCGGAGCTCGCGCGAATGCGCCCTAAGCCCAATGCTGTTCACTTGACGATTTTCGTCGCCCCCGCGAAGGCGGGGCCCCAGCGGCGTTCATCGCAAGACGCTGGGTTCCCGTCTTCGCGGGAACGACGGCAAGGCCCTAAGTGAACAGCATTGGCCCCAAACCGTCCGGCGCTGGTCGATCAAATTCTTCTCGGTAGGCACCTGCCGAGCGTTTCCGCGCCTATTCCGAACTGATTTTGTGTGAGTTACTCTTTCGTATCCCTTTGTTTTTTTGAGAATGCTGGTACTTGCGGCTTTGCGACCTTCCTAGCAAAATGGCAGGTTTCCCTTGCGCTGCGCCTTCCCCGACAGCGCCGCCGCCTACGCGAGACGCCGTGCTTACCGCCGCCAACATCACGATCCAATTCGGGGCGAAACCCCTGTTCGAAAACATCAACGTCAAATTCGGCGATGGCAATCGGTACGGGCTGATCGGCGCCAACGGCTGCGGCAAATCGACGTTGATCAGAATCCTCGGCGGCGATCTCGAGCCCTCTGGCGGCAACGTCGCGCTCGATCCGCACGAGCGTCTGGGCAAGCTCGAGCAGGACCAGTTCGCCTACGAGGATGTGCGCGTGCTCGACGTCGTGCTGATGGGGCATCGCGAAATGTGGCGGGTGAAGGAGGACAAGGACGCGATCTACGCCGATCCCGACGCGACTGAGGAGGATTACGTCCGCGCCGCGGAACTGGAATCGACGTTCGCCGAGCAGGACGGGTACACGGCCGAAGCGCGCGCCGCCGAGTTGCTGCAGGGCATCGGCATCGCGCAGGAGTTGCACGAAGGTCCGATGAGCGCCGTGGCGCCCGGGTGGAAGCTGCGCGTGCTGCTCGCGCAGGCGCTGTTCGCCAATCCCGACATCCTGCTGCTCGACGAACCGACCAACAATCTCGACATCAACTCGATCCGCTGGGTCGAGGACGTGCTGAACGACCGCACCAGCACGATGATCATCATCTCGCACGACCGGCATTTCCTTAACAGCGTCTGCACGCACATGGCCGACCTCGACTATGGCAGCCTGCGCGTCTACCCGGGCAACTACGACGATTACATGATCGCGTCGACGCAGGCGCGGGCGCAATTGCTTTCCGCGAACGTGAAAGCGAAGGAGAAGATCGCGGACCTGCAGGAATTCGTGCGCCGCTTTTCCGCCAACAAGTCCAAGGCGCGGCAGGCAACCTCGCGCGCGCGGCAGATCGAAAAGATCAAGATCGAGGACGTGAAGCCGTCGTCCCGGCAGAATCCGTATCTGCGCTTCGAGGTCGACCCCAAGCAGAAGCTGCATCGCCACGCGGTCGAGATTCAACACCTCGCCAAGGGCTGGCCGGGCCAGTCGCGCGAGCTGTTCGCTGGCGTGAGCATGATCCTCGAGGCGGGCGAACGCCTCGCGATCGTCGGGCCGAACGGCGCGGGCAAGACCACGCTGCTGCGCACGCTGATCGGCGAGCTGCCGCCGGACACGGGCAGCATCAAATGGGCCGAGAGGGCCAGCATCGGCTACTTCATGCAGGACCAGACGTCGGCTTTCGATTCCGACGTCACCGTTTTCGACTGGATGCGGCAGTGGGCGCAGGAGGGCGACGACGAGCAGATCGTCCGCGCGACGCTGGGCCGGTTGCTGTTCTCGGGCGACGACGGGAAGAAACCGGTGCGCGTGCTGTCCGGAGGCGAGAAGGGTCGGATGCTCTACGGCAAATTGATGCTGACGCGCCCCAATGTGCTGGTGATGGACGAACCGACGAATCACATGGACATGGAGTCGATCGAGTCGCTGAACCTCGCGCTCGAGCTCTACCAGGGCACGCTGATCGTTGTCTCGCACGACCGCCAGTTCGTGTCGTCGCTGGCAACACAGGTGATCGAGCTTGGCGCGCACACGCCCGTGCACTTCACGGGAAGCTATGAGGAGTATCTCGCGTCGCGAACGCCCGGCTGAATCGATGCGGTCGACCGTGGTGGCCCACATGAGGGACCGAAACTGCAACAAATATGAGGAACGGCGGGGCCCGCCGGATGAATGGCCCTTGCGTCCGCCTCGATAATCTGTCCAGAATATGCCATTGGTATAGCCTTGCCGTTGCTCCGGTTAAATGCGCACCCGGTATTCGCTACGACGCATTCCATGAAAATCTTCGACCGTGTTCTCAATCCGCGCGAAATCCGGCGCCGATTGGGACTCAATCAGGAGCAGTTCTGGACGCAAATCGGCGTCACGCAGAGCGGTGGCTCCCGGTATGAAAGCGGGCGCGAAATGCCGAAGCCCGTACGCGAACTCTTGCGCCTCGTGCACGTCGAGCAGGTCGACCTCTCGCAGGTGAAGCGCGTCGATTTCGAGATCATCGGTTATCTCAAATCATCGCATCTCGATCTCTATCGAACACTGCGGCGTGCCGTGAAGGGCAGGCTTCCGGAGGCGGAATCGCCGGGTCTGCATCCCGGGCTCGAGCCGGCCGGTGTTGCCGATCCCATCGATCTTCCGTTGCCGGCCGATGGCCACCCTGGCGGCAGTCATTCGTATTGACCTCGCCGCGGCGCGTCGGCGCCCCGTTTCGGAAGCACGCAGAACCCGCCACGGCGGGTTTGTTTTTTTCGCGTCGCAGCAGCACGCTGTCGCTCGCGAGTCGCTATCAATGCGCGATAGAATTCAGTTCCCCAGAAATAGATTGGCGCAGCGCAGCGCGCATGCTCGCCAGCCACCGAGGTCCGATCACGAATGAGCCAACACGCGCGGGTAATTCCTTTCGACCGCCTGCGGATGGGCGATGTCGACCAGGTCGGCGGCAAGAATGCGTCGCTGGGCGAAATGATCAGTCAACTTGCGGACGCCGGAATTCGCGTTCCGGGCGGATTTGCGACCACCGCGTTCGCTTTCCGCGAATTCCTTGCGCATAACGATCTCGAGGCACGCATCGCCGCGCGGCTGGGCGCCTTCGATGTCGACGATGTCGCGGCGCTCGCCCGCGCGGGCACGGAAATCAGAGGCTGGATCGCCGGCGCGCCTCTGCCGCCGGCGTTGAGCAGGGATGTTGCCGGCGCATACCGGAGCCTGGCGGAAGCCGCGCCGGACGCGACCTGGGCGGTGCGATCGTCCGCCACCGCCGAAGACCTGCCCGAGGCCTCATTCGCCGGGCAGCAGGAAACATTTCTTAATATCAATGGTTTAGACAATATACTTCATGCCATTAGAGAGGTATTTGCCAGCCTGTATAACGATCGCGCCATCGCATACCGCGTTCACCAGGGCTATGCGCACGCCGACGTTGCGTTGTCTGCAGGCGTCCAGCGCATGGTGCGCAGCGACCTCGGTGCATCGGGCGTCATGTTCACGCTCGACACCGAATCGGGCTTCGACCAGGTGGTGTTCATCACGGCTTCGTATGGTCTTGGCGAGACCGTCGTGCAGGGCGCGGTGAACCCCGACGAGTTCTACGTCTACAAACCCAACCTCGACGCGGAGCGACCTGCGATTCTGCGCAAGACCGTGGGCGCCAAGGCCATTCGAATGGTCTTCGCCGACGGCCAGAAGGCGGGGCATTCGACCGCCATCGTCGATGTCGCCGAAGATGATCGGCATCGCTTCTCGATCACCGACGCCGAGGCGCACGAGCTCGCCCGCTACGCCGTCACCATCGAGAAACATTACGGCCGCCCGATGGACATCGAATGGGGCCGTGATGGCGTTGACGGCAAGCTTTATGTCCTGCAGGCGCGGCCGGAAACCGTGAAGTCGCGGGAAAGCGCGGGCAACCTGCGCCGTTACCGATTGAAATCCCGATCCGAGGTGCTCGCGAGCGGCCGTGCGATCGGACAGAGAATCGGGCACGGCGCCGTGCGCCTGATCAAATCCGCCGCGGAAATGGACCGGGTCAAGGCAGGCGACGTGCTGGTGGCGGACATGACGGACCCCGACTGGGAGCCGGTGATGAAGCGTGCCGCGGCCATCGTCACGAACCGCGGCGGTCGCACGTGCCACGCGGCGATCATCGCGCGCGAGCTCGGCATTCCCGCGGTGGTCGGCTGCGGCGACGCGACTCGCGTACTGGCGGACGGCGCGCAAGTGACGGTGTCGTGCGCGGATGGCGACACGGGCCACGTGTACTCCGGAATTCTCGACGTCGAGATCGTCGACGTCACCCTCGACCGCATGCCGCCGTCGCCGACCAAGATCATGATGAACGTCGGCAACCCCGAGCTCGCGTTCGAGTTCCGCCAGTTGCCGAACGAGGGCGTGGGCCTCGCGCGGCTGGAATTCATCATCAACAAGAACGTCGGCATCCATCCGAAGGCGCTGCTCGAATTCGAGCGCCAGCCGGCCGACCTGCAGCGCGAAATCCGGAAGCGCATCGGCGGGTATGCGAACCCGACCGATTTCTACGTGAGCAAGATCGCCGAGGGCGTCGCCACGATCGCAGCAGCGTTCTGGCCGAAAAAGGTGATCGTCCGGCTTTCCGACTTCAAGTCCAACGAGTATTCGAATCTCGTCGGCGGCCAGCGCTTCGAGCCGCACGAAGAGAATCCGATGCTCGGATTTCGCGGCGCGTCGCGGTACATCGCGCCGGAGTTCCACGACTGCTTCGCGCTCGAGTGCGCCGCGATGAAGCGGGTCCGCAACGACATGGGGTTCACCAACGTCGAGGTGATGATCCCGTTCGTGCGCACGCTGACCGAGGCGGAGCAGGTGATTGCGCTGCTGAAGGCGCAGGGTCTCGCGCGCGGGCAAAACGGCCTGCGCATCATCATGATGTGCGAGATACCGTCGAACGCGCTTCTCGCCGATCGCTTTCTCGAGCATTTCGACGGCTTTTCGATCGGCTCGAACGACATGACGCAGCTGACGCTCGCGGTCGACCGCGATGCGGGCGGTGCCATCGCGTCGTCGTTCGACGAGCGCGACGACGCGGTGAAGGCGATGCTGGCGATGGCCATCGCGGCGTGCCGTAAGGCGGGCAAGTACGCGGGCATCTGCGGGCAGGGCCCGTCGGACCACCCGGATCTGGCGCAATGGCTCGTCGCCCAGGGGATCGAAAGCATTTCGCTCAATCCCGACACGGTCGTGGCCACCTGGTTGCTGCTCGCGGGGAAAAAGGTCTGAAATCGGCCATTCGTCCGATTGCGAAAATCTTGGCGGCGGCGTGCAATGCGGGACGATGAAGCCGCCGCCGCGCCTGCGTCTCGAACCCCGCCCGTCACGCATCGGCTGCGCATGGGTCGCGGCCGGGTGCGCCATGACGTCGATCCTGCTCGGATTGCTGCCGTTGCCGATGGCGGCTGTCTTGCCCGCTGCCGCCGCCATTGTCGCCGTACTTGCGTCCGGCCTGTGGCGCTGCACCGGCCGCGGCGTACCGGCGTTGCTGCACGTCGGTATCGACCGCAGGATTACGGTCACGGACTGCGACGGGCGTTCA
>Ga0315273_10001414_pt1 | contig 27308 bp, 22 predicted proteins | sample YL17G02_0_MG_FD_205753 | JGI IMG/M metagenome (GOLD analysis project Ga0315273, IMG submission 205753) | Sediment microbial communities from Yellowstone Lake, YNP, Wyoming, USA - YL17G02_0 | ecosystem: Environmental > Aquatic > Freshwater > Lake > Sediment | place: USA: Wyoming | collected... | reverse complement strand
GGGATTGATGAGCAAGAGGCGCCGTTGCTTCGGCAGCAGTCGGTCTGCACGAGGACAACGAGTTCGATCGGCCTCGCTGCCGAAGCCGCCGGACGCACATACCTGCCAGGGGCGAGCGACTACGGGGCCGAGGAGAGGGCTACTTCTCCTCTTCCTCCACAAGCGGCTTGTAGGACGTCCCGAAGACCGGAATCCCGGCGGTCGAGCGAACGATTACCCGCGTCTCGACGCCGTCTGCCACCTGGACCTTGTCCGGCCCAAACGCGGTCACGTTCACGAACACGCTCTTCGACCCCTTGAAAACCGCGGCGGGGATGGTGCAGGTCACCGTATGCGGCGCCAGCAGGACCTTCTTTTCCACGCAGCTCGCGATCTCGGCTCGCGTGAGAGGCCGATCCTCGATCCCTCTAGCCGCGTCCGGATCGGCGCTCGATGTCCAGCTTATCGACTCAAGCGCGCTTCCGCCCGTCGCAGTCACGAGATACGCCAGCGCCCTTGGAACGGTCTTCCAGGTGATCTTGATCGGTTTGCCGAGATCGGCTTTCTTCGCAATGCCGACGAGATCGATTGGGGCCAGGAAGTCCTGGTCAGGCTCGAGCGTGACTGACGTTCCACCGCAGTAGTTCGTGGTGAGCTTGTAGGTTCCGGACGCCGCGGCGTCCTCTTCCAGGGGCTTAGCCAGCTCGGGAGACCAGTAGGCGTAGGATGCGCCCGGCAGCTTGTCGGAGGTCGCGGCTGTCGCGGCCTCATTGGACATCGACACGCGCGGCTGTCCCTGCGGAATCTCGTTCGCCGAGCCCCAGTAGGTCTTCACCACAAACTTCAACTTCGCATCCGGCCTGTCGGCCGCCTTGACCGTCTGGGTGAGACCGACCAGCAGCTGTATCGGGCTCGTGACCTTGAGCCCCTCCGGCACGTCCACCAGCGCCTTCGACAGGCGATCCGCCTTCGCGCTGGAAACAAGGTCGATGTTCAACGACCGGACCGCCGGCACGCCGGTGTTCTTGAGCGCCCCCGGCAGCGGCGCGGTGGTCGGCAGGCCGGGGAATATCATCCTTGCTGTGGTTACTGCTATGATGAAAACGGTCGCAAAGTCCATCTCATGTACTCCCTAATCGTCTTCCCAAACTCATGACGCAGATCGACCTCACAAGGTTTCCTTACTCGCGGCGTGCCTTTGCGCGCTCAGCTCAAATGCGCTATCATTCTCGCGGGAAGATGAACGTTCAGGAGAGATTCCGCGCCCGCTACTTCGGGCCACAGGGGATCATCGAGGGCATACGCGTGTGCCTGGCACAGGAGCACTCCGCCTCGGCCCTCGGGCTCGTGTGCGCGGCGGTCGAGAGCATGACCTTGCTCGGGCTGCCTGAAGAGCGCGATGACATCTGCGACGTCGACTTTGCCAGATGGGTCGACAAGTTCATGCGCCCGGACAAGGTCGGAATCGGCGGCAGGGACCTGTGGACCGTTCGCTGCGCGCTTCTGAACCAGCGCCTCTCTCAGAAGCAGGCCGCGCGCGGCGGCAAGATGCGCGAAATACTCTTCGCCTGGGGCCGCTATCACGTTATGGGCGGTATGGAGCTCAGGGCCGGATCGCGCTGGCACAGAGTGATGACCATCCACGCGGAGGAGCTCTACAAGACGCTCTTTCGGGGGGCCGAGCAGTTCTGCGGCGAGGTCATCTCACAGCCCGAGAACGCCTACCTCGTCGGAGTCCGGCTGAACCAGGTGTTCGGGCAATCGAGGCAGGAGAGATGAAGTATTCATTTATGAGTTTCTCGACACCGTCTTTGAGCTTTGCCGAGATGCTCGACGCTGCGCTCCGATACGGCTACGACGGCATCGAGCCCCGCCTCGACGCCAAGCACGCGCACGGCGTTGAAGTCGGCGCCACGGCGAGCGAGCGAGAGCGCCTTCGCAGGCTCGCCGCCGAACGGGGCGTGCACATCGCGTGCCTGGCGACATCAGTGAAATATGCGGATCCCGCTGACACGGGCGAGATGGTCCGGCAGACGCACGAGCGTATCGACCTGGCCGGCGACGTCGGGTCGCCAGCCATCCGGGTCTTCGGCGGGAAGATACCCGAGGACATCACCAGAGAGCAGGCGATCGACCGGCTTGTCCGCGCACTGCGTGAGGTGGCCGATCACGCCGCCCAGCGCCGCGTGACGATCTGCCTGGAGACTCACGATGACTGGTGCGACCCCGCGCACGTCGCCGCCGTGCTCGAGCGCGTGAACCACCCCGCCATCGCCGCCAACTGGGACATCATGCACCCGGTCAAAAGGGGTGGCGCCACCATGGAGAGCGCCTTCGAGGCCCTCAAGCCCTGGATCCGCCACCTGCACATACACGACGGAACCGACGCCGGCCTTGTCCCAATCGGAACCGGCGACATCGACCACCGCCGCGCCGTCGAGCTCTTGAAGACTATCGACTACGCCGGCTTCATCAGCGGCGAGTGGATCAACTGGGAGCCCTACGACATCCACCTCCCGCGCGAACTGGGTGCGATCAAGGCCTATGAGCGGTAGACCGGGCTAATGCTTCTCCCCTGACCCCTGGGCCCCGGCTCCCGGCCCCTTCATCTTGTCCTCCAGCGCCTTCGCCGCATCGAGGATCGGCTGCGGAGGGTTCAGCTCGCGGACCTTCGCAATGATCTCGCGGGCCTCGTCGGACTTGCCCTGATCGGCGAGGAATGAAGCCAGCGTCAGGAGGCTCGTTGGGTTCCTCGGTTGGAGCTCGACGAGCTTGCGGTAGGCCTTCTCGGCGTTGGTCTTGTCGCCGCTTTCCTCGAGGGTCGATCCGAGGGCGTAGCAGGCGTCCGCCCAATTGGGGGCCATCTTGACCGCCTCCTGGATCGACTTGATCGCGGTCGGGTAGTTCTTGCGGCGTTTCTCGACACGGGCCGCGAGCAGCTTCGCAGCCGGGCTCGATGGGGCCATCGACTGAGCCTTGTTCGCGTAGGTGAGCGCCTTGTCGTAGGTCTTCTCGTCGCCGAGGTAGAAGTCGGCGAGCGCGGTGACGGGCCGGACGTCGTCGGGGGCTTCCTCCGCCGCCTTCAGAAGATCGGCCTCGGCCTCAGCCGGTTTATTGAGGCCGATCAGGGCAAGGGCGCGGTTCGTCCGCAGCGTCGGGAGCTTCGGATCGATCTTCGCGGCCTCGTCGAATGCCTTGATCGCATCCTCGAACTTCCCCGACCCGGTCAGCGCGACTCCCAGCAGCAGATGCGCCTCTGCCTCACCAGGCCTCAGCTTCGCAAGCGCCTGGGCTTTCTCCAGCGCGGCTCCCGCACGTCCCGCCCCGATCTGCGAGTAGATCGCCGCACGGAGCTGGAATGCGTCGCCGGCTCCTTCGGCGCGCCTGACACTCGCCGCGGGCGGATTGTAGAGCGAGGCCGTGTCTATCCCGTGATCGCCGAGATACCGCGCGATCTGCGGGGAAATCGCGCACCGGCCGAATGAGACACTCTGCTTGCCGTAGGCGATTGTAACCTTGTTCAGGTATAGCCCGACAACGCTCGCCTCTCGCGCCACCATCGAACCGTTCGGGATGGGCGTGTTCGGGCTCATCTCGCTCACAAAGAGCCAGTTATACTTGCCGATCTCGCTCACGACAGCCTTGTCGGCGCTCCACTGGCCGACCGAGAGCAGGTATCCGGCGCCCTTTTTCTCGCGCGTGATGCCGTAGATATCGGTCGGCCACTTGTTGCCGCACGGCTCTCCGCTCAGGACCTGTCCCATTGTTGCGCGGGCGGCCTTCGAGAACTCGGCGGACTGCGCGAGCGGCGCGGCGGGCAGCCCCTGAGTGGGGAGCTTCAGGAGGGCGACATTGAGCTCCTTGTCGTACGCCTTCAGCTCGCACTGCCACGCCTGCCCCGTGTAGGCCGATAGGAAGATCGGCTTGCGAATGGTCTGCTCCGCCTCCGGCCCGACCTTCTCTATCACTGCGTCCGCCGCCGTGATCGCCCAGCTACCGTCGCCGACCACAAAACACGCGCTCATCCAGCTCACCGAGTCGCCAAACATCCGCACCACCCCGGCACAGTCGGAGAGATTCAGAGCGGACGCCGCGGAGAGCGACGCGATGGTAAGGGCAAGCAGCAATGTCAGCGTGCGCAAGCGAACACCTCCAGCGATCCGAACACCACATCCGAATCCGTGCAAATCCGTGACAATCCGTGTCATCCGTGTTCTCCCGAAGCCGGACCTGCTATTCAGACGATTCGACCCGTCGCGATGTTCGTCACTTCAGCCCGAAGTAGTCGAGTATCCCCCCGGCGATTGCCCGAGCCATGATCTCCTGCAGCGCCGGGTCCTTGAGCATCTCACGCTCCTTCGGGTTCGTGTGGAAAAGGACCTCCGTCAGCGACGCCGGGCAGCCCGATTCCCACAGCACCCACAGCCGGTACCAATGTGTTCGCACCCCCCGAAACTGGACCTCCGGGTAGAACGACCGGATCGCCTCCAGGAGCGGCGTTTGGACACACTCAGCCAGGCGCTTCCCCTCGCCCTCGTCGGCGTAGAACGTCCACGTCCCGCCGCCGGGGTCGTCGGTGCCGGTCGCGTCGGAGTGGAGAGAGACCAGGGCGTCGCAGTTCAGGCTGCGGGTCAGCGCGGTCTCGTAGCGGAGCGAAACGTCCTGCTCTCTGGACGATCGGCTGACGAAGCAATCGATCCGCCCGTCGCGCGCGAGATCGTCGCGGACCTTGAGCGCGATGTCGTACATATTGAGCCCCTCGTTGTAGAGTTCCTGCTCGTCCGGGCCGTGGATCACGTTCCCGAACTGGCATGAGGGGTTGAGCATCACGCGCGGGCGGAACTTGGGCGTGTCGTCCCAGTGCAGCACCGGCAGGTCCTGCGGGGTCTCGATCCGCACCAGCCGGCCCTCCCCGGGCTTGAAAGCCGCCCGCCACGTCGAGCCGGGGCCGTCGTCGGAGACGAACACGGATCGCTCGCGCCCCGTCGATCGGCTCACCTCCCACAGCTCGACCGTCTGCGAGAATGTGACCGCCGCGCGCGCCGCCTGCCTCGGACTGCGGTTCACGAGCATCGCGTACTTATGCCCGGCATCGGAGTTGAACTGCCCGACCACGAACTCGCCCCCGTCGATGTGGGCTATGAGCCCATTGTCGGGCAGCAGCTTCGCGCCCCGCGGGGCCATGCCGGTGTGGTAGACGGCAACCGACGTCAGCCGCATCAGCGTCGGCGCGAGCTCGAGGATCTCGCCGTTGATGCGCCTGACCTGGTCGTACTTGGCGGTCGGCTTGCCTTCTGAGTCGATGATCGCGTTGCGGTAGTTCCACACGGGGTCGTTTGGGGTCGTGTAAGTGAAGTACATCAGGCCGCGCGCGCCGTAGGCAAGGGCCGTGTTCACCTGCCATCGCAGGTCCGCCTCCGACGGCTCCCGATACGGCCCGTGCGGGACCGAGAGCAGGATGTAGTTGAACGGGACGCGGTGCTTGATCCCCTGCCGCCGGATTATCTCGAGGTTCTCGAAGTAGTCGGGGCGTTCGCCGTTGGCGAGCAGGGCGTAGTGGTCGTAGCTCACCAGCTTCGGCTGCACGACCCGGCAGAACTCGTCAACGTGCTGCTCGTAGGTCGGGTTTCCGAGCTGTTCTCGCGTCGCGTAGGTCGGGAAGAGGTTGATATAGGGGACGTGCCCGGGGTCCTTCTTCGCGAGATACTTGCTGACCGGCGCCAGCCGCCTGAAGTCAGACGAGTTCGGCTCGTCCATCAGATAGTAGCCCCAAAGGGCGGGGTGTGAGCCGTAGTCGGCGATGACTGCATCGAGGTTCGCCGCAAAGTCCCTCTCGCGCGATCGTTTGGCCATAGCGCGGCTGTCGATGATCAGGGCCTTGACGCGGTTCTCCTGGCACAGATCGAGCGCCTTCTTGTTCTCGTTGACCGTCCCGCCGAACATGATCACGTTGAAGTTCGCCCCGGCGGCCTCTTTGATCTTCTCCGGCGTGGCCTCCGTCGGCCCGCACCAGTGGCTGATCAGAAACTCGTCCGCGCGCGAACACGTCGCTAGCGCGACAACGAGCAGAACGATGAGGCAGATGAGCTTGTCCATAATCCCCTCTGAGCTGGAAACAGACCCACAACGAGGCTAGCACGTGTCGACGAGGCGAGTCAGGATGTGTGGAGGGTCAACCGCGTCAACCGTCGCTGTTCGGGAGCTTCATCTGACCTTCGACGAGGCGCGGCTCTTCCACTCGGATGTCCTCGCGCTGAAGACCAATCAGCCTGTCGTCCCAGGTCAGTAGCACATCACATCCCGCTTTGAGGGCGCACGCCAGATGGATGGCATCTCCGGGTAGTATGTCATGTTCCTGGCATAGCCGATGGGCGCGTTCGCCTGCGCGGCGATCTACATCGATGAGCGTGATGAAATCGTGCTCGAAGAACCTCAGGATGGTGTCGGAGCTCTTCGCGGCCAAAGGCTCTTGCCCGCGCGGCTTGTGAACCTCGGCCATCGTAAACGTGGACGTGTAAACCCGAAAAACCCCTCGCTCCGCCGCAGTCAATATGTCGGTGACGATCCTCTGGCGGTCCGCGCCGTCGATCGTCTCGCCCTTGAGCCAGGAGATGAGCACCGAGGAATCGAAGTAGGGTTTCTTGTACCTAGGCGGCACCTCGAATCCTCCTGATATACTCATCCGTGCTGAGTTCACCTGTCAGACCAGGCATACTCCCGGCGAGCTCGACTATCGATGGCAGCGTAGTCTCGCTGTCGATGATCCGCAGATCCTCCCCTTCGATCCGGGTCGGCTCGCCCTTGTAGTTCCAATGCACAACGCCGGCCACATTGACGCGCTTGCCGAGAGCGTTCTTGACCGTCTCCAACCACTCTTCGGAAAACCCGCAGGAAACCGCCTTGTTCGTAGGGTCGTGGTAAACTACGAACCTTGGCTTTCGGTGGACGGATATCATCTCTAAGCGTCCCTCCACCGATCCGGCAGAGGTGTACCTCGTGGGAATCAGTCGATCAACGTTGGCCGAGGCGCGAGCGGAGAGCTGAGCCTCCCTCGTTTCGTAGGAGACACGAATGCCAACTACGCCGTGTCTCCCGATGGCGCCAACAAAGCTCCGAACCTTCTCCAGGCCGCGCTCGGACACATAGGGCGGGGTGGTGCCTTCTCGTTCGAGTTGATCAAGGCCCGTGACGGCCGCCAGTGCCACCTGGGACGCGCAATCCACATCCTCGATACGATTGCAGGCCTCGGCCTCCAGGCAAAGGCTCCCTGTGCCGAGATCCGTGATGACCCAATCCAGGCTTCCCCCAGCTCTCCGCGAGATAGCCGCGTCGAGGTCGCGCAGAACATCGAGCCAGTTCTCCACGGTCGAGAGAAAAGCTGGGAGCGGTATGGTTCCTATGTCTCCTTGGATCTGTAAACGCAGTCTGGTCATACGGCCACTTCCTGAACCCAATCACATACTCACAAGTATCGGGACGCTCGACGCGACACCGAAGTTCCCGCTCTCATCACTTGCCCCGTAGCCAGCCACCAGAGCGAACCGATCGCCTGGAGTATAACCCGAATCCGGTCGGCTGTCAAATCACACCGCCTTCCTCGCTTGCGCTTCTTTCTGTAATGCCAGAAAGCGGGGAGATCTATCTCCCCGCCTCCTGGAGTCGCCCGGTTTAGTGCTTGCGTGTTGAGCCGACTTCTAGAACTCCTTCGAAACTCCCAGGCTGATGAACCTCGCCGGCGCCCATGCATCGGTTACCCTCGTCGGGCCCGGGTCCCAGCGGTATTGGAGTGTCTGCCTGTTGTCCAGAAGGTTGTAGATGCTCAGATGAAGCCTCTGGCCGACCCCCGACCAGTTCTCCGGCAGGTCTACGGACAGGCCGTAGCTCAGTATGAGCGAAGGCCTGGCCCGCATTGCCATGCTCGGATCGCCGTAGTCGGTGCGACCGCTGCCGTAATCGGCTCGGAGCGTATAGGACCACCGACCGGTCTTGTAGTCGGTCACGAGCGAGAGCGTATGCCGCTGGTCCCACGAGGTGTAATACATGTCGGTGACGTATCCGAGGTCGGCGCGGTTGGCCGTGGTCCTCTGATACGTGTATGAGAGCCAGCCCTGCCAGTTGTCCGACATCTTCCTCCGGAACATCAGCTCCACCCCGCTCGACTTGCCCTCCCCCATGTTCGTGTAGGTCGAGACACCCGTGTTGGGATCGACATACGTATCGCCCAGGTTCTCGTAGGTCGCCTTAAACGGCGTTATCCGCATCGCCGTCGAGTCACTTAGCTGCCTCTCGAACGAAAGCTCGACGTTAGTGCTGGTCTCCGGGTCGGTCGCGCCCAGGCCCGGCATCATCTGTTCGAGCGCCGGGGTGCCGGGACCGAACGGCGCGAGATCCGGGTCGATGTAGGTCTTCTGCACCGACGAGGACGGCACGAACTTGCTGTATCTGCCCCAACTGGCTTTCCACGCGGTCCGCTCGTCCGGCGCATACGAAAGGCCCATCCTCGGGGTCGTGTGCGTCTCGGTCACGGCCGGTATCCACGCACCGGAATAGCCCGCTCCCGCCACGTATTCGTTGCCCCTGCGATCGTAGGTGATGCTCTCGCGGCGAAGCCCGGCGTCGAAAGTCCACTTGTCGGTGAGCTTCATCTGGTCCTGGATATACAGATCCGACTGCGAAGTGTTCACGTCCGCCCGGTAGAACGGGAATCCCGGATAGACATAGTAGTCGTTATCCGAGGCCATCATCGAGCCGCCGACCTTCAGAAGGTGCCTGGGGCTCATCTGGCCGGTGTAGCCGACCTGCACGCCGGTGCGCGATGAGGCGATCCGCGCGAACACGCCGTATTTGCCGACCAGGTTCTGCTCGATGTCGGTGGTCAGATAGTAGGGCCGGATGCTGATGAACGAGCTTGGGCTGAAGTTGTGACTCCAGGTCACGGCCCCGACCGTGTAACGCTGGCGCATGAAATCGAGCTCGTGCAGGGTCGCGACGCCGTTGTCGCCGGTGTCGTGATAGGTGTCCGGGTGCCCCAGCAGCGAGCCCTGCAGCGCAAGTAGGGTCACGCTGTTGTTCTTGGACGGCCAGACGAGCTTGGTGACGGCGTCGTAGTACTCCTGCTGCTTCACGACCGGACCATCCAGGTCGGTCGCCTGGGCCGCTGCGCCGACGTAGTAGTTGAACGTATCCGCCGTGCCCCCGCCGAACTCTGCCTGCCCGTCGCGGTATGAGTCGTTCCCGCCTTCCAGGTTCATGTTGACCCCGGATATGTCTGCTCCGGTCTTCTTGACTTCGTTCAGGACCCCGGAGATCGCGTTGCCGTATTCGGCTCCGAACCCGCCCGTATAGGCCTGGAACTTGCTGACGCCGGTAGTGTAGAGGTTGGTGCCGAACATGCCCGTGTTGGGATCGGTGATCGGTATGCCCTCGAGATACCAACCGGTCTGGTCGGCCTTGCCTCCGCGAACGTGTATCTGCCCGCTGCCGCTCGGCTCGACGACCACTCCCGGCAGCGCGCTCAGAACTCCCGGCGCGCTGCGGATCATAGTCGGGTCAAGGCGCGTAAGCGGCTCCTGCCGGGCGGTGACCAGGTTCAGCGTGCTGACCACATCCGGCGAAACCATCGGTCTGGGCCGAGTCACGACCACCTCCCGCTCCTTGGTCGCCTCTTCCTTCAGATCCACGTTGACCGAGGCCTTCTCGTCCATTGTCACCTGAACGCCGCCGACTGTCATGGTCGCGAACCCGACCATCTCCACGCTAACCTCGTACTCGCCGGGCGGCACATTCGTGATGGTGAACCGTCCCTCGGCGTCGGTGACCGTTGAGAGGTTGGTCCCCCCGATGATGACGTTGACGCCCGAGAGCGGCGCCTGGTCCTTCGCGCTCTTGATCACGCCGGTGACGATGCCGGTCGTGCTCGCGCCGACCCACAGGGCCGCGCATGCCACCAACAGTATTGCGCAAACGAGAGCCGTTGCCTTCGATAGACCGTACATGGAACCGTTCCCTCCTTGCTAACTCCTGTCGGACACAAGCCGAATTGGACGGGCCTGATGCAGTCCGCCTTCCCCCGATTATCGGAGATAACCGGCAATCTCTTCAGGTTAAAGCCCGCCCGTTGTGTGGCACAAAGAGCATGGTAACTGAAGATAGGCTGCGGTTGTAGCTTCCGATAAGAGCAAACCACGGGAAACCGTGGGACGCAAAGCCACCGGGACTAACCCCCAGTTGATCGGGGCACGTTTGCCAGGCTGCCGAAGCGAACCGGCTTTCACTCTCCGCGATCAAGATTAACGGGCTGCAGGTGAGCGGACGTGATGGCTCGGTTTGTTCCGACAGCCTGGCATTCGTTGTAGTTGAGGTGTAGTAAAGATGTTGAATCTGTACGATCGCACGGTCGAGGTGGGGAATGCGGAGCTCGACGGCGCTGAATCGCCGGAGCCGGGTCAGTGGGAGCCGAGTCGCCTCGTGCATACGACGGCGAGCCAGCTCCTCTTCCTCGTGGAGAGCCCGGATACGCTGGACAGCCGCCTGGGGACACTGGCTTAGCGACTACCGCGCGTAGTCTAGCCCCTTGTGGGCGTCGGGACGGGCACGAGGCCCTAGACTACGAGTGACGATCCAATGAGCGAGGGAAGCTGGATGAGGCAACTAAGCGTCAAGCGCAAGAGCGTGCTTCTGGGGGCGGTTCTCGCGTGCGTCCTCGCCGCCGCAGTTATGCGGGCGGGCGGAGCCGGACACGCGTGGGAGCTCGTGTTCACAGCCCCGTGGCTCTGCCTGGCGTTCGCGGTATATCTCAGCTCCCCGGCTTCAGTCGTCGAAGTGAGATCGAGCCAACACCGCTCGCGGGCGAAAACACGCGAACTCGCCGAGGTCTACCGCGCCACCGCCGAAGCGCTCGCATCCGCAATCGCCGCGAAGGATACATACGAGCAGCATCACGTGCGCAGGGTGCAGTCCATCTGCGAGCTTGTGGGGCGCAACATGGGCCTCACAGGCCACGAGATCGACGGCATCGGCATCGCCGCCATGGTCCACGACGTCGGCAAGCTCGGGGTCCCCGAGTACATACTCCTCAAGCCCGGGCCGCTCGATCCGGAGGAGTTCGCCAAGATCGCAAACCACGCCAACGTCGGCGCGAGGATACTCGAGAACGTGGACTACCCGTGGAAAGTCACGGAGATGGTCCGCCATCATCATGAAAGATACGACGGCACCGGATACCCCGACCACCTTGCCGGCGAACGCATCCCCCTCGGCGCTCGGATCATCGCTGTGGCCGAGGTGTATGACGCGCTCGTTTCCGACAGGTGTTACAAGAGCGGCTGGTCGCACCGGCAGGCAGTCGAGCACATCGAAAAGCTCTCCTGCAGCCACTTCGACCCGCGCGTGGTGAGTGCATTTCTGAAAGTGGAGGCGCAGGTGCAGGCCTTGCTCGGCTCCGAGGCGACGCCGGAGGAAGCCGCGCTCACGGATTCGCTGCCGCGGAGCGACTGCGGGGCGGCGGAGACAATCGCCCAGGCGAACCGCGAGCTCATGTCGCTGCTTGAGATAGCGGAGACTCTGTCGAGCACCCTGGAACTCGACGAGGTGTTGGCCCTGCTCGCGCACCGAACACGGCGACTGACGGAGGCGGCCACTTGCGTGGTATTCCTGGCGGACGAGTCGAACCCGCGCGAGCTTGTGGCACGAGCGGTGGTCGGACGCCATCAGGACGCGATGGCCGGCGCGCGCGTTCGGGTGGGCAAGGGGGTCACGGGCAAGGTGGCCTCTCGCCTGAAGCCCTATATCGGCAGCCACGACCCGAACGACCTTTCCATCGCCACGTGGGCCCACCAGTCGCTCGATCTCAGATCCTGCCTGGTGGCGCCGATGGCCAGCTTCGGGAAGCTCCTGGGCACCATCAACCTGTATGACGACAGCGCGCGCGCCTTTTCCCGTGATGACCTGCGGACCCTCGTCTCCGTCGCAAGCAGGGCCGCACTTGCCATCCAGAACGCAAGCGCCTTTGAGAGCGTGCGTGACTCAGCAATGAAGGACCCCGTAACCGGCCTCTACAACGGCAGATACCTGCGCAACTACCTTGAGCACGAAATCAGCCGGGCCGCGAGGCGCGGCGAGCAGTTGTCGGTCCTGGGACTCGACCTGGAGAACTTCAAGGCCGTGAACGATTCGTTCGGCCATGGCCGGGGCGACGCCGTCCTGAGGGACGTGGCTGCCCTCTTCCAGCGCCAACTGCGCGATTATGACCTGGTGGTCCGAAACGGCGGGGACGAGTTTGTGATAGTGCTGCCCGGCACTACCGCGCCCGAGGCGGCTCGGACGGCCCGACGCATCCAGGACGAGATCCGATCCTACGCTCAGCGTGTGCTCGCAAGCAGCACGGCGCCGCTCGGGGTCAGTGTGGGCGTCGCCACCTATCCCGACGAAGCAGTGGACATCGAGTCCCTGCTGGCACGGGCCGACGCCGCAATGTATCGGGACAAACGCGCCAGGAAGCGGGTCCAGGCCGCCGCCTGACCGCAGCCGCTAGCAGCCAACGCGCTAGCTGGTTGCAGGAGGGCTCTCCGAACCCGAATGCACCCGCGCGAACTCCGCCTCGAAGGGCCCCTGCAACCGGACCGACACGACCTCGCGCTCCGAGTCCAGCACAAACGTCGCCCTCAGCGTAAAGCTCTCCGCCTCCGACTCATACTTGCCCGCGAACGTGTCGAACCGGGAGCGTTTGAGCTTGATCGAGTAGTCGCGGTACTTGAGCGTGAGCGAGCGGTCCTCGAATGTCACCCGCAGATAGCCGTAGGCCGGGCTCTCGTAGTCGCCCACGTAAGCCTGCAGTTCGCGTGAGGGGCTTCCTTTGCCGCGCGGACGGGGCTGCTTCTCCCGGGCTTCGGCCTTCTTGCGCTTCTCTTCCTCGCGCACCGCCCTGGCGAGCGCCTTGTAGTCGGCGGTCCAGTTCCGCTCGGGCAGGTCGAGGAGCTGGTCCACGATGCGGTTTGCGATATCCTCAACGACCGCCCCCTCGGCGAGATTGGCGAGCGCAACGACTCCGACCTGCTCCCTGGGCGCGAACTTGACCTGGCTCACGAAACCGTTGACGGACCCACCGTGGCCGACGAGTATGTGTCCACGGTAATCCCCGGTCCCCCAGCCGAGGCAGTAGCTCGCGATGCTCCTGCCCCAGTCGAACCCGTGCTTGTCCGGGTTCTCGGCCGGCACGACAACGTGAGGTCTCCGAGTCTCCAGGAGCTTATCGACCAATATCAGCCGCGTGCCCTCGAACTCGCCGTCACCAAGCTGGAACCTGAGCCAATTGAGCATATCCCTGGCGCCCGCGTTGATGCTTCCGGCGGGCCCGGCCGGGTCCAGGTTGACGCGCGGCAGGAAGCGCACCTTGCCCTTGTGCTTGTGATGTCCGGCGGCATAATCCGGCGACTGGAGGGCCTCGTCCGCGCCCAGATTGGCCGAGCACATGCCGAGCGGCTCGAATATGCGGGCCTTGACGAACTGCTCCCACGTGAGCTCGGACACTGCCTCGATCACCAGGCCCGCCGCCATGTACGGGATGTTGGCGTATTCGTAGGTCGTGCGAAACTGGTGCTGGGAGGGGGCGAGTCCGTAGCGCCGCACGATCTCCTCTCGATCCCAGCCGCTTTTCCACCACAACCAATCGTGGCGCGGCATCCCGGTCCGATGGCAGACAAGGTCCCGCACGGTGACATTCGCGTCGGCAACCGGGTCCGAAAGCCGGAACCACGGCAGGTGCTTGCGCACGGGATCGTCCCAGGCCATCTTCCCCTCGTCCACGAGCATCGCGATCGCCGTGCACGTGAACGCCTTCGTCGCCGAGGCTATCGTGAACAGGGTATCGGGCGTGACCGGGTCCTCCTTGCCAAGCTCCCTGACCCCGTAACCCTTGGTGTACGTCTCATCTCCCGCGACGACCGCCACCGCCGCCCCCGGCGCCTTCCACGCCTTGATGACGCGCTCCACGATTCTGTCAACGGCTGATCTGTCCATCATTGCCCTGCAGTTCCTCTCCGCCAGCCGTCCCCACGCTCAGTATCAGCTCGCAATCCGGCCTGGCCGCCGAAAACGGTATCGCCACCGCGATCCGCCCCTCCCCCGGCTCCGCGTGCCCGTCCTTGCGGTACGGATTGTGCGGCAGGACCGGCCAGATCACGCGCGACCCCTCGGGGATGGTGAGCCGCCATCCCGCGTGCTCGAACCATCCGCCGGTCTCATCGGCGGTGAGTTGGATCGGCTTCTCGTCGAGGTCGCTCGCCCTCGTGCGCGCGGCCCCGAACGGCTGGCCGATGTGCGGCATCAGCGTCAGGTGCGCCTCCACCGGCAGCCCCGACTTCGCGCTCGCGTGCAAGCTGATCCTGAGCGTGTCGTCGTCGATGGGCTCGACCTGGATCGAGCACCGCTCCTTGCCGTACGTGAGCCCCAGCCCGACCGGTTCGCCTTGCTTGATCCCGGCGGAATCGGGAACGTGGTACAGCTCGCCCTGCGGCGTGAACTTCGGGCTCTCATCCCCCGGCTTGTGCGAGAGAAGCGACGTGTCGCCGACCGTGAACGTGCTCCACAACGGCTGCAGCTTCGTGTTTCCGCCGCCGACGATCAGCCCGCATCGGTCGTGGTAGATGCTCACGAAGTTCTGCCGGTCCTGAATCCATCGGTTGCCGTAGACCAGGCAGTGATAGGCCGAGATGCAGACAAACCACCGCCCCTCCCGCCGCACAAGCGCCTTGCCGTCCGGGGTGACCGAGGTGCGGTCGCTCCCGGACGCGAGTGTGGGCGTCGCGGGCCCCTCCTTGCCGTAGAGCAGAAAGCTCGCCGCATCGTCCGCGCTCACGTGCTTGCCCGCCTTTTCCGACAGGCTAACCTGCTGCGCGAGGTAACCTCGTCCCTCGGGCGTGAACGAGAAGCCGACGTTCCCGAGATAGGCGCCGCCGTGGTACGGATTGCGCTCGTCAACCGTCTCGACGATCGACCCGTCCGGATACGTGAACACCGCGTGGAACAGCGCCGCCCGTTCGAGCGCTGCAAGAACGGTCTTGTCCCCGCTCATCGCGTAGTAATGCCCCAGCGCATCGACGTAGACGGAGTTGTAGCGAACGACCGGCCCCGAGTGCTCCGACCAGAACCCGACGGGGTCCTGCTCCCCCACGACCTTCGCCATGAACTGCTTCGCGAACTCACACCACTCCGGCTTGCCGAGCGCCTCTCCCGCGCAATAGAGCCCTATCGCGTGGTGGGAAGGGATGTTGTGGACGCGCTTCATGTCCTTGGCCGCTATGTTCGAGTAGCCGAGTGTGAGCGCCTTCTCCCAGCGCTTGCGATCTTCCGGCGCCATCGAATCGCGGATCAGGCTGAACGCGCGCGCCCAACGGCTGTAGGTCCACGGCATTCGGATCATGCCCCAGGTGGAGTTGTCCTTCTTGCGGAACACCCACGCGCCGTCGGCGTCCGCATCGGCGATCAGCGCGTCACCACCGGCAACAATCGCCTTGAGCACGGCGGGGTCGTGGTAGCAGGGGTTGTCCTTCGACTCGATAGACCACGCCGCCGCCAGCGGGTAGATCACGTTCTGATCTCCGCAGATCCACACCCCCGTCCCGAACCGCCCCGTCGCCGCATCCTGCCCCTTGAGAATCCCCGGCACTGCCTCCACGAGGTCTCTCAAGAACGCGTCCTTGAACCTCAACTCCTCGCACGCAGCGTCAACGCCCAACACCAACGCCGCAATCAGCGACAGGCAGATGATCTTCTCCAAACCAAACCTCCTTCGAACCCAACACCCAACACCCCACGCCCTTCCTCACGCTCCCCCAAAGCCGGTGTCCAGCCCATTATCCCATCAGCGGGGAACGCCGGTCAAGGATGAGGCGGTATTCATGGTGGGAGCCCAAGTGTGGACTGCGGGGCTTCAGCACCGCTTTAGATGACCCATTGTGGCTCACCGACCTCACGCAAAGCGGTGCTGAAGCCCCGCAGTCCAAAGCCCGCCCGCATGACACGAGAGGACTGGCCTGGTAATATCGAAGTTGGTATGAGCAAGTATAGCCTAAGCCTGCTGCTCGCAGCAATATTCCTTAGCGCCGCTCTTGCGGCTTCGGCGCAGGTCGCCGCGTTCGGCCCGTCTGAGCCGGTGGTCTCCGGCAAGCTGCTGATCTCCGTCGATAATCTCCGCCCCGGGGACGAGTTCGAACTCGCCCTCGAGGCCAGGGTTCGCGACGGATACCACATCGGCGCTGCCGACAAGGGCGCGCTCTACCCCGCGAAGCTCACGATCGATGCGCCCGATTGCGTCCTCCTGGACCCGCCGCGCTACCCGGCGCCCAAGCGCCTCAAGTCAGCGTCCGGCGAGGAGGGCCCGGCCTACGATGGCACGTTCGTGATCCGCTTCAATGCCCGGCTCAAGGGAAGCACACGGCCCGGCGAGCTGGTGTTCACGGCCAGGTTCGACTCCCAGGGCTGCAAGGGCGATCAGTGCTCGCCGCCGGAGACGCTCGTATCGAAGCTCAAGGTCCAGGTCGCGCCGCGGGGAACGCCCGTCGGCACGATCAACGCGACCGTCTTCAAGCCGGAGACGGCGGCTCTGGCAGCAAACTCCAGCGACCACGAACTCGCGGACAAGCTCGCCAGGCGCGGACTCTTCCTGCGCCTCTTGATGCTCTACGGCCTCGGCCTGCTCCTGGCGTTCACGCCATGCGTCTACCCGATGGTCCCTGTGACGGTCGGCTACTTCAGCGCTCAGGGCGAGTCACGGACGAAGAGGGTCGTGCTGCTTGCGGCGGTCTATGTGCTCGGGATCGCGCTCACCTATTCGATCCTGGGAGCGGTCGCGGCGACGACCGGCGGCGTGTTCGGCGCGGCGATGCAGAGCCACGTGGTGCTGCTGGGGATCGCGCTGGTCTCGGTCGCGCTGGCGATGTCGATGTTCGGCCTCTACGAGATCAGGCCGCCGGCGTTCATCGAGAACCGGGCTGCGGCTCGAAGCGGAATCGCGGGCGCGCTTGTGATGGGGCTCATATTCGGGGTAGTGGCCGCGCCGTGTGTGGGACCGGTCGTCTTGGGGCTTTTGCTTTACGTCGCGCGCCTCGGCAGCCCCTTGATGGGCTTTCTCCTGTTCTTTGTGATGGCGGTCGGCCTCGGCACCCCGCTCTTCTTCCTCGCGGCATTCGCGGCGAAGCTGCCCGTTGCGGGGATGTGGATGGTGGCGGTCAAGAAGCTCGCGGGGTTCCTGCTCATTGGCGCTGCGGCGTATTTCATCGGGCCGGTCGCGCCTGAGCAGTTGAGGCCCTACCTCATCCCCGCCGTCATCGCCGCGGCAGGGGTCTACTTCGCGGCATTCGAGCGGTCTATCAGGTCTCACCCGGTCATGGCGCCGGCCGGCAGAGCATTCGGCGTGATGGCGCTTGTGGCGGCGATCGTGCTGGCGATGCCCCAGGCAAGAGGGCCCGCGCTCACGTGGCAGCCCTACAACGATCAGAGCATCGCCCAGGCCGCAAGGGAGCACAAGCCCGCCATGATCGACTTCACCGCCGAGTGGTGTCCCGCATGCAAGGAGCTCGAACACAAGACCTTCAACGACCCCGCGGTGATCAAGGCCGCCGCCCGCTTCCGCCGGTTCCGGCTCGACGCCACCGACCGCAATGACCCAACCGCCCTCGCCGCGATCAAGAGGCACGCCGTCAAAGGCTTCCCCACCGTCCTCTTCTTCGACAGTTCCGGCAGCGAAGCCGCCTCCGCCCGCGTCGTCGGGTTCGTTGACTCAGAGGAGCTGCTGCGACGGATGGAAGCCATCAGATAAGCCCTGGTGTTGGGGCCTTCCGGCCCCAACCCCCAACCCCCAACCCCCAACCCCCAATTTGCCCCTCTCGCCCCGGTCTGCTATAATCGGACTCGCGATGCCAAGGTTCGGGATCGAGGAGGAGGTATTCATCACGGAGCCGGAGCGGCCCACGCTCCGGTCGCTCTACTACCTCGCCAAACTCCTCGCCCGCAACCCCCTCTTCTACTACACCCACTCCGCACATAACTTCACCCGCGGCAAGGACCTCAAGCAGGGTCTGATGAGCGGGGTCGAGATATCCACCGCGATTTACGAGGACCCGGACGCCGTCGTGGACGACCTCGCACGGCGGCGCGCGGACCTGTACGCGGTCTCGTCGGGACTGATCGTGCCGGTCGGCCACCTGCTCGACATCGACACCCCGACCAACACCTCCGCGATCCACGTCCACATCAGCGGGATCGCGGACAAACGCCGGGTCTACGGCAACCTGATCCACTTCCTGCCGGTCCTGCCGCTTTTCACGATCAACTCGCCGATGGTCGCGGGGCGCTACTTCGGGCAGTCCTATCGAATGTCGAGTTCCTTCGCGATCGGGCCCATCAAAGAGGACTGGACCGTCCGCTTCCAGGACGTGATCCTCTCCAAGCGGCTCAAGACCGTCGAGCTGCGCGCGTGCGACCCATGTTGGGACCTGCAGCGCGCGCGCTATCTCGTGCGGGCCGTCGCGGCGATTGCGAACCTCGACGAGTCCCTCGACCCCAACATCCAGACCTATAACGCATTGCGCGACGAGATATGCCGGCGCGGGCTTCTCGACGAGACCGCTCACCTCGTGGACGAGCTGCGCTCACTCGTGGACTTTCCGCCGGAAATCCTTACGCGCACGGCCTCCGACGAACTGCGCGACGCTTACGACACCGGCGGGCTCGTTGCCGCCTACAGCGCGCTCGACAACGGCTACCGCAACGGCATCTGCGAGCCGAGGGAGGTGCCGAAAACGCGCAAGTCGCACGTCGCCGCCGGCATCCTCGGCTTCGCCGGCTACTTCGTCCCCCGCCTGCCATTCTACGCGTTCAAGGGGCTGAGGGAGATGTGAATCGCTGAGACGCTGAATCCAGTGAAACGCTGAACTGCCGGGTTCAGCGCCTCACTCCGTTCAGCGTCTCTGCGATTCAGAACGGGTTGCCATGATCTTAGTCTACGTTCTGCTCGCAATAGCGGCAGTCTGGTTGGGTGCGCTGGCGTTCCTCCGAAAGCTGTGGTTCTACAGGGACCCACCCCGCGAAGCGGAGTCCGCTGATCTCAACGTCATCGTTGCTCCCGCCGACGGCCGAGTGGTCTACGTCAGGCAGGTCAAGCACGGCGTGGTCGTCTCGGAGAAGCTCGGGCAGGAAATCCCGCTGCCGGAGATCACCGGCGGCGCGACCCCCGAGCTCGACGGCTGGGCGATCGGAATCTACATGTCGCCACTGGATGTCCACTTCAACTACTGTCCCTATCCCGGAACGGTCGAGAGAATCCACCGCACCTCCGCAAGGCTCAACCTGCCGATGCTGGACCTGTGGGAATACGTAAAGGTTGTCTGGTTGAGGAGGATGGTGGACATGTTTGCGCGCAGGTACCACCTGGAAAACGAGCGCAACACGATCTTCCTCGACTGCGCCGGGCTCAAAATGGCGGTCGTCTTGATCGCCGACAAGTTCGTCTCGAAGATCAAGTGCTTTGTCAGTGAGGGGCAGAAGCTCAGGTACTCCGAGAAGATCGGTTTCATCGAGCGCGGGAGCCAGGTGGACCTGGTTATCCTGGCGAGTAACGTGGAGTTCAACGTGGCCGTGAACCAGCAGGTCTACGGCGGCAAAACCATCGTCGCCCGCCTCCTCGACGCCCGAGAGGGCGAAGATGCGATAGCGGCAGGGTAGGGCTGTTGGGAGTCCACGGATGAACACGGATCAACACGGATCGGGCTCTGGATCTCATCCGTGTCCATCCGTGTGTATCCGTGGACTGACTCCGGAAAGGAGAGCGCATGGCAAGAGCAGGCTGTTTGCTGGCGATCATCGTTCTGCTCGTGATCGGCTGGGACCAGTATCGGATCGAGCAGATGCGCAGGGAGATCGGTAACATCTCCGGCAAGCTGCACGTCCAAAACAAGAAGGGGGCGGGTACCGACCTGGTGACCGCGCTTGCCGAGACCGAGCGCCACGCCCGCAGGGCAAAGGAGCTTCTTCGGAAGAAGAAGATCGCCCAGGCGCAGGCCGAGCTCGACAAGGCGCTCGCGAGCCTGAAGTCGGCCAACGCCGTCTCCACCGACATCGTCGGAGACGCGGCAGATTTCCTGGGAACCGCCCGCGACCGCGCCATCAGGGTCTTCCAGGACACGTGGAAAGAGATATCCGAGCAGGCAAAACCGAAGAAGACCGATGTCAAGGATAGGTGATGGGTGTTGGGTGTTGGGTGATGGGGCCGGGGGCCGGGGGCCGGGGGCCGGGGGTCAGGGACCCCGTGGCTCCGGGCAACTCATAACTCAAAACTCATAACTAATATGAAGACCGCCGCCATAGTGCCTGCCTATAACGAGAGAGACCGCATTTCGGTCGTGCTGGACGCGATCAAGGACGCCCAGCTCGTGGACGAGATCGTGGTCGTGAGCGACGGCTCGACCGACGGGACCTACGAACTCGTCTCTCGGGACCCGGCGGTCAGGGCCGTGCGGCTGCAGACCAATCGCGGCAAGGGTGGGGCGATGCGGGCGGGGGCCGAGAGCACCGACGCGGATGTCATCCTCTTCCTCGACGCCGATCTCGTTGGAATGGACGGCGACAAGGTCGATGCGATCGTGAGACCGGTAGCGGAGGAGCGCGCGGACATGGCCATCGGCGTCTTCAAGCAAGGGCGCGGCGCAACGGACCTCGCTCAGTTCCTCACGCCCTACATATCCGGCCAGCGCGCGATGAGGCGGGAGGTCTTTCTGGCAATTCCGGCGATCGACGGCGTGCGGTCGGGGGTCGAGACGGCAATCACCCGCTACTTCCGATGGCGGCGCTTAAGGGTCGAGCGCGTGACACTGACCGGCTGCACACATCACATGAAAGAGGAGAAGCTCGGCTTCATCAAGGGCTTCGCCTCGCGAATGCGCATGTACGCCGACATCGGCAAGATCATACTGGACGGGAGACGGTTCAAGCGCTGACCCCACCGGGGCCGGCTTACCTCCGCCTGCTTCACCCACCGCTGCGGGGGGCCGTGCTGCGCCCGCCTTGCGGGGCGGCGCTGCCACCGCCTCGCGGGGTGCCGCTCCCCCCACCGAGAGCCTTGGTGACCGCGCGCTGGATGCTCGCCGGCAGGTCGATCTTCCACTTGCCATCTTCCTTGACGAGCACTAGCTCCTGCTTCGCACCCATCCCCATGCCAGTCGGGGCCTTGCTCTTGTCCTCCGGCTCAAAGGTCACGATCGCCGTATCCTTCTCGGCGCCCTCGTAAACTGTGCTCAGGACATTGACCCGCACGTCCACGTCGTCCTTGGGTTTGGGGTTCTTGGCCGCGAGCTCCTGGCCGCGCGCGAAACCCTCCGCAAAGCCGGGCATGTTCATCGTGCTCTGGCTCAGATAGGACTTGATTTTCTCGGGATCGTTGCTTTGAGCCGCCGCGGCGAACCCCTGCACCACTTCCCCCGGGCTTTGCGGCTTCAGCAAAAACCACCACCCGGCGCCGGCCCCTCCCGCCAGCAGAATCAGGATGAACACGATCAGCCCCACGCTTGATCCCTGCTTAACGGGCGCGGCGCGCTCGCGGTAGCCCGGCGTGTATCCTCCAGGACGGGCGATGGGACCAGGCGGAGGCCCATACGGTGACGGCGGCGCCTGTGGCGGTGGAGCCGGAGTCTCCGCCTTCGGAGGCTCGGCCGCCTTCGCGGGAGCCGGAGGAAGAACCATCGGCGCCTTCGCGCTCTCTGTGGACTCGACTCCCGCCAGCGAGGCATAGCAGCTAGAGCAGGACTCGTTCGTCTCCTTGTTCTCCGAGCCGCACTTCGGGCAGACTTTGACTTTCATCGGGCCGCGCTCCTTTCACCTGGGCCGGCGCAATAGGCGGGCCCGTGTCAGAGTTAGTGAACTATTCCTCAGCGGGCCCGATTATCCTCTTTCCGCAACCGACGCCCGGCAGCGGCCCGAGAACAAAGCTCAGCCGTTCTACCCGGCGGGTCACTGCGCCAAACGTCCCCAAACGCCTGCGTCCCTCCCCGAAGGCTTTCGGGGAGGGACGCAGCGCGAATCGTTCACCTCCCCGGTCATCAGACCGATCCCAAGATCGGATGCTTGGGGCGGGCGTTATGCCTTCAGGCTGCAGGGGTGAGCGCGAATCACTTTGTCTGTTCCTTAGGTAGCTTGCGATATCCGCCCTATTGCATCCATAGTGGATTGTAGACCGAATACGCAAGCTTGCCATGAGTCCACGGACTCAATTGCACGGGCTCATGGTCCTATCTTTTCTGGGCCGGAAGGATTCGGCGGTCCGCCGGGCGAACATACCACAACCGCGGACGGGCCGGAGGTTTAGGAGGCAGCCGGTTGCGGGAAGTGACCATCGATCCAGGCTCCATCCGGTCCACTGATTCGGAAAGGAGGAAGAACCGATGTTGAAGCATTCTCGTGTCGCGATTCTGGTGCTGCTATGTGTGTTGGCAGCCGCGAGCCCGGCTCTGCCGTGGGGGATGGGCGCTCATCTTTGGATCGCCGAGCAGATCGTGGTTGTTCCGCCGGGTTCGGACCTGCAGTGGGCGGCGTTCTATGGCGGAATGCTGCCGGATATCGACGCATCATACTACCTGCTCAACCGCGCGAGCGTCGGGCTGGTTCGAGATCTGACCCACGGGACCGGCTGTGGCTACGTTGTGCCGCGCGCCGGCTCCGATCCCCTGCTTCTTGCGTTCGCCGCCGGCTGGCTCACCCACAACGAGATCCGCGGGGCGGACCTCTACGCCCATCTCGCGAACCCCTGCGTGCCCGGCGCGGTGCCCGGCTATGTGACCGCCAAGTCGGCCCTCCTCTGGCAGTTGCCCGTGGCCGTGCGCGGCGACTACATCGAGACCGCGATCGACCTCCTCCTCAAGCGCAACATGGACCCCAATCTGGGATCCCGGATCTGCAGGGCCGCAAGAGAGCGCAACCCTCGCATCCCGGGCCTGCTTGTCGCCGCCTATTCGCCGCCGCTCTTCGCCACTACTCTGACCCGTGCCGAGGGCATCTTCCGTAACAGCGCGATCGCCTATGGAAATGTCCTGATGTTCCGGGGATCGACGGACAAGTATGCCGCGGCCAGTATGCTTGCGGCAGAGACGCTCGCTACGACCGGGCGTTGGGTTCCGTGGTGGGACTCGCTCAGGTATCTGGAGCGAGCGATATCCGCGTGCGCCCCAGACTTCCTACCGGCGCTGCGCTGCACTGTCGAGGCGATCAAAGCGGAGTAGACTGCTCGTCGAGCGACTCCGGACTCTCGACTTTGGTCTCTGGATTCTCGGCTTTCGACTTTCGACTTTCGACTTTCGACTAGTAGACACACTCCTCCAGCGCATCCGCGAACGCCTGCAGGTTGGCCGGGTCGCCGTGGAAGAAGTGATCGCTCGGTGAGCAGATGTAGCCGCCGTCGGGACAGGCGGCATGCAGTTCGTGGACCATCTTGCGGACAGTCGCCGGGTCCCCGTGCTCGAACCCCCGGTTCTGGTCGAACCCGCCGACAAAGAACAGCTTCTCTCCGACCAGCCGGCTGCACTCCGCCAGATCGCAGTCGCCGCCCATCGAGGGAGGGGTCATCGTTTCGAGCCCGTCCGAGCCGTTCGCGACCACGTTGTCGAGCATCTTCGTTACCCCGCCGCAGAGGTGGTAGACGACCTTGAACCCCGCCTCGTGCAGCGCATCGACCTGCCGGCGGTCATAGGGCACGCAGAACTCTTCGTGGAGCTTAGGGCTGATCACCGTGTTCGAGCCCGCGCCCCCGCCGATCTCGATCAGATCGAGCGGGACCTCGCCCGCCATCATCTCGATCACTCTGAGCTGTTTCGCGATCATCCGCTCCTCGACGTGGTGCACCCACCCGGGCTTGTCGATTGCGAACATGATCGCCTCCTGGGTCCCGACCATGTAGCAGAAGCTCTGCCACGCGCCGGCCTGGCCGTAGCCCCATATCCCGCCGCGCACCATCCCGCGGTCCCCGAGGCGATCCAGGACCTGCCGCACGGGCGCGCCATCGACCTTGGCCGGGACTGGGACATACCTGTCGAACAGCTCGAAATCGGCCTCGTCCTTCACCAGCGGCTCTATGACCCACGAGGTGATCGGATCTCCCGAGCCCGCGAACCGCAGCTTGCCGCCCGGAGTCTTGATTGTATCGACCCAACTGAAGACGCCGTCCGCGTCGGTTCCGAAGTCGGCATGGTCCACCTGCCAGTTGGCGAGGCCCTTTTCGTCGAACTCCATCTTCGGCCCGCAGTAGATCGCCATATCGAGGCCGAACCGCTCATACGCCTCGAACTGGTCGCACCCGCCTAGGTAGTTCGTCAGGTAGTATCCCATCCACCCGTGGACCTGCCCGGGCAGGCGGTCCGGTTTGCCGTTACTGAGCGCGGTCAGCATCCGCTCGCGCGATGTCATATCTCGACCATCCTATACCAGAGCTAACACCCCGCAGTATAGCATGCGAATCGCCAACCGGCAACGGGCACTTTCGTGAGGTCAGTCGCCGAAGGGCGACTTCGTGCCTTTCGTAGCCCGCGATTCCAACCGCCGGGGAAGAGGGAAACGCTCCGTCAGCACCTAAGCCGTTGGGTGGCCATGATCGCGTTAATCCTTAGCAACGAACAGATCGAGCGCATCAAGTGTGCATCGCTTCCGATTCTGGAGCGCGTCGGCGTGATCGTCCCGCACGATGAGATCCTGCGTCGCTTCGCCGATTCGGGCGCGCGGGTGGACTTCGCCGCACAACGTGTCCGCATTCCCGAGGAACTGGTCGCTCGCTCGGTAGCCTCCGCCGGCAAGCAGTTCACGATCTACGGCCGCGACCTCTCGCGCACCGCCGCGTTCGGCCAAGGCGCGCGCAACTACAACTCCATCGCCGGAGAGGCGCACGGGATCGATGAGCCCGGCGGCGAGCGCAGATTCGCCGCGCTCGCCGATGTCGAGACCGCCGCCCGGTTCGGCGACGCGCTCGACGGCATCAACGTCGTCGGCGCGATGGCCGATCCGCGCGAGATACCGGTCAACCGCCGCTGTGTCGAAGTCGCCGCCACCATGATCCGCGGCACGACCAAGCCGGTCACCTTCTGGTTCCACGGCCGCGCATCCGCGCGGTTCCTGGTCGATATGACGATCGCGGTTCGCGGCGACCGGGAGTCGGCCGAGCGTTACCCCCTGTTCTACCCGCTCATCGAGCCGATCAGCCCGCTGCGGTTCCCGTTCGATGGGATCGATCTCCTGTTCGAGACCGCGCGGGTGAACATGCCGGTCCAGATCGGCCCGATGGCGCAGATGGGCCTCTCCGCCCCGGCCACGCTCGCAGCGACGATGGCCCAGGAGAACGCCGAAATCCTCGCCGGAGTCTGCATCACCCAGCTCGTCCGGCCCGGCATGCCGGTCTGCTACGGCGGAATCTGCCACGCGTTCGATATGCGCACCACGCAGTTGATCTTCGCCGGGCCCGAGCAGGCGATATTTGGTGTGGCGATGACGCAGCTCGGCAAGAGCTACGGTCTGCCGGTCTACATCAACGTCGGCTTGACCGACTCCAAGCGCCCGGACGCGCAGGCCGGCCTCGAAGCCGGGATCACGCTCATGCTCGGGGCCGCCACTGGCGCGGACATATTCGGGCATATGGGGATTTGCGGCGTAGATCAGGCGACGTCGCTGGACATCCTCGTCCTGCAGAATGAGGTCATCTCCTACGTCGAGAGCGCGATGCGGAATGTCGAGGTCAGCGATGACACCCTGGCTCTCGACGAGATCGCCGAGGTCGGTCCAGGCGGCACCTACATTGACCGCCCGTTCACCGCCGAGCACTTCCGCCGCGAGCTCTGGTTCCCGAGGCTTCTCGATCGGGACTACTACCAGACCTGGCTCGACTCCGGCGCCACCAGCCTCGAAGACCGCTGCCGCGAGCGCAAGGAAGAGATACTGCGCTCTCACCAGCCGGAACCGCTTTCCGATGACCTCGACCGCGCCCTCGACGAGATCGTCTCCGCCGCGAGGCGCGAACTCAAGACGTAGCGGCCGGGCTCTGTCCCGGCCTTTCACCGCGTAGCCGCCGGACTCCGTTCCGGCCCAGCGCCACGGCGCGTCATCCGGGTCAACTCGCCTTATCCAACTCCTCGCAGCAGAAAACCCGGCTCTCTGTCCCGGAGGCGCGGCCCGTGTTGAGCGCGTGGTGCGCTGAGTTGATGAGGCCGTCGGCGTCGGAGGCGTGGTCGGGAAACGTGGCGGCTCCCACGCTCACCGAGACCGGCTTCTTGCCCAGCCGCAGCGAGCCAAGTGACTCGTGCAGCCTCTCCGCCGCCTCGAACGCCTGATCGGCGGAGCTCTCCGGCAGCACCACGATCAGCCGGCCGTCCGAGTAACGCCCAACGACGTCGTATTCCCGCAGCCCGGCCTTCAGCCCAATCCCCACCTCGCCCAGCGCCTTGTCGATTGCATCCTGGCCGACCTCGTCCACCAGTCCCCTGAACCCATCCAGGTCGAATACCGCCACCGAGACAGGATCTCCGAGCCGGTCCGACCGGCTCAGCTCGCGCCCCAGGAACATCTCGACATAGCGCCGGCTCGCGAGCCCGGTGGACGGATCCACGAATGACGCCTCATCATCCTCCGCCGATTCCTCCGGCGCGCTGACCGGCGGGACCTCGGCATCCTCACCCGCGGGCCGGCGAAGCAGAACCACCATCACGGCCCCGCAGCCCGCGCCCAAGATGAACCCGATTGCCAGAAACCACAAACTGCCCACCAACTCCATCACCGTCCTCACTGAACTTCGTTCTATCACTGGGGTTATGCCTCAGATGGCGGCGATGTTGAGAGGATTGTGAGCGCCGGGGGCACGGCCAATCTAACAAAAGGGGGGTCAAATGTCAATTCGCGCGGCTCAATACAACAAAAGTGCAATTGACAAACGGAGGGCGGGGTCTAGGAGCCCTTCCGCTTGCCCTTCACGATATCCTCGAACCACTCCCCATCCCTGAGCCATATCCCGTCCCACGCGTGGGCATCGACCTCGTCGGGCGAGGGGTCGGACGCGTCCTTGATACGCGAGAGCCGCTCGCGGACTCGGGCCATCTGAGCCTCGAACTCGGGGATCTCATCCGGCGGGGTCCAGGCGACCTCGGCGGCGCAGGCGAAGTCGGGCAGCCACTCGTCGAGCATGTTCCCCGACCACTGCACCGCAACGAGCCCCTCGAAGCTCGGCCTGTCCTTGCCCCACATCGCCCACTCGGCCAGGTTCAGGAAGGCGTGCTCATAGTCGGTCTTCGAATAGGGCGTATGACCGGAGCCCG
>Ga0315273_10001413_pt1 | contig 27312 bp, 22 predicted proteins | sample YL17G02_0_MG_FD_205753 | JGI IMG/M metagenome (GOLD analysis project Ga0315273, IMG submission 205753) | Sediment microbial communities from Yellowstone Lake, YNP, Wyoming, USA - YL17G02_0 | ecosystem: Environmental > Aquatic > Freshwater > Lake > Sediment | place: USA: Wyoming | collected... | reverse complement strand
ATAGAACTGCGCCGGCCCATCAAACCGTGCGTGCTCCAGTGACCGAAACGCCGCCACGTATGCTTCCTGGAGCACGTCCTCCACATCGACCCGCCGGCGTAGCCCGTCGTCGAGCGCCTTCTCGACCAACCGGTGCAGCGGCCCGTGGTACTGTCTCAACAGGGCTTGCAGGGCATCCGCATCGCCGGCGTTGACCCGGCCCACCAGTGCCGCTCGCTGGACGTCCTCTGAGCGCGACATGCACCCCCAGCGTACCGCATCCATCCCCGGCTCGGAAGCGGTTCCGCGAATCGCCGCCCCGGCCGCGCGCCCCCCGCGACCCGTTGTTACCTTGTCACCTTGTCACCTCGTTACTCCCCTCGTCCCATAACCAACATGCTCAATTAGGTCGCGCGCACGTGCGCACCTTGCGCATGTTGGTTATCGCCCCTTGCCCCCCGCGTCCCCAGTTCGCTACTCGCCACTTCCCTCCCGGCCGCCCCGTGATCCTGCCCACCATGCCCGCTCCGGGGCGCCGCTACGCGTTGGGCCCGGTGTACCGGGGCATCTGTCGGCTGCTGGCCAACGTGCGCTACCGCCAGCACCGGCCCGTGATCCAGCACGTGGTCATTCGCTGGCCGGTGGGTCTGGCGGAGAAACGCGACGAGCCGTGGTTCCTGATGACGGACCTGCGGCGGTCGCCGCGGGCGTTGTCGGAGCTGTACGCCGGGCGGATGACGATCGAGGAGTTGTTCCGGGACGACAAGAACCGCTGGGACGGGTACGCATTGCGGCCGACGCATCTGACCCGGCCGGAGCGGATCGACCGGCGGCTGTTGATCCTGGCGTGGGCGTACATTTTGCTGGTGGGGTTGGGCTTACGGGCCCGGCGGCGGTATCGGGCGGGGGCATGGTGCAGCAACAACCGGGCGCGGGCGTGGTGCAGTAACAACCGGGCGGGGGAGTGCAGCGTGTTCCCGATCGGGCGGGTGATGCTGACACAGACGCGCATCTTGCCGGCCACGGCCTTTGCCGCCGTCGTCGTAGCCTGCACGGCGGTGCCACCAAACTGGGGATGACTCAGGATAAGGGCAGGCTTGACAAATGCTGCGTGCGCGATAGGGTATGCGTTCAACGACTGCGGGGTAGAGCAGTTGGTAGCTCGTCGGGCTCATAACCCGGAGGTCGTGGGTTCGAGTCCCACCCCCGCTAATGACGTAAGGCTAGCAGGGACAGCCACTTAGCTGTCTCTGCTTTTTTGCGCCCCGGCGCGACTGTAGCAAAACTGTAGCAAACAGCCACGCGTCAGCCGGCCGGCACCCCCGCAAAGGCAGCCTCCGCTAGGCTCGTTTCGGACCCGCTTGCGGGCCCAGCGAGGCAGCCTGCCATGGCCAGTTTGTATCGGCGCGGAGCGCAATTCTGGATCTCGTACATGCTCAACGGCGAGCGCGTCCAGCGCGCGCTGAACACGACCAACGAGCGCGTCGCCCACGACAAGCAGCGTCAAATCGAGTACGAGCTCTCGATCGGCGACCTGCACGTCGTCAGCAAGCTGCCGCTGACGATGATCCTCGAGGCCTTCTGCCAACATCAGCAGGCCAAGCGGCCGTACAAGGCCTACCGCAACGACTTCAGTAAGCTGCGCGTCTTCTTCGGGCCGCGATGCGAAGCCCTGAAACTCGGCACGCTGGGCGGCAATTCGCGCAAGCCGTACCGCGACCGATACGCCGACGCCCACGCGAAAGCCGAACTGCTCGAGGAGATCACGCCCGAGCTCATCAACCGCTTCATCTCGACGCGCATCCGCGAGAATCACTGGTCGGCCAAGACCGCCAACGCCTTGCGTGAGATCCTGCACCGGCTCTTCGCGTTCGCGATCAAGCACCACGGGTTCCGCTCGCGCGATCGGCGCTATCCGAACCCAGCCGCCGCGGTCGAACGGCAGCGCGAGTCGGCGCCGGAGATTCGTTTCCTGACGCTGGCCCAGGTCGACGAGCAGCTCGACATCGTGCGGGATCACCCGGTGCTGTGGGCGTTGGTCGCCACGTACATCTACGCCGGGCTGCGCCGCGAAGAGGCCCTCTGGCTCACGCACGAGGACGTCGACCTGGAACGGCGTGTGATCCGGGTACGGGCCAAGACGATCGCCGGCGAGTACTGGCAGCCGAAAACGAAACGCAACCGCGCCGTGCCGATCAGCGCAGCGCTGCTCGCGATCCTGCGTGCGTACCAGCCGACCCCGGGCTGCACGTGGTACTTCCCGTCGCCGACCGGCAAGCGGTGGGACCCGGACAACCTCTACCAGGATCTGCGGGCGATCAACCAGGCTCACGGCCTCGACTGGAACTGCCTGGATTTTCGGCACACGTTCGGCAGCCATCTGGCCCAGAAAGGCGAATCGCTCTACAAGATCGCCACGTTGATGGGCAACTCGCCTGACATCTGCCGGCGGCACTACGCCGCCCTCATCCCCGAAGCCATGCTAGACACGGTCGAGTTCTCGCCGAATGACCGCGCCGTCGGCGGAAACGGCGACGGGAACGGCAAGGCCGAGCAGATGCTTGAACAGATACTGCGGAGGCTGCAGGGTCAGCAGGATGGCACGGCCGGTGCGCCCCGACTCCGAGTGGTGCACGAGGAGTGACGGCGGTCATCAATCGACCTGCGGCAGCGACGTCAGCCAGGACTCGACGTCGGCCCAGCGATACCGAATCGCGCCGTTGCGACCGCGGCCCAGGACAACCGGGTGAATCCCCGCTTCGCGCAACCAGCGGCGAACCGAAGAACGGTGCGCATCGAGTCGGCGCGCGAGCGTCTTCAGGCTCACGGTGAGGCGTTCATCGTGAGGTGTCGCGCTCGAATTGCTGGTTGCGCCCGTCATCAGAGTCCGCCTGTTCGCGGTGCCGGATGCTCACATTCTCGCACAGGTCCAGCGCCCCCGAATGCCCGGCCGCTGACGGCCGGCGTACACGTCCGCGACGCACGACATGGCGTCACCGTGCGTGCGCTTCGGTGGGTTCCCTCTTCAGCGAGGAACCCACCTCGGAGTGTGAGATGATGAATGCTGAAGAAGCGCGGCAGTTGTCGAAGGAGAAGATTGAGGAGCTAGCTCAGGAGCTTGAGCGCGGGCAGAGCGAGACCCTGCGCGCCTACTTGGCCGCGATGGCCAAGATGCCCCGCTATTCGCTGAACAACCTGCTGCTGATCGCGGCCCAGCGGCCCGACGCGCGGCAGGTCGCAGGCTTCACCACGTGGAAGCGTCTGGGGCGCTTCGTGAAGAAGGGCGAGCACGGGATCGCGATACTCGCCCCCGTGATTCGGCGACGGAGACTCGACGCGGTTGCGGTGAACGCGGAGCGCGAGCGGCTAACGGCACAGGACAGCGACGAGACCGTGGTGGGTTTTCGCGGTGCGTTCGTCTTCGACGTCAGCCAAACCGAAGGAGCCCCGGTCGCAGAGTTCGCGTGCGTCAACGGCGACCCGAGCGTGTTCACCGACCGGCTGAAAGCCCACGTCACCGACCAGGGCATCGAGCTCAGCTACTCCGAACGCATCGCGCCCGCACGCGGCATCACCGCAGGCACGCAAATCGTGCTCCTACCCGGACTCTCCGCCGGAGAAGAATTCTCGACCTTAGTCCACGAGGCCGCGCATGCGGCTCTGCACCGAAACAACGGGCGCGAGCAGCCATCCAAGACGGTCCGCGAAACCGAAGCCGAAGCCGTCGCCTACGTCGTCAGCCAAGCCATCGGACTCGAGACCAACTCTGCATCAGCCGACTACGTGCAGCTCTGGGGCGGGGACGCGAAGACCCTGACCGCATCACTCGAACGCATCCAGCGCACCGCGTCAGAAATCATCGCGGCCATCGGGCCGGACGTATGAGCACGACCACGCCGGCCGGTGGAATGACCAGGACGAAAGCAACGAGCTACACGATCGGCTGTGGGCGGTCCTGGCGCCGCCGTCTGCCGCGGAACATGGCTGGCGGGCAGGGCTGTTCTCGAGGCCAATTGCCCATGGCACCGCCCGCCACCGGCTCGGTAGAATGGGGTAGCGGTGGGTTCGAGCTGTTCGGCGGTTCGGGTTGGGTCCGCCAACGCGCACGTCCGGCGGCCGGCCTGATTGCCCCACCTCACGCGGAAGCAACTCGGCCCGCCACGCGTTTCGGAGCGCATCTGAAACGTCTGACACGCCTCGCCATCGTGGTCCGACGGAGCGATCCTGACGCTGGGCGGCCTGACACAGGCCAGGAGCGTGAGCGGTTTCGGGACAATTCGGGCAATGTGACGGCGATTTTCTGTCCCCAACCGCCCGCAGCGCGCCAATATGGCATGGAAGGACTCACTTCCCTGAGGCCGAGCCGGTGGAGAAGACACGCGAAGCGCTGTTCGGCGTACTGGTGCATGAGCACGACTTGGGCCTGCGAGCATTCGTGCGAGCTTGCACCCAGAATGCCGCCGAGGCCGACGACCTCGTCCAGGAAACGTTCATCACCGCCTGGCGGAGGCTCGACGAGTACGACCGGGCCCGGCCGTTCGCGGGCTGGCTCCGGGGGATCGCCAGGCACAACGTCAACGCCTACTTCCGTGAGCGGGCCGCCCTCCGGCAGCACGAGCACGTGCTTTCCCCGGAGGCGGTCGCCGCGATCGCTGACGAGTTCGAGCGGCTAAACCGTCCGCCTCGGGGCGAGGTCTACCGCGACTGCTTCGCTGCGCTGCGTGAGTGCCTGGAGACGCTGGGCGGGGCCGAACGGGAGGTGGTCCACCGTGCCTACCGTGACAACCAAGCGTGCCGCGCGATCGCGGGGGACCTGGGACAGACGGTGGAGGCAGTCAAGAAGCGCTTGCAGCGCGCCCGGGCCGCGCTCCGGGACTGCATCCTGAGCAAGCTGGAGATGGAGGCCGTCGATGTCTGAGCGGCCTGAGCATCAAGGTCCGGAGCTGGGCGGGCCGGTGCCGAGAGGCACGCTGCCCCCTGAGCCGCCGCATGACCTGCTCGATCAGGAGCAGCCGTTTGACGCCGGACAGTGGGCGATGCACGGGCTGCTGCGGACGCATTTCGATGCAGAGCGAGGCGACCTGGACGCCCGGGCGCGACAGATTCTAGTGCGGGTGCAGGCGGCGACGGGAGCCGGGGCGTCTGACGCGGCCGGAGCGCCGGCGCATGGTGATTCGGCCGCCGGGACCACCGCGAGCCGTCTACTGGCTGCCGGTCCGGCGGCGCGGGCGTCGCGGATTCTGGCACTGCTCCGCCGGCCGCGGGCGTGGCTCTTCGGCAGCGGGCTGGCGGCGGCAGGGCTCGTGGCCGCGGGTGTGGTCATCGGGTTGCGCTTCTCGGAGCGCGAGGCGCTTGCGAGGGTAGTCACTGGCGCGGTCCTGAATCCGACGCCGGTGTTGCTTGACGTCGAGTTGCTAGAGGGCGACGCGTTGCGGGAACGGGAGGAGACCATCGCTGCGGCCCAGCAGCAGTTGGCGGAGTTGCGGGCGGAAGTCGAGCGCCTGGCACGCGAAGGGCGGGCGGAGGAAGCCAAGGCCGCGGCTCACCGCGTGCTCCTGCCGTGGAAAGACGTGTACCGGCCGCTGTACGGCCTCGCTCGCTGGGACGAGGCCTTGGCCGAGATGCGGGCCGAGCTGGCGTACATGCGGCCCGGTGGTAATCCGACCGGGGAGTTGCTCGACTCCGACTGGCTCAGTGTGCTACTCCTGGACCTCGGCGGCACCTTGGAGGCGATGGGGGATTATGCCGGCGCGCGGGAGGCGTATCTCGCCTCGATTGACGACCGCAAGCAGCGGGCGGAGCGCGGCCTGGCGGACCGTTGCGCGACAGAGCCGCACGTCTACCCCGTTGCGTGGCGCGTCTGCACATACGTCAACTGCGTCATGCCGGCGTACTGGCGGATGAGCTACCTCTGCGTCGTGGAGGGCAACCTGGTTGAGGCTCGACAGCACCACGCCGCAGCGGAGCAATGCCTGCGCGACTACTTCGGCGGCGTCTGCCAAGCCGCGGGAGTCTCCGTCGCGCCAGGTGCCTCGCTCGTCAAGATCTATGAGGCCAGCCCGCCGGAGTTTCGGACGCCGATCTCAGAGTACACTCCTGCGCAGGTGCAAGCCTTTGAGCAGGCGTACAACGGCTTCGTGCCCAGCTCGGTCTTCGTGACGAAGCTCCGCGAGCACCTGTACCGCGAAGCGCGCTTGCGCCGGGTGGAGCACAATCTGGCCGGCGCGCGTCAGGCGCTCAGCGAGGCGACCCGCGTCCTTTGCAGTCCGCGTCACGACGAATCCCGGCTGGACTTCTACGAGCCGCTGGAGCTGGCCCGGATCGCGATCGCGGAGCGCGACTACGAGACGGGGTTGCGGCACCTCGCGCAAGCCGAGCGGCACGCCGGCCCGATCCGCCTAACAGACCCTGGCGGGAACGATGTGAGCCACGGCCCGATTGCGGTAGTGCCGCTGTCGGAGCTGCAATCGCTGAAGGGTGCGGCCCTGGCGGCGCTCAATCGCAGCCCCGCCGAGCGCGAGCGGGGCCGACGCGCTGTCGAAGACACTATCGCGAGGGTCGCGCGCCTGGGCGAGTCGCTCAGCACCAGAGAGCAAACAGAGTTCCGGCGGCCATGGGCCGCCTGGCTGGATCTAGCTGACAGAATGCGGCAGTGAGACGAGGACGGATTATGAGAACGAGGCGAGGCCCGTTTCGACGTCGTGGGGCGCTGCCATTGACGCGGCGGCCGGCGCCGAGCGTGCGACCACCAGCGCCGCCAACGCAGTCCCCTGCGGGCAGTATGCGGCCGGCGCTGGCGGCCGTGGAGAAAGCCAGCGCGCACACGGGCTGGGTGCGCGTGGCCAGATCCGGGGAGGATCCGGTCGCCGTCGACACGCGGCCCATCGGCGCGTTGGCCCGCGCCGAGCTGGACCTGCTCCACGGCGCCGCGCTACTTGGCCTACACCGGGATGACAAAGACGTTTCCGAAGGCGGTCCGCTGGTTGAGCCGGCTGTGCAGGTCCCGCAGCGGATGGCCGAGGCGATGAATGATGACCAGCGCGCGGCGTTTCTGAAGCAGTTTGAGTCGTGGGAGCGCTTGGCCGAGCGTACGAGACACTCAGGGTCGCGTGGCGTGCAAACGCGTGTGATGGTCAGCGGCTGGCCGGACGTTAGTCCAGAACCCGAGAAGGAGAGCCAGATGCTAACCCAGGAATCATCCGCCCGGACGGTCAACGGCGTCCGCGGTGGCACGACCGTCCCGCCTTGCCGATTTCGCGGCTTCAAACCTGTATTCTTCACCCACCGTTCGGCACCCGTTCTCGCAGGGCCGCACCTTTCACACCTGAGGAGGCACATCATGGCACATCAACATCCTGCTACTCTTGGCGACTTCGCTCGCGTTGCGCTTGCCCTCACCATCATCGGGCTCCTTCTGGCAGCTCCTGCGATGAGCGGCGAACCGCACATCGAGGCCGTACAGTTGAGTCGCGAGCCCGCCGTATGTAGCGCGAACTCCTGGACGATGGATACGCTGGATCGGCTCTGCGACACCAAACTGCAACATGTCTACGCGGAGGTGACTCTGCAAAACGACGCTGACAGCGCCTTTGCGGGCTCCCTCGGCTGGGAGGGCAACAGCGACCAGACAGTGGTGCTGGACCCGCACGAGAGCCGCGCCTACCTGTTGCGGGTCTTCACCGGGACGGAGATCGGGACGTTCACGCGCTCTCTCTGCCTGATGAGGCGCACTGGTCCTTTCGACTGGAACCTGGAAACGATCGACACGGTGCCCCTAACCGTCGAGGTTCGGGACGTTGGTTTTCCTACTTGCCCAGGGCCCACCCCGGATGACCTTGGTCAAACCGTTGTGCTCGAATCCGCCGTCGAGCGAGATGCGGTCACGCTGGTAGACCTGTTCTTCAGCACCTTCAACTTCTGCTGCCTTCTCATCTCCGGCAGCGAGTGTTTTCCTGGCTTACCTCTTCCCAAGTTGCATGACGCAACCATAGATGCGCTCAAGGAGGTACCGTATATCTACATCAACGCTTCCCAGTTGCACTCTTACCGGCGAGACTTGACGATCGGATGGGTCGTACAATCTGAGTTCATTCCCAACCCGGATCCGGAGCAGCACAACGGCGAGCTGTGGGTGGGCTACGACAGGGAGGTGATACTGCTTGAGCTTCCGGAAGCAGTAGTTGTGGAGTCAGCAACCCCCGCACCCTGCCGCCAATATGTATCGAACGGGAGGCAGACCGTGGTTTGGATCGGCAACGGAGTAGACAAACGTATCCTGCCGGGCCGCGCGGAGCAGATTACAGTATCAGTGCGCGAGCCAGCAGAGTATCAGTATACTGCCAGTACGAGCCTCGTTTTGCAGCTGGGTCCGTTTGCGGACAAAGCAGAGTTGGCGGATGTGCACACGCGAGCGCCGCGCTATGACTACGGGAAATGGCAAGAGAACCCCACCGCAACCGTGTGGTTGACTGTGGCCTCCGCCATGCGGTCGTACACGTTCTCCTCGTGCATAGCGGATCTGGGTTACAACCCGTTGTTCACGGGCTTCCCGTACGACCTTGTGCCCGAGTACGGGGCGACACCGCGCATTCGGTTCGACCAGTATCTCCGCTCGGACCTTCCGCCGGAGTACAAGCTTCAGCTCAGATTCACCTACAGCGGATCGAGCAACATCACCGCCACGATCGACCAATCCGCGAGGACGGCGGACATCCACGTGCCCCCAGACTGGGCCGGTGAGGAGAAGGTCCAGTTCACCGTCACGGACCCGCAAGGGCGGAGGGACGCAGCCGCGCTCTGGGTGACGTCTCCGCTCTTTGCCACGTTGAGGCAGGGCTTGGTTGAGCCGGCGTCGGGCACCAAGGCTGAGACGTATGCGTTCTCCGTCGTGTACACCAATCCCACGAACGCGCACCCGAAAAAGGCGGTCGTCGTCATTAACGGTATTCCGCACAACATGAAGCTCCGAGCGGGCAGCCTGAGCATCAAGGACGGTGCCGTCTTCGAATACCTGGCAAAGCTCTCGTCGAGTCAGAATTCGTTCCACTTCGAGTTCGAGAACGCACGCACGCGGTCGAGGTATCCTCTTGAGGGTGACACCCCAGGACCGATCGTGGCATCCCTTCGGGACGTCGCGGTCCGGAACCTTAGCCTGAGCTCCGACGAGCCTCGAGCGGGCGACATTGTCACAGCACGCGCCCAGGTCGAGAACCTCGGAACCGAAGTTGAGCTCAACGTACCGGTTGTGTTCAAGGTCAACGGCAGCGTGCAGGGCGCGCAGCAGATCAGCCTTCCCATCGAAGGCATCAGTTCCGTGCTCGAGTTCCCGTACCCGGTGCCGATCTCCGACAGTACGGAAACCTATGAGCTTCGGATTGAGGCCGGGCCGGTGCCGGGCGAATCGAACACCGGTGACAACGTCGCCACGAGGAGCATCACCGTGAGAGCCGAACCGGGCGCGATTTCGGGGTGGGTCTTCGACCAGTACAACATCGCCGTCGAAGGTGCGGTCGTCAAAGTCGCCGGAGGCGCCGCGGGCGACTATGGGTCCACCACGACCGACGCGGACGGGTACTTCATCCTTGATGGTCTGAAGCCTGGCGCTGCTTATCCCTACACTCTGGAGGCGAGCAGCGAAGGCGTCGGGAGGGCCACAAAGCCGGGGATCGTCGTCCATAGCCAGCAAACCACGCAGGACCAGGTTTTCAACCTCTATCCCGTCCAGATGGATCAGATTACGTCCGGCTACATCGATACGGACTGCGACTTCTCTCCGGATGGCAGCAAGATCGTGTTTGTGCGCTGGTCGAACACGTACATCCTCATCACAGTCAATGTTGACGGAACGCAGCCCCGGTCGTACACCGGCATCGGCAAGCCACTGGACGAGGGAATGCGTCCGGAGTGGTCACCGAACGGTCAATACATCGTGTTCAACGGCTCGGGAGCAGGCCGGGACTTCGGCGTCTACCGCGTCAGTGCGAGTGGAGACGGCAGCGATGCGTTTGCTCTCGCTACGGGCAACTCGCAGGTGTACCCAACTTGGTCGCCCGATAGCCAGTGGGTCGCCTACGTGAATGGCGACAACGAAATATACAAGGTGCCAGTAAATAGCGGTGCGTCGGTAAGGCTGACGCAGGCAGGCAAGAACCATGAATACCTGGCCTGGTCGCCGGACGGTGCTACGATCGCGTACGTGAGCGGCGCTCATGAGCTCGGGTTTCTGGATGTTGCGACGGGCACGGAAGGCCTTGTAAGCCTCTGTGTGCCGAACGCGGCGGACCTTTGCTGGCTGCGGGATTCAAGTGGCCTTCTGTTTGCCTACGGCGGCGATATCTGGCTGTACTACCTCGCCGACGGCGCCTGCATTCAGATCACCTACGAACCCAGTGCCGACAGATCACCCAGCGTGCCACATGGCGCAAACGCCCCTGAACTGATGTGCTTTTCCTCCAATAGGGGAGCGACACATTATAACGAGGAGTACATCTTCGTGACGGCGTTCTCGGCGCCGAGGCTTTACGTCACGAACCTGGCAGTCTCGCCTAATCCCTTCACGCCCAACGGCGACGGGCAAGACGATCAGGTCAACATCAGCTATACGCTCAACAGGGCGGCACAGGTTACGCTGAAGATGCACGACTCCCAGGGGCGGTACATTAGGACGGTCGCTGGCAATGTGCCGCAGGCGGACGGCGCGCATGTGCTCACCTGGGATGGTTCCGATGAGAATGGTAACCGCGTGAATGATGAGGTGTACTCGTATCGGTTGGATATGCAGGACGGGACCGAGGTTGCCCGGCCTGCCCACGGCTTCGTTGGTCTTCACAAGGCGGTTGTGAGCGTTGGCACAGATGTTACGTGGCCGACGTGGTCCCGCCAGGGCGACGCGATCGTCTATCTCACGCCGGGAAAACAGCTTTACCTCTGCGATGCGCCAGACTGTACGAACAAACGCCTCATCAATACGCAGCCGTTTGACGCGTGGCGCGCACCTGACTGGTCCGGCTCAGGTGAACAGATCGTGTTTCCGTCCTGGACAGGCGGCGACTCCAATACGATGAACCTCGCGATCGTTGGGCGGGACGGCAGCGACGCACACGAGATCGACTCGGACACGTACAGGCCGTGTTACCCGCGCTGGTCACCCACGAGCGATGAGATCGTGTATGAGATCGTTGCTGGGAACGCGCTGACGGGCGAGTACGGCAACCTGGCGAGATACGAACTGGTGAAGATCAGCGCGAGCGGCGGCGGGCGGACGCGCCTCACAAACGACCCTGGTGAGGATGAGTGGCCATGCTGGTCGCCGGATGGGAGCAAGATTGCGTGGTCGACGAACCGAACCGGCAATTACGAGATCTGGATCATGAATGCGGACGGTTCGGGCCAGGTCCAGTTTACCCGGAACCCGTGGTATGACATCTTTCCGGAGTTCACGCCGGACGGGGCGCGACTGCTGTTCGGCTCGAACCGGCACAATGGTTCTCTTAGTGGGAGCGCCGGCCTCTGGACCCAGCCGCTAGATGGTTCAGACAAAGCCAGGCATCTGGCGTCGGTCGGACGCGGTGTGCCTTCGCCCTCCGGCGACAGAATCGTTGCGGACGGCCAGGTGATCGAGCTGTTCTTATCGCTCACGAAGGGGGCGATCGAAGGCAGGGTCGTGGATCACGAGACGTCGCAGCCCGTCGTTGACGCAACCGTGTACCTCTACCAAGGTGGCTTGATCGCGCAGACCGTAACCAACGACGAAGGGGGCTACCAGTTCTGGAACCTGGAGCCCGCGACGTACGTGGTCAAGGCCGGTGCCGCTGGTTATGTGCCGAGCGACGGCCTGTTCGCCGAGACGCACGCATGGGTCGTCTCCAAAGGGCATGACATCGCACTCAAGCGGGAGCCGTCGGTGCGTATGTCCGAACTGTCCGATGGAGAGCGCATTGGCTCAACCATCAGCGTGAACACGCGCCGAGACGCAGGCGAGGTGGCCTACGTGGAGTCTCAGTATCGCCCGGTCGGCGGCGAGTGGCAATCGCTTGAGACTACCGTGTACCCTCAGCCAGCGCTGTTCGATACAGGCAAGCTGTCCCTGGCGTCCGGTCAGTATCAGCTCCGCCCGGTTGCCATCGACGCATCGGGCAATCGGGATTCGTCCGCCCAAGTCATCAGTATTGAGGTCGACCACACGCCACCTTCGGCGGCGATTACGGCGCCGGGAAGTGGTGCGGTGGTCAGCGGAACGGTTAGCGTGGTTGCTGCGTGCGCGGCGCCGGACCTGGACTCGGTGTCGTTCCAGTACCGCCGGCGCGGCGAGGTGTTGTGGATCAACATCGGCCCAGTAGATGTGGCAGCGCCGTGGTCCGCAGAGTGGCGAACCGACTCCTTGTTGGACGGCGAGTTCGAGCTGCGGGCGGTGGCGATGGACGACGTGGGCAACGCTGACGAGGAACCCGCGGCGATACCGGTAACCGTTCTAAACACGACGGCGCGGGGCGACCTCAACTGCGACGGCGTGGTCAACTTCGACGACATCCAGGCGTTCGTGGCAGCGTTGGTTGGACAGCAGAACTACGAGAGCCAGTATCCGACCTGCCACTGGCTGAACGGCGACATTGACGGTGACGGCCGGGTGACGTTTGACGACATCGGCCCGTTTGTCAAATGCCTAGTGAACGGCGGGTGCCCGGCCGTGTCTGTGCTCGGCGATCTCAACTGCGACGGGCACGTGGACTTCGACGACATCAACCCGTTCGTGACGGCGCTCGTGGACCAGGCGGCCTACGAGGCCCGATATCCCGACTGTCGCTGGCTGAACGGCGATATCAACGGCAGCGGCACGGTCGATTTTGACGACATTAGCCCGTTCGTGACGTGCCTGGTGTACAGCGGGTGCCCGTAGCGGGCGGTGCGGACGGTCGCTTGGGGCGCCTAACCGGGGCCGGGAGTGCCGGGTCACGTAGCCGTCGCCAACCGTGCACATCAGGCTGCCCTGGTGCCTGTCCGGGGCGCCCCGACACCCTCAGGATTGTGCGCATCGTTGACGCAAGTCGAGGGTGCTGCACACACCCAGCGCGGTCCCGCAACGGGAGCGCTACCCGTGTGCTGCTGCCCGACGCAAAGGGGTTGGTCAGTGATGGCTCGCGCGATACCATCGGCAGCAGAGACCTTGCCCTGGCGCGCGCCCTCCAGCCCCTGCCGCGCCGCAGGAGATGCCCGTGGATACCAGCCTCCGCGACAAGTTCCTGAGCCTGTGGCGCAAGTACTTCGCCGCCGCCGAATTGCCGATCGTGGCCTACTACACCAACGATGAAGGCGCCCGAGCGCAGCTCGTGCCCGCCACGGGGCGCGCGTGCATCATTGGCCAATTGGCGCGGGTGCGCCGGGGCGAGACGCTCGCCTTCGACCGCGACGCGGCCACCTGCTCCGGAGCCAAGCGCTACTTGGGCTTCTCGCAGGAGATCATGCCGAACTTCGAGTACTTCCTCTCCTGTGGCATCCCGGGCAAGCTCGCCGGCGAGCGGTACAAGAAGACGCCGCAACTGGTCAAGGAGTTCATCGCCAGGATGCCCGCTTTCGTCGCGCCGGCGAAGTACATCGTGTTCAAGCGGTGGGACAACCTGACCGCGGCGGACGAGCCCGAGATCGTGATCTTCTTTGCCACGCCGGACGTTCTCGCGGGGCTGTTCACCCTGGCCGGCTTCGAAGAGGCCGATCCCAACCGCGTGATGACACCCTTCGGCGCCGGCTGCGGCACGATCGTCCAGTACCCCTACCTGGAGAAGGACCAGCCCTCGCCGCGGTCCGTAATCGGGATGTTCGACCCCTCGGCTCGGCCGCTGGTTCCGGCCAACACCCTCACGTTCGCGACGCCGATGGCGAAGTTCGCCCGCATGATGGCGGACATGGAGGAGAGCTTCCTCACGACCCGCACGTGGGAGCAGGTGCAGTCGCGGATACAGCCGGCGTAGGACCGGGACGTCCAGCTCTGGTGCCAACCGTTGACGGCATCCGCGGGGGAACCTCGCACCACGAACGGCCGCTGCGCGCCGGCATTGGTGTCCGCTGTTGCCAGCATCGTTCTTCATGCCCGGGGCAGCCATGCCGCGCGGCCCCAATCGCGGAGGTGCCGGGCTGCTTAGAACGGCGCGGTGCCGTTCTCACCCGCCTCCGGGGGCGAACCGTGTTTCAGGGCGACGTACTCGAACGCCTTCCGCGCTACCAACTCGAGTCTGGGGAGCTCGTCGGGAAAGAAATAGTCACTGGACTGCCACTTCCCGTCGCGATCCTTGTAGCGCTTTTCGACACGGACATGGAACTGGACGACGGTCCGGCCGTCCTGTTCGACCTCCTTCCGCCAGACCGCCGCGGAAACACCCGCGGACTTGAAGGCGACCTCCGGAGGCCGAGACGCTGCGTTGTTGGGACCACTGCTGGACATACTGCATCTCCTCAAGAAAGATCACGAAACACACAGGGCGGGCCATACCGCATGGCCCCATGACCCCAGCACACTCGTGCTGGCGAGTTGCGTATCGTGGTCGGCCGTACTGGACGATCGTCACTGCACGCGCGCTTCGCGACCGCAATACGCGCTGCCGTTCACCGTCGTTCGGCATGCAACGATACCCTTCACGTCCCGTTGCAGATTGACCGGCCGCTGACGGCGCACCGATACCTCCACGCAAGCGCCCAGAGCCTCCGCTCATCACAGCCGTGACGGACGCCGCGCCCTGCGGAAGCGCTCCAGCGCGAACGCCCCGAGCGGGAGGAACGCCCGCCACCAGTCACAGCCCAGACCAACGCCGTTGAAACCGGGCCGGTCGAGAAGCCCGCCGGCCACCGGTGCATGAAGCGGATGGGAATGCTTGTAACGGTTGCGGCGTGCCCTGCGGCGCGGCGAGCCCAACGTGTCGCCAGCGTGGACAAGAGCAGGCGCGCCAGAAGGAGGAGCAGGTAGCCGTCCAGCACCCACAGGGTCACGATCAAGTGCGCACCTCACGTTCGCCTTTGGCGATCCGCACCGTTTCCACCGGCCCATGGGTCCGGCGGCAGGGACACGACCCGTACCAACGACTCAGGTAGCCTGACCGTTGGCACGGGAATCTCGCTCAGCCGTGGGGGAGCCGGCGCCGGCATCATCGGCACATCCTCAAAAAGCACCCCCTGGACGAATTTCCGCAGGCCGTACCACCGCAAGTTGGCCGTCGCGGGACGGTCAGGCGTCCGTACGTCGGTCAGCGTCGCCTGCCACTGACCCGGCGTTGGGCAGTCTGCAAAGCTCGTGCTGGCCAAGGCCGTATCCAGAAGCGCCAGCGCCGCCGGGAACTCCGCGCGGAGCCGGGACCGCGCCCAATGAATGCCCGGGCCCTGGCGCACGGCCAGCTCGGCTTGGCCGAATAGTCCGCCATCTCCGCTCCACGGAGCCCCCACATCCACCGCCAGTATCTCCGCCACCAGTACCGTCAGCGCAAACCGATCCGCGAATTCGCGCCAGGTTGCGTCGGCACGATTCCCCGTGTTCCAGACAAAAGGGGCCACATAGCCGGCTGTCCCGCACGTCGTGACGGCCGGCATCACCAGGCTCGGGTGGCACAGGCTGTCGAAATCGATCAACTCGACCGTCTTATCGCCGCGGTTAACGAAGACGTTTGGGCCGCTCAGGTCGCGGTGGCTGCACTGGCACGCCTCGAGACGTTCCACGAGGTGGGCCAGGGATCTAGCCAAGGCCACCCGCACGCTGCGTGGCAAGTCAAGCTGGCCAGCGCGGACATCGTCAGCCGCGCTCGCCCAATCACACCCCTCCACGCGCGGCATCAGCAGCGTGCCGTCCAGCCACCGGGCCAATGCGGCCGAGTAGTACCAGCCGTTGCCCGAAGCCAGAGTCTGGGCCGTGAGCATGGCGCGCTGCGTGCCGGCCACGAAGCCCTGCTCCTGCGGCAACAGGCGGCGAACGGCCGCAAGGTACGTTGGATTCAGGCCGCGGACGTTGTGGAACTTCTTGAGCATGAACGCCAGCCCGTTGTCAGATCGCAACGAGTAAACGTCGGCCTGTCGGCGGCTTGTGTACAGCGGTGTGCGGGGCAACAAGGTGTGTGCAACCGGCTTGAGCCGATACTCGTTGATGGCCGCAAACCGATCGCTCGTCCGCCAGTGCTCGACGACATCACTCACGCTGACGATCTCCTGTTGCGGAATGGCCAACCGCCCCGGTCGACTGCGCGGACTCCGGACGGACGAGCACGAACGCAATGTCATCATCCCCCTGCCGGGTACGCAGCCGCTCGTGCAGCTCGTCCAGCGCGGCGGCTTGCGCAGCGGGGTCGTTCAGGCTGGTCCGGTGTGCGGCCAGCCACTCCCACAGCGCGGCGGCGTCGGCAAAGCCATGTGTCAGCCCGTCGCTGGCCAGAATGAACACGCTGCCGTGCGGAAAGCGCTCGCGGAAATGCAGCCATCGGCACGTGTAGGCGTCGTCCGGCAGGACCGCCGTCACGGCTCCGCCGCCGCCGCCGAACGGATCGCCAGCCGTCGCGCGCGGCGCTGGACGCGCGACATGCACTCTTGGCGTAAACGGGAAGCGTTTCCACAGGTTTGGCTCGGCTTCGCCCGCGGTGCCGATCAGATAGGCCGGCACCATGATCAGGTTGCCTGGTACGATCCGAGCGGCGCCTGCAGTTCGGCCCGGGCGTCCATTGCGCAGCCGGGGCCACGCTGTGACGAACTCGCCGATGAGCCAGCGGCTGCGGCTGACCGGTGGAACCGCGGCCACCAGGTTGTGGTCCGGGCACCGGGTCGCGGGCGCGACGAGGCGGATGAGGACGTCGTCTCCTGGCTGGACGGCCATCGCGACTGACCGACTTGCTTCTAGGGTGGGCGGATCGTCTGGTGAGGCTGCATTAACGGGCGCCGGCCAGAGCAGCGTGCCGTCAGCGGCGAAGGCGAGGAACGGTGAGTCGCCGACTTGGACGACCTCCACCTCAACGCCGTTTGGCTCGAGCTGAAACCGTGCGGCCACGCACGTGGTCTGGAAGGACCGCGCCGCCTGCCCGCGCGCCACATCACGGAGCAGATCCTGGACGCCGGCCGGCAACGAGGCCGAGATCCTGGGGGGCTGGCGGCACGCGTCCGCGCGGCACGCCAGCAGGTATTCCGCCCACAGCGCGAGGCGCTCCCGGACGTCGCCTCCAAAGAAGCCCGGAGCGAAACGGACGGTCTGTTCCGCCGCGCTCCGGGCGTGGAGCGACGTCGTTGTGCCATCGCACACGACGCCCAAGTGCCGGTGCGGGTACCAGGCGGCGCGGTCCTGGTCTTTCCGTTCATCACCGGCGCCGGCCGGCGAGATTACCACCACCGTCTTGTAGTCACCGTCCGTCACAGCTCTAGCCCACCGTCTCGGCATGGGCGGCCGGGGTCGGACCGCGCGAGCCTACAGAGCCGATGGCCTGGATCGCGTGCTTGAGCATCTCCTTTGTGCGAATGTCAAAAAACAGGCGCGCGCCCGGGCGAATGACCGGGAAGATGCAGGCATTGACCAGGTTCTGTTGGATGCAGGGCGGCATCTCGCTCGACATGTCGAACAACCGTAGGTTGTACGAGCTCGGCCCCGCCTCGTCGCGACTCACGTACCCGGGGAAGTCCTCCGGACCGTGGTAGCTGAGGCTGGTCTCCGTGCCGATGAAGGCATTGACGATCAGCACGTTGCCATCCGCCGTGGTCAACTGCTTGACCTGCTCTGCGACGGCGCTGGCGTCGGTCTGACTCGCACCGTCCGTCAGGTGGAAGAGCATCGGCGGGAACGAAGTCCCGAACTTCGCGTCGGCCAGAGCTTGCCGCAGAAAATCGTACGCGCAGGCGAACGCGTTGGCCGTGTCGGTGGCGCTGATCTGGCCCGCGAGGCCAAACGAGTTCCCCGCCTCGGTGTAGCGCGCCACGGCGGTCTGAATGTCCATGAGCCCGTTCCCCCACACCTGGGTGGTCCCGCCGTACAAGATTGTGTGAAGGTAGAACCGCGGCTTGATGACGACCTCGTCGCCGACCACGGTCGCGCTCTGCGCAAGCAGCTGTTTGAGGATGTGCCCAGCGTACCGCTCGACCCACTGGAACTTGGGATCGGAGGTGCCGGCCAGGAAGTCAGTCATGCTGGGGCTGTTGTCGAGGAGCAGCTCAATCAGTCCAGGTTCATGGCGGCTGATCATCTTCGTGTACGACATCTAATGCTCTCCTTGTGTGTGATTAGCTTGACCTCAGGACCCGAAGACACGCCAGCACGCCCACGAGCGTGGCGGCGAGGCACGCAGTAGCGGAGTAGTCCGCGGGGCGACGAACGTGGAGCGCATCGACGATCTCACTCCAATGGACGGGCCAATCAACGCCACCCATGAACCACGGACCGAGCAGCAGTGCGATCGGAAGAGCCACGAGCTCCCAGCGAAAGCGCCGCCGTGCCGGCGTCGGACCGTGTTGGGCGTGCTGTGCATTGCCCGGTGTGGTGGGCATCAGGCTCTCCGTATACGGGCTACCGGTAACAATCATCGCCGACGTTCCGGCGCTGCGGTTGACGTAGGTCTGACAGGGCACTTCTTTTTGGCCGACGGGTGGAGCTGGCCTCCGCGCCGGGTGTCGTTGATCGCCCGGTTCCGCATCGCCCGGCAGCTTGAAGACCGTTGCGACCCCAGCGGATCGTCATCTCCGCACCAGATGCTTGGCCGCAATCGCCGCCAGCGCGAGCATCATGAGCTGTGTGAGGTCGTACATGGCGGGCCGCGGGCCGCCGACCAGCGGTAGTGCGGCACGGAGCGGGAACAGGTAATCCTGCCGGACCCAGGCGATGAACCAGCACAGCCCCGTCAGGATGCACGACACCTTGATGAGCTTCACAGCCACGACTCCTCAATGAAAGAGCCACGTGCTGAATCTCCTCGCCGTCAGGCAGCCGGACACAAGGCCTGCTCACGTCGAGCGTCCAGCGCCTATTCTGGGTGCGGGCAGCCCCGAACAACTGACTTGGCAATGACGGGCGCGTTTTTTGTTGCTGGCGCTGGCACAGGACGCCACATCTGCAACCGTGGCGCGGCGGCGAAGTACCGAGGCGGTACCCACGGGGCAGAGCGCAGCAGGTGGCATCGGCGGCAGTCCAATCCGGCGGACAGACCCGCAGAAGCTGATTCGCACAACGCCCTCAAGCGGAAGCCCCAGCGGCAGCGGGGATGCCGGACGACGCCGGGCGGGTGCGACCGCATGGGTCGACCTATGTCCGCGCATCATGAAACAACTCGTGGTAGTAGGTCTCGACCGGCTCGTAGCGGACGCGGGCGAGCACGGACTGCAGCGCTGCCTCGGCCTCGACCTGAGCCTCAAGCTGTCCCAGCTTCTTTTTCGTGGCGGCGACGACCGTCACGGCCTCCACGACCTCGGACATGAGCAAGCAAGCCCGCAGGTGCTGGAAGAGGTTGTCGGCATCGACGACGATCTCATAGACCTCCCAACGGTCGCCACGACGGCAGGCGACATCGCCTGGATGGCCCGGCTCGCCGGTGCCTGGCACGGGCCACTCGATCTGCGAATGCCAGCCGCGCCTGCGGTGAACACCGTGGATCCAGTGCGCCGCGTGCCGGTGCTCCATCTCGCCGCGCCCCCGCAGGGCCGGTACCGGCTTGCCCAGTAGCTCCCACCCGGCCCGCGTGAGTTCCATCAGCCCAATCAGCATCTTGCCCACTCTCCAATCCCGTATGACGGCCAGCTTCTGATCGCAGAGTTCCTCGCGGACGGCCAGTTGGGTGCCGAAGGACGGGCTGTCCAAGCTGTCCCACAACCGCACCAGGGGCGTAAACGGATGAAGCGACCAGGCGTCCATGAGATTGCGCGCGAGCTTGGAGAGCCCACTCTGGCGCGCGCGGGGGGCATGTAGGCCTGCGACCTGTTGCTGTTTGCACGCGTCAATCAAGGCGCGCTCGATGTCCGGCAGCTCGTCGAGCGACTTCTCCGGTTCGTACGGGTGCGTGTCGTATGCCGGGCCATCCGTGCCTTCGTAGGGCGGCACAAAATCGATCACGCCGGCGGTTGCGTGCGTCCAACCCTCAGCCAAACGAAACAGGCACTGCCCTGGCTCCAGTACGCCGATGAGTGCCTCCGCGCCAGGCTGGGACAAGAGACGCGCCGCAGCCTGAACGCCCTCCGGGCTCATCTGGTGCAGCAGCACCAGGGTGTGCAAGTTCTCAAGGATCAGCTTGCTCATTCCGCCCACGTGGCTCGCGCCGAGGGCCAACTCCAGCCCAAGCTCGCGCCCCTGCTTGGCCAGCATGGACAGCACCGGCGCCTGATCACTGAGGCCGGACGCGGCGGTTGCATGCGCGACGAGCTGGTCGCACTCGTCGATGCAGATGACCGCGTGGACCTGGTTCGTCTTTACCTGGCGCGTGCGCCGGTCCAGCAAGAGCTGCCCAAGCAGCAGGTCCACGACCAGGCATGCGACCCGGTAGTCCAGGTTGGCCATCTGGATGACACACGACTTGCCGGCGGCGAGCAGCTCCGTCAGGTCCAGCCCGCGGGAGGTGTGAAACAGCGGCCCTGACACGCGGATTAGCCGATCCAAAGCCTGGGTGGCGCTCTCCGTGTACTGCGGCTTGGTGCTGAAGAAGGTCGGCTTGGCGATCTGAAGGAGGCGCAGTAACGTCCTGGGCCCGGGGTACACGGGTCGGACCGTAGGTTGGGGATTGAGGAGGGGAAACTCCCAGTCGATTGCCCGCAGAATCGTGGCCACGGAGAACTGCAGGTCTAGGCGCGCGCCGAGGCAGCCGCCAAGGTACGCATGCCAGACGTGCAGCGGGACGCTCTCCGGTCCGTTGAAACCCACACGCAGAGTATCGTCCGCACTCAGGTGCAGGCAGTCCGGACCGAGTTCCAGGGCAAAGATCCGAAAATCGCCGCCTTTGATGTCGAAGACGAAGAACACGAGTCGCACGCCATGCTCCTTGGCCCAGGCGCGCATCGCCTTGAGAAACCGCCGCAGCAGGCCTGACTTGCCTGAGCCACTGCGTCCCTGGACCAGCAGATGTTGCACGCCACGCGACGGACACAGGCCGAAGACGAGCTCGGGATGATCCCGCACATGCCCCAAACGCACCTCGGGCACCCCGTGGACGTACAGCTCGTCCTCAGTCGGCCATTCGATCAAATGCCAGGGCACGCGCTCGAACTCCGCCGCCTTCTCCTCCAGGAACGTCAGGTAGTACTCGGCCTCTGTATCTGCTAGACGCCCCTCGCGGGCGTCCCGCACCGTGTAGACCAGTTCGGGATAGAAGCGTTCGAACCGGAAGTGCTCAATCAACGCAAGGAGCTCACGGACGACGTGGCTCATTCCGAGTCCTCCACGCGTTCGCAGAAGATCGCGCGGAGCACACGCCCGAGCAGCCCGCGTCGGGCACAGTCGCGGCACACCCACCGGCCATCAATCTGGCGGACGTGCGCAGGACAGACCCACGCACCGCAACCCGCCTGGCACCGGACAGCCGCCTCGGCGGTGCAGAGTCCGTGGTTGGGAATTTCCCGGCGCCGAAACCATCCTGCATCGCCGCGGCGGCAGCACTCACACACCACGAGCCGCGTCTGGTCGCCCGGATGCCAATAGCATCCGTCCACCGTCTCTAGGCTGACGTAGCGCTGGACCTGCTTCACGCCGCCATCCTTCTTGGGGCGGTTCCTCTTCGAGACACCCACACGCGCCGTGACCTTCCCGTTGACGCCCTGAAAGACACGCTGGTTCTCCTGATCGAACGGGGGGATCGAGGACTTCGCCATAACTGTTCTCCTTCGTTTTGTACGCGGTCAGCATCGGTTTCGCCCGTACACCGGTCGGAGCACTCCACGATTGGTTTGTTCTGGCGCGCGCGAGAACACCGGCGCGTTGAGGCGGCTGACGATGATTGACTGATTGCAGGTCGGCCCACACGGCTGTACAGGCAGCAACGACGGTCACGCCGGATGGCCCGTCGCGGTCGGCGCCCGCCGGATGATTGGCTTGCTCCGTGGTCACAGGCGACACCGACGTGCATAGGAGGCGCGGGATGAAGCGCGGCTTGCCCACCTGTGGTGCGCGACGATCACGGCCGCGATAGTGACGCTCTGACTGCACGCTGCCCCGCCGGGGGCCGACCACACAACCTGTCCCCCGCCGTCCGCACGAGTTTGTCCACGATGTCCTCCCGCGCGGTGCTGCCGCGGGCACGACGTCAATGCCGGGCAGAGAGAGTTGGTTGCGCGGCCGGTACAGCGGACCGGCAGCACTGCTGCGCGGGTCCGCTTGGCCTTGTCACTCCTTGTGCCTCTCAGCTCGACATGCAGGCCTGCCGGGCCGGCCGACGCCTCGCCCCCGACGACGGGCATCAAACGCCACGAATTCCCCGCTAGCCCGTGCCCAGCATCCGCCCGCAGTGACCAGCTTCCGGACATTACAACTCCTCGCTAGGTTCCACAGCGATCGTCGGCTCACATCCTCAGGCTGGGCTTCGTGGAACGAATGACCGGACGCCGCCTTCCGGATGACTTTGCCGATGCAGCTTGGGCGCCGTGCGCTTTTTTGGTCGAGCTTGATGGCACCGCGAAATGCCCCCCTGCCCCCCACCATGTTCCATCAGGCTGGGCCGTTCAGCGTCCGGACCACGCGAATCCTCAAGTGGGCTTTGCGCGCGGTACACGATCGGAACCAGTGCCATTGTCACCCGGGCTACTACGGCACCGACATCTTCGGCAGTGGCAGCAGCTTCCTCGCACCACGAGCCTTCAGCAAATCCGTTTCGTCGAGCACGGACGGGAGACCGCGCGGGTTCGGCGGCTTCAGGAGGATTTGCCACGGGAAGTACCGGCCGCCCTCAGCTCCCAGTATCATGATCGACGTAACGCCGCGCCTCAGCAGGTAGCCATTTACGGAGCGGCCGCCCGGGCCGGTCGCGGGCACCGTCTCGATGGGATCGTATCCGGGCGGGTACATCCCGCCGCCGCACCGCGACCTCCGTTTGGTCAAGCCCTGACGCGGAATCCCCAACGTGTCAGGATCATCCCCGGGCAGGTCGCGCTCAGTGATCGGCAGCAGCCGCGCGAAATGAAGCGCATAGAGAAACTCCAATTCGGCCCCGCTGATCTCCTTTAGCGTGTCCAGAAAGAATTCCCGCTTGTACCTACCTAGGCGATACCGGTACCAATTCGCCAGTACGACCCAGCCTAGGTCCAGCGCCCACAGCAGTGCGTAAGCCTCGGGCCACGGCAGGCAACGGACGATCCCGTTCACAACGCACACAAGCCAAACGGCTTTACCATCCCGAGTGCGGTTCCTTCGCATGTTGAAGCCCTCTTTTCAGCGTTTTCGCATAGGTCTTTCGGCCGCTCGCGCCTCGTCGGCAAGATGCACGAGGCGCTGCGCCTCGCCCTTGGCTATGGCGCTGTCCAACGCCTCGTGGCTAATCAGGCGGATCAAGTCGGAAAAACGGCGCTCCAGCTGATCGCGATCAGGCCCGGACCTCGCCGCGAAATCCAGATCGGCGCAGACGATGATGACTCGCTCCTCGTCGCAGAAGATGGCTTTCGCGAACGTGACGGCGGCGTTCGCGCGGTGCAGAAGCCGGTGGAACTCGCGGGAGTCGTCACGCACGTCCTTAGCAACCTTGCCCTGAACTCTGCACCGGCTTGAACCATCGCCGGGTTCAAACGTCATCCGGACGGGCAGCCAAGAGCGACCGTCGTCCCACAGGAGCCCCTCGGCCCAGAAGTCGAGCGAGTGCACCGGCATCGGCGACCAACTCAACGGCGCCGCCTTCAGCAAGGCCTCGAATTGCTGTAGCGGGGTCATCCCGGTGCCCTCCCTGGCCAGGGTCCACTCGGCGCCACGCCCGTTCTCCCCAGCCCGCCGCGCGCACCGCATTCTGGCGGCATGCGGCCCTCGCCGGTCAACTCGGCTCGCGGTTCTATCCTGCATCACTTCGTCTCTGTCGCGTCCGTTAGTCGCCTATCTTGCCGAGGCCGGCGCCCGTCACGCCGAGCCGTATCCGGTGGTATTGCTTGGTTGCCATTCCGTGCTCTGCCGAACTCGCCCTTCTCGGTAAAGTATAACCCGGAAGAAGCGTCAATGCAACCATAAGTTGTTTACTGGCAATCACTTATAGTTACAACATGTTGCAACACTGCGGCCACGCCGAGCTGACTCCTGCACGCGTCCACTTGCCGGTGGGGCGTTATGCTGGCGGCCGCGCCGGGCGGTCAAACCCCTGGAACGTCATCACCTGAGGGCGCCTCCCTTCCGGCACCAGCCTGCGCCAGATATGCTCTATTGAAAGTGGCTTCCCAGCGCGGCCTCGCTCGGGCGCAGCGTTTGGGGCCGAGCCGAACGAGATGCCGACCCGGGGCCGGGCACTGCGGCTTGAACCACAGACCCGAGTCTGTTTAGGGTTGTGACGGGATGAGCACGCTTGAGGTACCAGCCAACACGGTCGTTGTCGACTGCGCGGCGCGCGCGATCACGTTCCGCGACGCGCGCAATCGGCCAGTGCAAGTGCTGTTTGGGGAGCCGCGTGCCCGGAGTCTGGACAGATTCCTCCTTGTCTGCGGCGTAGCCACCGCTCAGGATCTTTACGGTGGCGGTGGTTCACCAAGTTCGTGGGCCGGTGTCAACGACGACGTTCTGCTGGCCGTTGCTCGACACCTCGGCTGGAAGGGCCGGCTCGGGTCCATACACACGTATTGGAGTGATTTTGCCAAGGGCCGCCGCATCAGGGTCCGTCTCTATGAAGAACCGGGCCGGACAGCGAGCGAACCGGAAATCGCGGGCGAGTTGTTCCAGTACCGCGACGGGTTCTTCTTGGGACCGCGCTCTTCTGTCTCCAAGGGCATGTTCGCCTATTGCACTGTAACTGGCTGTGCGTGTGATGATTGCGAGCAGCTTCGGAGCTTCATTCAGGAGTCGCACGGTACGCGCGCGACTGGCCTTCGGCACGAGGCTGAAGAGCAGATTCCGGTTCCGCCACGCGCACGGAGGGTGGACGATGTCTCCCGAGCGCAGGACGTACGAATTGAAATGTGGGCGATGCGACGTGTGGGCGGCGAAGTCGCGCAGCTCCTGGTCCGGAACGACATGACTTACGCGGTCTCTTTCAGCCAGAACGCACGCCTCACCTTCTGGAATCTCGCTCGACCTCGGTCACTGGAACAGTTAGCGTTGAGCCCTCCGCTTTGCGAGAAACCACTTTGTCCGGTCGCGCCAGACCGGATTCTTGTTTTTTCGGCATCACTTGCCGACCTGTATTCCGTTCCGGACGGACGGCAGTGCTGGACTAGCAAACTCAGAACCGAGGTCCGTTGGGTCTGGGGCGGACACTTGACCCCCGATCAACGCCATCTGCTGTTGATCGTAGACGATTTGACAATCTGGATATTGGATGCCCACACGGGGGCCACTCAGCAGAAGGACACAGGAATCGCGGACAGTTCCAAAGGGCTCGGGGCGACTATTGTCGATGCGCTGCATTGCGTTTCAGATCTCGTCCCCAACTCACGTGTACTCACGCTGGGCCTACTGGGTTCACACGATGAGGCGTTTGTGATGACCTGGGACATCTCCGATTCTGGCAGCGGGTGGTATGCAGAAGTGCCGGGCGGCATGATAGATGATGTCAAAGTGTCGCCGGATAGCAGCCTGGTGGCCTGCGGCTGCTCGGACGGCAATACGCGGATCCTCGAGCTCGGGAGCGGACGAGTGGCTACGACGCTCAACGGAAACGGCACACCAATCACGGCACTGTCCTGGGCCTCACGCGATGGCGTCCTTCTCACAGGCGACAAACATGGACTGCTGACGCTGTGGAATGTGCGAAGTTCACAGCGTCTCGCCGTCCGTGAGGGCTACCCGACGTTGTCCGTACTGTCGAGTATCTCGCCTGACGGTCGGTTTGCGTATGGTACGCGTAGCGGGCACGTGGGGATCATGACGATTACGGATATTAACGCGGACCCTCCCGTGAGCACGGGCGCGCGACCGTGAATTTGTGAATGGCGGTTGAAAACTGCAGCGCTTGGCGGGTTGCCGGCGGTCGATTGAAAAGTACAGCGCCCTGGCCGGAAGCTCCGGGATCTGCCGCCCTGCTGCTAGTGGAGGGCGCGTGTCGTCCCTGCACCGACCGGGGCGAGCCGGGCACCTTGCGTGCCGGACGGACACCGGCTACGTTCGGGGGTGATCAGATCAAACGGCGACGCCGCGCAACAACAGGAGACAAACGATGAACTTCAAAGTCGCCAAGGTCGACGTGTGGGCCGGAGAGATCGAGGACCGCCCGGGCACCCTGGCGGAGAAACTGGAAGCGCTAGAGAACACCGGAGCGAACCTCGAGTTCGTGATCGCACGCCGAGACCAGCCCGGAAAGAGCGTCGTATTCCTCGCGCCCCTGAAAGGCGCAGCCCAGACCCGGGCGGCCAAACAAGCCGGCCTGGCAAAAGCCGCGAGCCTCTATTCGCTCCGGCTGGAAGGCCCGAACCGCCGCGGCCTGGGCGCACTCATCACACGCGCGCTGGCTGACGCCGGCATCAACCTACGAGGCCTGTCAGCCGCGGCACTGAAGCGAAGCCACATTACGTACTTCGCATTTGACCGGGCCGAGGACGCGCGGCGAGCCGGCCCAATCCTCAAGAAGGCACTCAAGAACGCCTGAACCGGCCGCGATCCGTGCGCGCCGGCACACACGAACTCGGCGGCGTACGCGGCCAACCACCGCGGGGTGGTCATCCTACGGCCGAGCGACGAATACGCCTGCGCCCCGCATAGCGTGTTCAGCTCAGAAGGCTGCGCCGCTCTCAAGCATGCGCAATTGGACCGCCGCGCCGACGTGCGCCGCATCGGCAGCTAGCACCGCGCGGAGGCTGTCAGCGGCGGCCGCCCGCTCCTGCCGACCGAGCTGACCCAGCGCGCACATGTAGAGGCAGTGGACGCGATGCCGCCGCTGATCGTCCACCCGGAAGACGGAACCCGCGAGCGAGACGGCGAAGTAGTCGAGCGCGACCGCGTCGTCCAGGTGCGTCGCACCGTACTCGACCAGACCTTCGAACACGCGCCGCGCTTCGGCCTCGCGCCCCAGCTTTCGCAGCGCTAGGCCCTGGTAATAGATCATCAGCGGCGGCTCGTCGATGGAGTCCGGTGCAGACGTCGGCTGTGTGACGCCCTCTGCGGCCCGCTCGAAGCACGCGCGGGCCTCCGCCGGCTGTCCGCGGCGCTCGGCAGCCACGCTGAGGTAGTAATCGACGTGGTTCTCCCGCGCGCCGAACGGCTTGCCCTCGCCCAGGCTCGGCGGGTAGGTCTTCGCGCGG
>Ga0315273_10001412_pt1 | contig 27318 bp, 25 predicted proteins | sample YL17G02_0_MG_FD_205753 | JGI IMG/M metagenome (GOLD analysis project Ga0315273, IMG submission 205753) | Sediment microbial communities from Yellowstone Lake, YNP, Wyoming, USA - YL17G02_0 | ecosystem: Environmental > Aquatic > Freshwater > Lake > Sediment | place: USA: Wyoming | collected... | reverse complement strand
CATCCCCGGCATTCCCCAGGGGGGCAAGGCCGCCTGCATCCGTGCCGATGAGGTTCCTCAGGATGGTCGTTCCCGTCGTCGGAGCATTCACCACGGAGATCCCGGTCCCCAGGTTGCCGGAGATGACGTTCCCCTCGCCGGCAGTGGTTCCCCCTATTCTGTTGCCGCGGGCACCATTGTCAATGCGTATCCCCTCCGCGCCGTTGCCGATGGCCACTGTTCCGCTGATATCTGTCCCTATGAAATTCCCCGTCACGATGTTTGCGTCGCTTGAATCATACCGCATCACAATGCCTGCCAGACCATTTCCCGAAATGATGTTTCGTTCCCCGGGAGTCGTCCCCCCGATGGTCACTCCGCCTGCGCGGAACAGGGCGACACCGTATTCTCCGTTTCCCAGCTTCGACCGTCCCGTGACATCAACGCCGATAAAGTTGCCCTGGACCTTCGTGCCAGTGAAGAGATTGGCATCAAAGAAAATGCCGGTATGTCTGTTTCCCGAGACGATATTTCGCGCACCAGGAACGGAACCGCCGATCAGATTATACGGGAATTGAACAAAGATACCGATGTCGTTACCGAGGGGGGCAGTGCCTGCTCGATTTGTGCCGATGTAGTTGCCCTGTATCGTGTTTCCACGGCCCCTGACCGCTATGCCGACACCAAGAGTCCCCCCCGAAATGACGTTGCGCGATGACGGCGTTGGTCCACCCACCGTTGTTGAATCACTGTACAAATTGATCCCCGACGCGAGGTTTCCCAGAGCAACGGTACCGGTCGGATCCGTGCCAATGAGATTTCCTTCGATCACATGATACATTCCTCCGTTCAGTTGTATCCCGTTGCCCTTGAAGCGATTGATCACCAGTCCCTTGATTCTGCAGGAGTACGCATTGATCGTCAATCCACTCGACAAAGGACCTGCAATCGTGCCGTCGAGTTCGACATATCCGCTTTCTGGCTGGGTCGAGCCGTCGATGAAAACGGTACGCGTTATCGTCGTCACGGGCGAACTGGGCCGGATCGTCCAGATGGAATCGGGGAGATCAAACATGATGTAGCCTCCTCCCAACGAGTCGGCCGAGGAGATCGCATTGTTCAAGGAACCGGGCCCGCTGTTATCGACGCTGGTGACGATGAAGGGAGGAGCAGGATACATCGGGAAGTCACGGGGTGTGTTCCAGGAGGGGTTGACATAGACCCTTCTCCGTGTCGTCATGGCATATCCCGCCATGGTGGCATCCAGAGTATAATATCCGGAAGGGAGCCCGGATATTTCATAGACCCCGGAGGAATTTGTCGTCGTCCCGGCCGAATCCTCCCGGACCGTGACCATGGCCCCCCCGAGGGGATCGCCGGTCAGTCCATCCCTGACCATTCCCCGTATCTTGCCGAACTGCGCAGTCATAGTACCGGTTGCGAGCAATAGCACAAGCGCCACTTCTCCGAGTCGGACGATGAGAGTCTTCATGGTCCCACCTCTTCCTTTCTTTTGACATTCAGACATCGAGAGAGTCTTGTCATGTTCAACGCCTCAGGATCTCTCCCCCTCATTCCTTGACGAATTGTCGAATGCCGGCCTTCAGGTCATCGAGGTAGATCTTCTGTTGTCCGGTGGGGGCGGCTTTCTGCAGCGTTGGCACTTCCGCGTCATTGAGTCCGCCGGTCAGATATGAGGCACCCTGGACGATCTTTCGGCCTGTCCCCTTTTCCTGCACAATGGTCAGTTTTCCCTGCAAAGCTCCCGTCACCAGGTTCTTTCCGGACGGGTGCTTCCAGAGGAACACGAGGACCTCTTCTCCCTCCATGAAATTAGGCATATCGGAGACCTCGTAGAGGGTTTGGCCTATCTGCCCCCCCGGGACGGTGATAACCGCCTCTGCGCCGGGGTTTCCCTTGATCAGTTCCCCCGTCTGGATTCGCACCTGGGTAAAAATCTTGGTCCGGGTGCTGTTCCAGGCACTCTCCTTCTTGAGGCATCTCCCCGTGAAGATGGCGTGTGACGTTTCGGTCAACTCCTTGAGTGATGCTTTCGCGGCCTGTGGATAGGCGATATGCGGTAGGAACCCGATCATCGCCGCAAGTATCGCAAGAGGCAACGCTGCTGTTCGACTTCGAACCATGGCTTCCTCCGTGCAATGTGAATCATGTCCGATACGTCCGCACCGGCGGGCTTTGACGGAGATCCCGGCGGCTACAGTCTCCAGTCCCCCACAACAACAAACGGTGCCCAGTAGAAGGGATGCGCGAATTTCCCGCTCCGGCCGAGGGAGAGTTTCGCCCGGCGCAACGCTTCGGATTTGTCGTCGCCGCGGACGATCATCCTCTCGTAGAAATACTGCATCAGTGTTGCCGTCGAGACGTCGGCGACATTCCAGAGGCTTACGACCACCGAGGGGGTCCCCGCGTACATGAATGCGCGCGTCAGGCCGATCAAACCCTCCCCGCGTATCAGTCTCCCCATCCCTGTCTGGCAGGCCGAGAGGACAACGAGCTGGGAGGAAAGGTCAAGGTTGAAGATCTCCGCGGACCGCAAATACCCATCCTCGTTCGATTTCTCCTTCCTGCTGAAGAGAAGTGCGGAAAGTTCCGGCTTCCGCTCATTGACGAGTCCGTGCGTGGCGAAATGGATGAACCGGTAGTGCGAGAGAAGCCCTTGTTGTTTCACCCTCTCCTCGGTGGCATCCCCCCGCAGAAAGAGATCTGCGCTGCCGGGGGGGAAGAGTCGCACGATCTCACGGACCTCGGAGCCCGTGTTGGGGAGCCGGGCCGGCTTCCCTCTGAGAGAATCTGTGGGTTGCGCATTCTCTTTAGAAGTCGTATCAGAGGTCTCATGATCGGAAAAGACGGGATCGCCGAAAGCAATCAGCTCTTTCTGTCCCGCGGGGGCCCCGGCCCTCCTTTGCTCCTGCAGCGATCGGAGAACGCTCGCCGACTGCACATAGACAACCGAGTACCGTTTCAGAAGATAGGGGAGCTCAGCGTACCCCCCCCGGACGTCGCCGGTCAGAAGGACTTCGAACGGCAGATAGCTCAACTCGCCGTCGGGGACGATGAGCAGGCGCTCACCTCGGGAGATGAATTCCTCCGCCGGCCCCAGGAGCATCCTGTAGAGGCGGCGGGCGACAGACTGAAAGCCTTCCGGGGAAGAATGCTCACGGAGGGCAATTTCCGATCGGAGGAGGTCCACCTGGTTCTTCAACGTCTCGCGATCGGGGAGACGGAAGAGGCGCTTTTCCTGCTGCGTGATCCCCCAGAGGGAGGTGCTGCTGTCACCCACTGAGTATTCCAGTAGAACGGTGTTGGGATCGAGCAGTTCTTTCTGCACATCCTCGATACCGATCGGTTCCGGGTACTTCAGGGCTGAATAGCGAGGGTTCTTCTCCCGGAGATCGTTCCTCACACGGCGCAACTCCCGTTCGAGCCCTTCGATGGCGGACCTGAGCGCGGCGATCGTATCCCTGTTGTCCCGGGGATCCTGTGACAGGGCGTCGAGTTGCTGACGGGCGGCGATCAGGCAGGTCAGGAGGCTATCCTCCCTCCCCAGCAGGAGAGAGTCTGCGCCCCGGCGGATCCCGGAGAGGGAGAGCAGGTCGAGAAACGCCCGGGCCTTCGCCCCTTCGGCAAGGCGGAAAGATCGGGCGTCATAGCCGGAGTCCGGCTCCTGTTCATGGAGCCTCGTCATCAGGTGAATGACGGCTTCCGAGACGTACCGTTTCTTTTCGGCAAAGCTGATCTTGAACTCTTCACCCTCGAGGCTTCCACGGATCCTGTCGATGCATTCCAGTGCATGGGTGTAGAACCCGATTGCCGTTGCGTAGCCACAGCGTTTTTCCTCCACGTCTCCCAGTCCCAGCAGGGGAGGCCACATCAGATCGGGGTTGTCCTTCAACTTTGCTTTCGCGAGCGCCTCCCGGTAGTTTTGCACGGCACTATCAAGGTTCCCCTGAAAATTCTGCGCATTGCCAATCATGGTGAGAACCACGATCTCCACCGAATGGTCGGGAAGCTCTCGACTCATCGCGAGGGCTTGCTTCAAGAGTTCCTCCGCCCGCGGATATTGCTTCATATCGATGTACGCGACCCCCATGTTGCTCAGTGCATGGAGGGCTCCCTGACCGTCGCCCGCCTTCCGGAAGATGTCGAGCGATGTCTGGTAGGCCTGTAGTGCACGCTCCGTCTTGCCGAGGTCTGAGAGGACAACGCCACTCTTGTAGGACGCCGCAGCGATGCCACGGTCGTCCCCCACTTCTAACATCATGGAGAGGGCCTGCTGGTAGCACCCGTACGCTGATTCATAGTCACCCATCCGGTAGTAGACGACCCCTTTTGCGTCGAGCGCTTCGGCGATCCGCCCCTTATCCCCGAGTTTCTGCCGGATATCGATCGAGCGATCATGCGCCAGAAGGGCCTCCTCGTACCTGCCGAGATCCGTGAGAAGAATGCCGCAGTTGTGCAGGGAGCGTGCGACTCTCTCCTGGTCTCCCGCTTCAGCGTGAGCGCGGGCAGCGGCTTCCGACTCACGCCTGGCTTCGTTCAGGTCTCCCGAATCCCAGTAATCGAGTGCGAGGTTGTCCAGTGTCCGGCCGAGTCCGCTCCTATCGCCGATCTCTCTTCGCACTTCTTCTGCACGGCGGTGATAGTCGATGGCGAGAGGGTACTTCTTGAAGAAGTTGTAGTAGACCGATCCGATGTCGTTGTAACTGTTCCCCATAAGTTGCCGGTCGTCCACCAGCGAACGGAGTTTCAGCCCCTCCTCGAAATACCGCAGGGCCTGCTCGGGATCGTTCTTATACCAGTAGATGAATCCGAGGCTTCCCAGCGTTGTCCCCTCCCCTCGCCGATCGTTTAGTGTGCGGTAGAGTTTCAGGGACTTCCGGTAGAGGGCGAGCGCCTGATCACGTGTTTCCCCCCCGGCCCGGAGCTTTGTCCCGAGAGCGTGCAGGCTATCGGCGACAAGTTTCACGCGCCGTTCGTTCCCCGACCACCTGCGCACGTCGTCGACGGCCAGGTCCAGGCTTTTCTCGCCGTGGACCCGATTGAAGCACGAGGAGATCGTACGTGCCTTTGCCACCATCGTTTGAAAATCTTTGCTCCCGCCGGCGGGGTCAGACTTCATCGACTGGGTGAGGAGACCTTCGACGAGCGGTTTGATGGCGAGCCTGTGCGCTTTGACAAGAGAATCGAGGAGCGTGGCATTCTGTGTGCGGAAGGCGATCTCGATCTGTCTGTCGAGCCCGTCGGGTTGTGGGGCGGCCTGCGGTTGTGCGGATGCCAGGGAGGAACAGAGAGACCAGAAGACGAAACAGCGGAGCGTATTCACCATGGGGAATCCTCCCCCCCTTGTGTCAGGGGGCACGGTTCGGGGCAAGCGGCATTCGCACTTACGGATGTTCCTGACTGAGTGTGACCGCTTTCTGCAATTCCCTGATCGCCTGGTCTTTCAGGCCGATCTTCTCGTAGAGATTTCCCAGGATCTCATGGGGAAGCGGAGCGGCGGGATTTTTTTCGGCGATATGCCGGAACTGAACGATAGCTTCTGTGAGCAGCCCCTGTTGGTCATAGAGCCCACCCAGCAGGAACTGCAGGCTTGTGTTCTCCGGATCGCCCCCGACGGCTTGCTGCAGACGTTGCTCCTGTTCTTGCACAGATGTGAGGTCCTGGAGAGGGAGAACGGTAAAGCGAACAATGACCGATGTGCCGTGGTCAAAGAGATCTTGCCCCGCCACGCTCCAGAAATACGGCCTCCCCGGCTCCGGGAGGGGGGCATCTTTCGGGTAGTCCATGGGGCTGGCCGTTGTTGTTCGCCTCCAGAAGATCCCGGTGTCCGAAAGAACAGTGACCGTGAATGACTCATACGACCGTGTTGAAGTCCAGGCAAACTCAGCGGGACCTGATTTGAGTTTTGAATTCCGGGGGGAGATCGGCGTGATATCCGTCCCGTCTGGAGCCGAGCGGAGTCCTGCGAGGGCCCCCGCTTCGCCGTTGCGTGATTCCCGGAATGTTAGGAGCGAGAGATTCGAAGCACGTTCTCCCCCCGGGACTTTGATGGACTTCCGGGAGCCGGCTGTCAGGTTGTCGGCGATGGTGAGGCTGCTCTTGGAGCCGAGCGTGATCAGGCTGCTGTTCTGGAAGAGGAGCGTGGCAGAGGAATTGTCCTGTGTTCTCAGCTGATCTCCGCTTGAGAGCTGCAGCCCCCATACGCCTTTGACAAAATCCGCCTTGCCGGCTTTGCGGACCATCACCGTGCCACTCAGGTCCGTCACGAGGGCGGTGCAGGAGGGCGTTTGAGGAATCGCATCGATGACAGGCACGCTCATCAGGAGGATGAGCACCGCGAGGAGCGATGATGCATTCAGGAAAGAGTGGGGGGAAGTCATGTTCGTATTCTCCCAGGCGAGAACGACGACGGGCAGGCTGGAGGAAAGAGCCGGCTGTCACAGGACTGTGGTCATCAGGATGGCACGGGGGCTCCGCTGTTTGCGGCCCGCGTCCGCGGGGACGAAGAAAGGGGGTGGTTTCCTCGGCAGGCGAAAAATACGCCCGGCGACCCGCCGGCACCTATATCGCGCCGCGATGCGCCATCGGAAAACAGTGCGGGTGGTCAGTTCTGGAGAATCCGGAGGTGGGGCCGTGGAGGAGGGGAGTGCACGTGAGCTGTCGCACGTGGCGTGCGCTCTCGAGGCCCGCACGGGGACCAGGGCATCTCACCGGAAGCTGCCATGTTCACCGCATTGCGACCTGCGATCGTATATGCGGAAGATACAGAACCACCGAGAGTATGTCAAGGAGATTAGTCCTGAACCTGAGGCGCCAGATCCGGATCAGATACCGGCACATCCGGAGCGGATTGGCCAGATTGACCTTTCCCCCCCCAGGCTGGCCGCATTCGCACGGTATCATTGGGGGGGCGGAACGAAGAAATGAGGCTTGCGTAAGTGGCGATTCTTTATCAGATTGCCATTAATGACGAATGTCTCAGTGCGGGGTTTTGGGGTATGCGAGGCAACGCCAACGACAAGAGGAGATGACGGCATGCAGTTCAAAAAACAGATGATCGTCATCGGCGACAGGATACTCCTGCAGCTCGATGACGGCCAGGACAAGACCAAGTCGGGCCTCTATCTCCCCGCCTCCGTCCGGGAGAAGGAGAAGGTAGGCATGGGACGGATCATCAAGGTCGGTCCGGGGTATCCCATCCCCAACCCGAACTACACCGACGATGAACCCTGGACGACCCCGAAGGATCCGATGCGCTATATCCCCCTTCAGGCGAAAGAAGGGGACTACGCGATCTTTTTGCGCGAACAGGGGGTGGAGGTAGAATTCGAAGAGACGAAATACCTCATCGTCCCTCAGTCGGCGGTTCTCCTGATCGTGCGGGATGAACTGAGCGAAATCTGAACCGCTCCCGGAATAACGCAGGACCCGACCCCCCCCCGAGAGGAGGACCGGGCCCGAGTACAGACGTTTCATGCGAACCCGCCGGCTAACCTCAGGCGACGGTGACTTCCTTTGCGAGGTAGACATCCTGGATGGCGTTAAGGAGAGCCGCGCCGTCCTTCATCGGCTTCTGGAACGCCTTCCTGCCGGAGATCAGTCCGGTTCCCCCCGCCCGCTTGTTGATCACCGCCGTCTTCACCGCTTCGACGAGATCGTTCTCGCCCGAGGGTCCCCCCGAATTGATCAGTCCGGCCCGCCCCATGTAGCAGTTCGCCACCTGATATCGCGTGAGATCAATCGGATGATCGGTGGTCAGGTCGGAGTAGACCTTCTTGCTGGTCTTGCCGAAGTTGACCGCATTGTACCCGCCGTTATTCTCCGGAAGTTTCTGCTTGATGATGTCCGCTTCGATCGTGACGCCGAGGTGGTTGGCCTGTCCCGTAAGGTCGGCCGACACGTGGAAGTCCTTCTCCTTTGTCTTGAACGCGTTGTTGCGCAGGTAGCACCAGAGGATCGTCGTCATGCCCAGTTCGTGGGCGTACTTGAACGCCGAGCTGACTTCCTGGATCTGTCTCTTTGATTCCTCGGAGCCGAAATAGATCGTCGCCCCCACCGCCACCGCGCCGAGCTCGAAGGCCTGATCGACGTCGCCGAACATGATCTGGTCGTACGTATTCGGATAGGAAAGGAACTCGTTGTGATTGAGCTTGACGATGAAGGGGATCTTGTGGGCGTATTTGCGGGCCACCGATCCGAGCACCCCGAAGGTGGACGCCACGGCGTTGCACCCCCCCTCGATCGCGAGCTTCACGATATTCTCGGGGTCGAAATAGACAGGGTTCGGAGCGAACGAGGACCCCGCCGAATGCTCAATCCCCTGGTCAACGGGGAGGATCGACAGGTAGCCCGTCCCTGCCAGGCGGCCGGTCTTGTAGAGCTGGCCGAGGCTCCTGAGGACGCCCGGTTTTCTGTCGGAGGGGACGAAGACGCGGTCGATGAAGTCCGGACCCGGGAGGTGGAGCGATTCTTTTGAGATGGTTTTGCACTGATGTTCCAGAAGGTTTTTGGCGTCTGCCCCCAGCAACTGCTCGATTTCTTTGATCTGCATCGTTTTTATCTCCTTGGCGAATAGGCGGTTCATGTGTCGCACGCAATATACCGAAATACGCCGAAAGCCACAATGGTAGAAAGTACCTCCTGATCTGCAATTAGTACACCTGTGGAGGCAATTATGGACGCCCCTCCCCATAAAATCGGCCCATTCCCGCAGAACTTTTCTGGCACGAAAATCGTACATAAATCAGGCAGATCCACCAGAGAAAAGAAAGGAGGAGGCCATGAAAATCCAGTACAGGTTCGCCCGGCTATCAAGAAACCAGCAGGAGCTTCTGGCGATGGTCCTTCTCGAAGAGATGGACACTCAGCACTGGTTTGCCGTTGCGGTCAGCCCGCGGCTGGGACGCGAGATTTTCCTCTTCCTTCAATAGAATCATGGCATCGCTCCAATGAGAACTTTGACAATAACGGCTTTCATGGCGACGCTTCTCGCCATTCCCCTGATCCTCCGCAAACGCCGGGCCCGGTTACAGCTCACTCGGGCCGAGTCCGGCGTCCATCCCTTTGAGGAGGAGCGCCGTCGTGACCTGTTTGACCTTATCACCTGAGGGTCCGAAGCTTCGCGAAGCCCCCTGATGGTGGGATCAGGGGCGCTTTGAACAAACAACGGAGGGTGCGTCGGTGGGTCGCCCCTCCGTTCTTTTTTTCCCTTCTGCGTCGTTTTTCCGCCGATTTGTCCCTCCCCAAGCCAAGAAAATCCTTGCTATTCATTTTCCGGAGTATTATCTTTGATGCGCAAACTACAGTACACCGTTTTTGCACTTTTAATGGTTCCGTTGGATCGGGGGGAGACCTCTGGAACGGACAGCAAACGCTCGTAACAGCGGTGATAGTTGAGGGACAACACCCGCTACCCGACCTGTTGGCTATTAAGAGGCAAACAATCAGGTGCCCTACAAGGGGCGGCTTTGCCGTACGTTTTCAGTAACATCTTTCCGAAAGGAGATTCCCATGGAAAAGGGAGTCGTGAAATGGTTCAACGGAGCCAAGGGCTTCGGTTTCATTCAGCGTGAGTCTGGCGAGGACGTATTTGTCCACTACAAGGCCATCGCCGGTGAAGGCTACAAGACGCTGAACGAGGGCGACAAGGTCCAGTTCGACGTTGAGAAGGGCCCCAAGGGCCTCCAGGCGTCGAACGTCACCAAGATCTGATGTCGTCGCGGCAACTTGGTTCAGGCCCCGGCGCTTTCGCCGGGGCCTTCTTATTTCCACGCGTGCTTACTTAAAGGATGAGTGCATGACAGGGACAGTTAAGTTCTTCAACGGTGCCAAGGGATATGGTTTCATCACCGCAGAGGGGGGAGAAGAGATTTTTTTTCATCAGAGCAACGTGAAACAGACCGGGTTCCGGGATACGCTTAAGCAGGGGGATCTGGTGTCTTTTGAAATAAAGACGGAACAGAAGGGAAAGAGGGCGATCAACGTCGTCCGCCAGTAACCGCACTATGGCAACACTCCGCGTTGGTCTCTGTCTCGGCCATGACGTCCTGGCGACTTCCGTCGCCGTGCGGCGTCTTAGGGGGACGGACTTCCTCATATTTCCCGAAATGGTCGACAGCGGTTACGCCGCGCTCAAGGCGGGGGCCCGGCCGCACCGCTTCGGCGATCCGCTTCTCCACACCTTTGCCGATGCATCACGGACGCTCGCGCACTATTGTGTCGCGGGGAGCGTCTTCCTGAAGGAGCCCCCCCCCGCCCGGAGCAACACCAGTCTTGTGTTCCATCGCGGGCGGACGATCCACCGGTACGATAAGATTCATCTCTTCCGTACTTCCGGCGACCACCGGTACTTCCGCCCGGGGACCCGTATCGACACGTTCACCGCCTCGCTTCCCGGCTCACGGATCCGCTGCGGGGTGATCATCTGCTACGATCTCCGCTTCCCCGAGCTCGTGCGCGCGCTTGCGCTCCGCGGTCTTGATGTCCTGTTTGTGCCGGCGCGGTGGCCGGCCGTGCGTGATGAGGCATGGCGTACGCTGCTGCGGGCGCGGGCGCTGGAAAATCAGATCTTTGTGGTGGGATGCAACGCGGAGGGGGAAGAGGGAGGATATTCGTACGTTTTCGATCCGCTGGGGAAAGAGGTGTTCTCGAACAGACGGGCTCCCCGCAAACGCGCCAACGTGGTCACGCTGGACCTTGAACGGCTTGCGGACGCCCATAAGATGCATAAGAATCTGGGGGAGGCGGTCGTCCTCCGCTCCTCGCGCATGCCGCGTGCGGTCACCGCCCGCCGCCGCGCATCGTAACGGCCCCATCCCGCTTTCTCCGCGCCCCGTACTCGCGGCTCGCAACCGTGTGAATGCCGCCGCGGATCCTGTAGTCGGCTGCAACCCTCATCCATTTCGGTTTCGCACAGCGGACCAGGTCCTCAAGAATCCTGTTGACCGCGTGTTCCTGATAAATGCCGACGTTGCGGTAGGACAACAGGTAATACTTCAGCGAGCGGAGTTCGATGAGCACCCGCGCCGGAACGTAGTCGATCCTGATGGTGGCGAAGTCCGGCAGTCCCGACCAGGGGCACACCGCCGTGAACTCGTCAGAGTCGATATTGACCACGATGTCCTTCCCGGGATACTCGTAGGCGAAGGTTTCGAGCGCGGCGACATCGATGGCGGAGACCCCCTGCGCGTCGTATCGTCTGTCAAGCGGTTTGGTCATCGGAGGTGGTGGGTTGGTTTCTTAAAGGCCAGGTTGAAGGATTCTCCCCCAATATACAGGAAATGCCTTGGAAAAGAAACTGATCCTCGTGCTCTCTCTGGCGGCATCTCTGGCGGGATGCGCGGGCTGGCCGTTCGGGGCGTCCGAACCGTCCGACCGGGGATGGGTGCCTCGAACGATTCTCGACGAGCCGCTTTACGCGCCGTTCAGGATCGGCTACGATACATCGCAGGTCGCAAAGGGATTCGTGGACCTGATCAGGGAAGCCCGGGACGGGATCGAGGTCACGGTGTTCTTCGGGGGGTGGTGCTCTGACAGCAAGCGGGAGGTGCCGCGGTTCCTGAAACTCGCAGATTCGGCGGGCATACCCCCCGATCGGGTCCGGCTTTACGCCCTCGACAGGACCATGAAGAGTTCCGACGGGATGGCGGACAAATACGGAATCGAACGCGTACCCACCTTCATCTTTATGAAGAACGGCGAGGAGGTCGGCCGGATCACCGAATCGCCGCGGACGACGATGGAAGCGGATGTATTGACGATCCTGGCGGTGGCGCGGACGAAGTAGGACCGCCCTGGTACGCCATGCCTTTGAGGAGCATGATCCGCTTGCGGATCGGCGGGTGGGTGGCAAAGAGGTCGGCGAGGAACCCCTCTTTCTCGTTGATGTCGCTGCCGAGCGGGTTCGCGATGCAGAGGTGGGCGGTCCCCTTTTTGATCGACCGTGTCGGTTCGACGGCGGCGTCGATCTTCTCGAGCGCCGAAGCGAGGGCGCCGGGATTGCGTGTGAGCTCGGCACCGGAGGCATCCGCGAGAAACTCGCGCTGGCGGGATACCGCCATGGCAAGCAACCGGGAGATAAACGGCGCCAGGATGAGCGCGATCAGCCACGCCACCAGCATGAGCGCCCCCCCGATCCCTCCTCCTTCCCGCGACGAACTCTTCCTTCCTCCCCCCCACCACATGCCGCGCAGGCCGAATTCGCTCAGCAGCATCACCGCGCCGATGAGCGCGGCGACGACCGTCATGAGGCGGATATCCTCATTCCGCACATGACCGAGCTCGTGGGCGATCACCCCCTGCAGTTCGTCCCGGTTGAGCGTCCCGATCAGTCCCTCGGTCACCGCGATGGTCGCATGAGCGGGGTCCTTCCCGGTCGCAAAGGCATTCGGGTCGGCATCGGGAATGACGTACACGGCCGGCTTCGGAAGGCCGGCCGCGATCGCCATCTCCTCAACAACGTTGTGCAACTGACGGTAGCGCGGGTCCTCCGGATCGGCCGGGACGGCCGCCGATGACCGCAGGACCGCGCTCGCTCCCGCCTCGAGTCCATTGAATGCGCCGAAGCCGCCGATGAGCAATGCGATGAGGGTGGCGAAGGGGAACGACGCCCCCCGCCCGCCGAACCCGAGGAAGAACACGTCGAATCCGAAACCCAGGAATCCGACGAACAGGACGAAGATCGCCATGACGAGAAAGGTGTTCCGGCGGTTCGCCGCCTGCTGTTCGTATATGTTGGAGGCAGAATCCGCCATGGGCGAGATTACTTCTTGAGCGAAAGATCGACCTGGGGTACGCTGCGTTCCGACGGCTCGGTGATCTCAAAGAGCTCGGAGGGACCGAAGCGGAACAATCCTGCGATGATGTTGCCGGGGAAGACCTGCTGCGCGATGTTGAACTTGGTCGTGATGTCGTTGTAAAACTGCCGCGCAAAGCTGATCTTGTTCTCGGTGCTGGAGAGCTCTTCCTGGAGCTGCCTGGCGTTCTCGTTCGACTTGAGGGTGGGGTAATTCTCCGCGAGGGCGAACAGGCGGGAGAGGGCCCCGGTGAGCGCCCCTTCCTTGGCCGCGGCATCGGCCACGCCGGTGGCGCTCACCGCGGCGTTGCGCGCGGCGATCACCTTCTGCAGCGTTTCCTGCTCGAACTCCATGTAGCCCCTGACGGTATTGACCAGATTCGGGATCAGGTCATGCCGGCGCTTGAGCTGCACGTCGATCTGTTTCCAGGCGTTGGTCACCTGATTGCGGAGGGTGACAAGGCCGTTGTAGGTCATGATCGTCCATATGATGACGGCGATCACGATGATGAAAAAAACAACAAATATGCCCATGGGATCTCCGATTCGTCGGTAATGGTGCCTTGGCAACGTAGAAAGAAGTGTGATGGAAGTCAAGGCCATTTGTTTGACATTCGGAGCCGATTTGGATATATTCCCCTCCACATGATAAGTTCTTCATGCCGGCTGACGCCGGTCGGTAGCGAACGGATCACAAATGCCGTCGGACGATCAAAATAATCAGAGCGAGTCCACCCGCAAGCATCTCCTTGAAGAGATTCGCAGACGAGCGGAGGAAGCCGAACTGAGCCGCCTGGAGGAGGAGGACCGCAGCCGGTCAGGCGGCGACAAATCCCCTCGTGAGAAGCAGCCGTCCCCCACTCCTTTCCCCGTCCCGGCCTCAGAAAATCCCGCTGCCTCCAACAGAGCCGCCACCGAGCAGAAAGTCCTGGTCCTTCGTGAGCGGCTCCAGAGCGCCCTCGAACGCGGCAAGGCGGAGAAGGCCTCGGAGCTGTTCGTGGAATTGAACAAGCTGATTCCCGACGATCCCGATCTGGCCCAGCAGAAGACACGGCTGATCGCCCTTCAGGAGGAGAAGGCGAAGACCAGGATCATATCTGCCGCTCCCTCTGCACCGCGTGTGCGGGAGACCGGCGACGAGAAGAACGAACGGGAGGTGCGCCGGAAGAAGATCGGCGATATGCTCGAGGCGGCAAACTCCTACTACCAGCAGGAGAAGTACGACAAGGCGGCCCAGTACGTGGCCCAGGTTCTCAACCTTGACCCGACCCATGCCGAAGCCGCCAACCTCCGGGCGCAGATCGAAAAGGCGAGGCAGCTGGCGGAACAGATACAGATGGAGGAGGAGATGCGGCGTCACGAAGAGCGCGCTTCAGGCGCGCCGCGCATCATTCCCGAAGAGCCGGTGCGGACGTCGGGGCGCCCGACCGATTTCTGGGGGGCGTCCATCAGCGGTCCCCGGCTGGAGCCGGGTTACGACCTCCTTCCGGAAGAGAAAGGGCCCGTCGGCCCACCCCCGCCTTCGTTCGGAAAGCGAATCGCCGAGCGCGTCTCCTCGGTGGAGATCCCGGTCAAACCGCTGATCACCATTGCGGTCATCATCATTCTGGCGGTCGCCGTGTGGTACATCGTCGACGCCATTCGCAACACGGTCTCCCCGGCCCGGTACTCCATTCTCGTGCTCCCTGCGTCGACGTCGGGCGACACATTGCTCAGCGTTATCGCGGACGGCTTCGCGGAAGATCTGATCGCGGACCTGGCCCAGGTCTCCGAGATCCGTGTCATCGCACCGGCGACGTCGTTCGCCTTCGGAGCTTCCACGGCCCCGCCTCGCCAGATCGCGCGGGCACTCGGCGCGAACTATGTCTACTCCTGGTCGATGACTCGCGTCCAGGACAAGATTGTGGTCCAGGTGTCGTTCTCCGATACGATGGGGGGGACAGCGATCTGGTCGACCAGAGTGCAGTTGTCTCCCCGCGAGCTCCCCGGGCTGAAACCGGAACTCCTTCGCGGGCTCGCAGGGGGGATGGGCATTAAACTTACCACGAACAACGGTAGCTCGTTGCTCGGTGTGTCGACGAACAACGAAGCTGCGTACGAACTCTACGCGCGCGGACGGTCGCTGTTGCGTCGCAGCGACCTGTTTGCCCCCGAAGACGCAATTGCGCTGTTCGATCAGGCCCTGCGGCTTGACACGGAATTCGGGGAGGCGTACGCGGCGTCGGCCTGGGCGCATATGCTCGCGTATGAAACATCCGCCGAGATGCTTCCCGCCCATATCGCACAGGCGCTCAACGCAGTTCAAAAGGCTCTCTCGACAGGGCTCCGCAGCCCCGAGACATTCCGGGCGTGGGGGCTCGCGGAAGAGTTTCGCGGTCAATACGACAAGGCCATTGAAAGGTTCGAACAGGCGGTGAACGCCGCGCCGAGCGATGCCGAAGCGCAGCGCCGCCTTGCGGTTGCCTATGCGGCGACCGGAAAGCTCGATCTCGCCGTGAAAGCCGCCCAGCGGAGTGTCTCCGATGATCCGGGGAGCCTTGCCGCCCTGACGTTGCTCGGCCAGCTTCATCAGTTCAAGGCGATTCATGCGCAGGAGAAGCGCGACGACAACCGGGCGGCGCTGCACGCATACGAACAGGGGCTCCGCATGGCCCGCGACAAAAGCGAGTACGCCACCGGTTTCTACGCGGATGTCCTCGTGCAGCTGCAGCAGTCTGATCGCGCGTTGAATCTTTTCCTGGACCGCGTGGCGCGCGAACGGGAAAGTTACATTGACTACTACAAGCTCGGCCGGGCGCAGCAATCGGCGGGGAGACCCATCCCGGAATGGCGGGAATCGTTCGTCCGCGCCCGCGACATCATCCAGACACACCTCATCGCTCAACCCGACGACGCCATCGCCGAGGCCTACCTTGCCCTCGTCAACACACGGCTCGGCTCGTTCAAGGAGGCGGTTGCATCGATCACGCGCGCCCAGCAACTGGCTCCCGGGGATATCGACGTGCTCCACCTGACCGCGCGCATGTACGCGCTCCAGAAAGACAAGGCCCAGGCTCTCGATTTCCTCCGGAAGGCGCTCAACCGCCGGTTCACTCTGGCGAGCATTTTGGACCTTGATTACTTCAACCTCTATTCCGAGCCCGAATTCATTGCCGTCTTGACCCGGTAGGGTTCCTGCAGCGCACGCTCACACCGTGCTGTCCCTTCCTGCCTCATGGTCAGTCCAGCAACCGCATTTCCGTCTTTTGGCACGCGCCCCCTTTGTCCGGTTTCGATGTGACGTGCGTCAGCCTGCGTGTCAGGCCTCGTTGACAATCAGGGGCTCAATGAATATATTACTTATCCTGGATCACAAGGCAACTGCTGTTCTTAGGACGAGAGAACCGTGCCTGAACTCGACGACGCAACACGACAGGAACAGAGAAAGAAAGCTGGCGATTTCCTGAAGATGGCCGATAAGCTCTTCAAGGGATCGGACCTGGAGGGGGCGGCACGTCTTGTCCAGCTGGCCATGCAGACGGATCCGCAGAACCCCTATGCAGTTGCGTACATGGAGCGGATCAAGTTTGCGATCGAGCAGCGCGACAGTAAGAAGGAACCCTCCGCCACCTCGGTGGTGACCCCCCCGTCGGCCACGGCGCCGACCCCGCTCCCGACGTCATCGTCCGCGCCCGCCCCACCGGCGGGACGAAAGCCCGAAACGACGGTCACGCCGGCTCCTCCCGTGCGGCGGGACACGGTACCCCCCAAAGCCAGCGCCCCCCAGCGTGTCGACCCCTCCGAGCTGCACCGCCGCCAGCTAGACGAGGAGGCCCGGCGGTACGCGCTTGCGGAGGCGAAACGGAAGGCGGAAGAAGACCAGCGCAAGAAAGTCGATGACGAGGCCCACCGGAAGGCCGAGGAGGAGATCAAGCATCGGCTCGAAGAAGCCAACCGGAAGCTGGAAGAGGAAAAGAAGCGTCTCGAAGACGAAAACCGCGCCCGTGTCGAAGCAGAGACGGTCCGCAAGCGCGAGGATGAGGTCCGCAGGAAGCGGGAAGAGGAAGAGCGGAAACAGCAGGACGAAGCCGAACGGAAGAAGATCCAGGAGGAAGCGCGCAAGCATCTTGAAGAAGAGCGGCAGCGGCTGGAAGCCGAGACGATGAAGAAACTCGAGACCGAGCGGAAGCGCATCGAGGAGGAGATGCTCGAGCGGCTCCGCGAGGAACGGCTGAAGCTCGAGGAGCAACAGCGGAAGGAGCGGGAGGCGGCTGAAGCCAAACGCCGGGCGGAAGAACAGAAGCTCAAGGTGATCGAGGAAGAGACCCGCAAGCGTCTGGAAGCCGAGCGGAAACGTATTGAAGAAGAGATGGTGGTGCGGGTCGCCGAAGAGCGGAAGAAGATCGAGGAACTGCACCGTAAAGAGCAGGAGGCCGCCGAGGCGCGCCGGAAGGCCGAGGAGGAGCGGCTGAAGCAGGTCGCGATTGAAACGGAACGGAAGCTGGAAGAGGAACGCCAGCGACTCGCGGCGGAGAAACTCCGTGTGGAGGAAGAACTCCGCCGTCGGATGGAGGAGGAGCGGCGACGGGCCGAGGAAGAACACCAGCGGCAGCTCGAGCGGGAAGCGGAGCAACGCCGTCTCGCCGATGAAGCGGCACGGAAACAGGTGGAGGAGGAATACGAGAAACGGCTCGCCGAAGAGAAGGAACGGCTCGCCGAGGAACAGCGCCGCCAGTACGAGGCGGAGCGGGCTAGGATAGAGGAAGAGGCGCGCCGCAAGGCCGAAGAGGAGCGGGTCCGACGCGAGGAAGAAGAAAAACGACGCGTGGAGGAGGAGCGGAAGAAGGCCGAGGAGGAAGAGGCCCGGCGGCGCGAAGAAGAGGAGGCCAGGCGCCGCAAGGAGGAGGAGGAGACACGCCAGTATGAGGAAGCCGTCCGGCAGGCGATCGAAGAGGGGCGCCGCCTCGCGCAGGCGAAGAAAATCCGCGTCTACCTCGACCGGGGAAAAGAGTTCGTCGCCCAGGCGCAGTTCGAGGAAGCCCTCAAGGAAGTCACCAAGGCCTTCCGCCTCGATCCCACGAACATCGAGGCGCGTGAGTTCGAGCAGACGGTCTATGCCTCGCGCGATGAATACATCCGGCGCGAGGAAGAAGCAAGGGCCCTCCAGGAAGAACAGCGACGGAAAGTCGAGGAGATCCAGCGGAAGCTGGCCGAACAGGCCAGGCTGGAGGAGGAGCTCGCGCAGCAGCGCGCCATCCGCGAAGCCAAGATCGCAGGCTGCCTCCAGAAAACGCGGGACTACATCCGCGACGGGATGTACGACAAGGCGATCAATGAAATCGAAACCGTCTACGCAATGGACCCGGGGAACACGGAAGCACAGGAGTACGAGCAGAGCATCCTGACCATCCAGAGGAAAGCGGAAGAGGCCCGCGTGGTCTCAGAGCAGCGATCGCAGCAGGGGGATGCGTGGCGGAAAGAAGAAGAAGAGAAGCGGAAGGCCGCCGACGAAGGGCGCGAGATTCTCCGCCGCGAATCGACCAATACCTACCGTGCAATGCTGCGTCAGGCATGGGCAGGAGGGACGCCGGGTGCGGACGACCGGTCCATGCTCGACGTCGTCCGACTGTCGCTTGGCTTCACCGAGGGTGAACACCGCGACATCGAACACGAGGTGCAGATCGAGGTCTACACCGACGCTCTCCGCTCAGCCATGAAGGCGGGCGGAATGGGGGCCGAGGATCCCGAGACGCACAACTACCTCCGCACCCTGTTCAATATCAACACGGAGGACCAGCGTGCGGTCGAAGCCACGCTCAAGAAAGAGATGAAGAAAGACGGCCGCCGTTGATCCGCCTTTACCTTTCCCGCGCGATCGCGCGCCGCAACGCCCCGCGACGATAGACCACGCACGCCCCCCAGAGTCCGTTCATCACCACCAGGTTGAGGAACAGGTAAAGAGACAGCCGGTCGGTCAATGAACAGAGCGTCAACAAGCACAATTCCGTTCCCAGCCCGAGGAATCCCGATATCCTCACGGCCGTCACGTCAGCGTACCATCGTCGTTCTTCATCACCTCCCGGGAGGATCTTTCCCCTGCTCCACCTGTCGAGCCGCGCCATGAGACGGTCCTGCCATCCGTAGAGGAGGAGGAATATCCGCTGCAGTGTCCGTGTGGCCGGATCTGCGTTCGTGTCCTCATCACGGATCTCCTCCGAGGTTCTGTTCCCTAGGTAGGCGTCCCGGACGTGCAGGAACGACGTCTGGTAGAAGACGTGATACGACACCCGGAGCGACATCCCGAGAAATCCCGCCGCACATGCCATGACCGCCCCGCTCCCCGCGCCGTGCCTCACCATGGCAGAGGCGATCGAGGCAAAGACAAGGCCGTTCACCGTGATGTCCCCGATCGAGTCGAGAAACCTCCCCGCCCTGCTGAACATCCCTTTGGCGCGCGCGAGCTGTCCGTCGGCGGAGTCCAGCAGATCCTTCGCTGTGAGACAGAGGCCGGCCGCGGCAGTGACCGAAGGCTCTCCCTGCGCGTACAAAAAGGCCGCCGCCAGGCCGCATACCACGGCGCCGATGGTCACCTGATTGGGAGTGACGGGGGTGGCGTACAGAATCCGGACCAGCGCGCCGGCGAGGGGACGGAGGACGTAGGTGTTGATCAGCTCGTCGGATTCGTCCGACTTGACCGATGCGCGATAAGAATACGCCGCGCTCATCGATCGATCTCCGACCAGAGGCGCTCCGCGGCGAGCATGTCGGCCGGTGTATCGATCTCGATGCAGGGCAAGGTCCCGCAGGGGACGACGTGGATCGTGGTGCCCCCGTCGATCAGCTCCTGAAAGGCGGCTTCGTAGAATTCGTCGGTGTCCTTCCGGCGTGACAGCACGCGGAACAACTGCGTCGCCGTCGCGGACGAGAATCGTTCAATACCGATCGATTCTCCGGACGCCGCGACGGGGGAAATGTCCTTTCCGATACGGACCACCCGTCCCTCCTCCCCTGTGGTGACCTTGATTTCCTCGTCGGTCAACGTCCGGCTTTCGCGGAAGGCCAGCACATTATCGTGGGGGGAGGCGAGCACCCGCCGGATGATCCCGGGATGAAACAGGATATCGGAATCGAGGAGCAGTATCTGCTGGCCGGCGCACTCGGAGGCGGCGAGCCAGAGGGAGTGGTTGTTGTTGGTGGTTGCATAGGAGGGATTGTAGACAAAGACGACGGGAAAGGGGAGGTGCAAGGGGTCGACAAATGTCCGGATCTGTTCGTGCCGGTAACCGACGACGATGATGACGCGATCAACGGCGGGGACCGCCAGGGCCGCCAGCGTACGCCCCAGCAATGATGTCCCTCCAACGCGCAGAAGGCATTTCGGAATGGTGTCGGTGATCGGCCGCAGCCGCGAGGCCAGGCCGGCGGCCAGGATGACGGCGGTCATGGGCTGGCGAGGGATTTCGGACTCAGACGTCCGGTGCCCACGATCTCCCCGAGGGCGGCGATGACGGCGTCGTTCTGCTCGCGGGTTCCTATCGTGATGCGCAGGCAATCGGTCAGGCCGGGATCGTCAAGGAATTTCAGCGCAATCCCCCGCCGGGTAAGGCCGCTGCGCAGGCTCTCGCGGTCGCCGGCGGGATAACGGACGAGAAGGAAGTTGGCGTCAGAACGGAACGCCACGTACCCGTCCAGGGGGGAGAAGAACCTGCGATACCTCTCCTTGTCCTCCACCATCCGCAGAGCGATCGTGCGGTAATACTCCGGCTGGCTCAACGCTGCGAGGGCGATCTGTTCGGACAGCCGGTTGTACCCCAGGTAGCGTGCGCTGAAGCCGATGAGCCGCTCGAGATCCGTCCCGACGCACGCAAAGCCGATACGGAGTCCGGCCAGCGCGTAGTACTTGGAAAAGGTCCGCAGCACGACGAGGCGCTCGTGCGCCTCCCAATGCCGCCGCACACGGTCGCCCGGTTCCTCCCCGAAGCCGGCGTAGGCTTCGTCCAGCACGATCACCGACGACCTGCAGTGTTCCAGGACTGCGTCGAGCTGCAAGGGATCGATAGTGTTCCCTGTTGGATTGTTCGGCGACGCGATCAGAATCACCCGCGGGCGGTGGAGATCGTAGAGGCGGAGGATTTCGGCTTCATCACAGACAAACCGATCACCCCGTTCCTCCAGCCGGTAGCTGACGTGTGTTCCCCCCGCTTCCTCGGCCAGTTTCTTATAATACCACCACGATTGATCGGGAAGCAGGAGTGTCTCCCCCCGGCCGAGGTAGCAGTGCACCGTCTGCTTCAGCATGTCCTCGCTGCCGTAGCTCAACAGCAGCCTCTCTTCCGGGATTCCCATGCCGGCGCTGAGGTGTTCGGCGAGGTCTCCCTTGCTCCCACGAAGGTAACTGCGGGAATAGAGACTGAGTTGTTCGAGACTCGCCCTCCGCAGGACGTCGTAACATGCGGGGGCTGGACCGTATTGATTTTCGTTCCTGTCAAGCAGCAGCGGATTCATCACCGGCCCTTCTTCGTGAACGTGCACCGGCGGCCTTCGCCGTCGATCTCCTAGAACAATCTCCCCGCGGAATGGTTCTGATGGAATTTATGGTAGAAGCATTTACCGTAATAGTCAAGCCGGCAGGGCCCGGCGGCCTTCCGGAGAAGGCGGGGGTGAAAATGGCGGCGGAATATTGTATATTGATGAGGTTTCCCCATACGTTCCCAAAGACGAATTTTCCCAGCCCACCATGAAACTGAAGCGTATCGGCATTCTCACCGGCGGCGGCGACTGTCCCGGCCTTAACGCGGTCATCCGCAGCATCGCGAAACCCGCCATGAGTTACTATAATGCAACCGTCATCGGCATCCTCGACGGTTATGAAGGGATGGTGGAAGGACGGCATCGCGAGTTGACCCCGCTGGATGTCCTCGGCATCATCAACCAGGGGGGGACGATCCTCGGCACGTCCAACAAAGGAGATCCTTTTCACTTTCCCATGGGCGAGCGGAGCAATATCCGGATCGTCGATGCGTCAGCGCAGGTGCTTGATCATTATCGTAATCTGAAGCTTGACGTCCTGGTCACGATCGGGGGGGACGGGACTCAGATCATCGCGCACAAGCTCTCCCAGATGGGCCTGAACGTGATCGGCGTTCCGAAAACGATCGACAACGACCTTGACTCGACCGACATCACCTTCGGCCACGACTCCGCCCGGGCCGTCGCGACGGAAGCAATTGACCGGTTGCAGACGACGGCCTCCGCGCATCACCGGGTCATGGTGGTGGAAACGATGGGACGTTACGCGGGCTGGCTCGCGCTCGGCGCGGGGCTCGCCGGCGGGGCGGATATCATCCTGATTCCCGAGATCCCGTTCTCCTGGGACGCTGTGTTCGATGCCGTCCTCAAGCGGAGCAAGGGGGCGAAGTTCAGCATCGTGTGTGTGGCGGAGGGGGCAAAACCAAGCGGGGGCGACGTGTCGGTCAGGGAAATGGACAAGAAACGGACCGACCCCGTGCGCCTCGGGGGGATGGGTGAATTTGTGGCGAAGAGAATCGAAGACGAAACGGGACTCGAAACCCGGGTGACCGTTCTCGGACACGTTCAGCGGGGGGGGAGCCCGACCGCGTTCGACCGCATTCTTGCCACCCGGTTCGGGACAGTCGCCCTCGAGGCGATGTCACGGGGGGAATTCGGGGTCATGACGAGTCTGCAGCAACAGTACGTTGTTACCGTCCCTCTGGCCGACGCGGTCGGCCGTCAGCGGCTGGTGCCGCCTGACTCACAGATGATTTTTGCCGCGAAGGCGGTCGGCACCTGCTTCGGAGACTGAACATCCCGACCCCTGCGACGGAGGTCATCCCGCCTTTTCCCCCCCCGCCTCCCCGATGCGGACGGTCACCACGGTCGCGTCGTCGGCCGGAACATCGTCCCCCACAAATTCCCTGACCGCCCGGAGTATCCGCGCCGCGAGTTCTCCCGCCGACAGCCCGATACTCTGAGCGACCGTCGCGCGGAGACGGTCAGCGCCGAATTGCACTCCCGAGCGGGGGGACGCTTCGATGACGCCATCGGTGTACAATATGAACCGGTCTCCCTCCCCACAGTCCACTTCGATTTCTCTGAATACCGCGTCTCGGTTCATTCCAAGCCCGAGGCTCGGAGTGCGCACCTCCTCAAAGGAGGCTGCACCCCCTCGTTGGTGCAACACCGGCGGATGTCCCGCGGTCGCAATGCGTGCTTTTCGCGTCGCCGGATCGATGACGATAGAGGCCATCGTGACAAACATCTTCCGTTCCAGTATCTGACAGAGCGTGCGATTGAGATCATCGAGCATCTGACCCGGCCCCGGACTGTGGCCGAGGTGAGCGCGGAACGCGCTCTTCGTCATTGCGGAGAGTATCCCGGCCCCCACGCCGTGCCCTGCCACGTCGGCGACGACGACGGCGATCCGTCCGTCCGGGAGCTCAACGTAGTCATAGTAGTCTCCCCCCACCTCTGTCGCGGGAGCGGTTGAACCCGCCACATCGCACCAGGGGGTGCGAAGACCTTCCTGCGGCAGAAGCGTGCACTGGATCCTGCGCGCGATCTCCACTTCCGTCTGAAGCCGTGCGCGTTGACGCCCTTCTCCCGTCAGAAGCACAAGAAACATGACGTACCCTGACGCGATCAGGATCACCGCGCCGAATCCAATGAGAACCCGCTGGGCTCGCAAGTCCGTCTGTCGCTCGGGGGTGAGAAGAACCGGCGCGGCCGCTGCGGCCCGTGGCGGGGGGGGCGGGTGTCCTTCGAGAACCGCGGTAAGATCGGCTGCATATCGTTCGACCGCCACGAACAGGAGAAGGGCGGCCACCAGGAGAACGGGGCGGTTGCCGAAAAGGATGACACTTGCTGCGATGGCCCCGCTGGCGAATGTGACGAGCAGGACCTGAAGGGGGCGCACCGGCTCGGTCGCGCCCTCCATGAGCGTGACGAGTGGGCCGATGGTGGCGAAGATCAGAAACACCGCGAAGGCGAGACGGAGCCGGCCGCGGAGATCCATCTCCTTCCATACGTTATAGGGATCGGCACGTGTGTGCGGGCGCGGCGCGGGAGCGGCACCGTCTCCTGATTCGGCGGCCTCCCGCAGAAGCCGTGCCGTCGTGAGCCAGCCGAGACCCATGAGCACCGCGAGGGCGGCGAGCGTCCCTGCGAGCAGGGGGGCGTCGCGCCACATTATCCAGACCGATCCCGTGTCAGAGACTTCGAAGGCGAACGAGAGAAGGAGAAACGCCGCCGCTCCGGTGCGGAAGAAGGTGCGAAGTATCTCCAGGGGACGGCGGCGTCCGCGGGCGAGGCCTTCCGGTCGGGGGGAGGAGGTCAAGGGGTGGTCGCGCCCCGCCGCTGAAGAGCCGCAAAAAAGAAAAGAGTGACTCCCGAGGTGATTGCGACGTCAGCGAAGTTGAAGACCCCCGTTCGAAGCGGACCGATGCCGATGGTCATGAAGTCGACCACGCGTCCGTCATTGAAGAGCCGGTCGATGAAGTTGCTGAGCCCGCCCCCGAGCATGAGGGAAATCGCCACGGTGAGCAAAGCCGACAGGTCACGGGTGACGACAAGAAACACGAACATCCCCGCAAGAAGGATGCCGACGCCGACCGTGAGGATCCAGAAACGCACCGGTTGAGAGAGCGTCGCGCCGACGCTGAGCATGGCGCCTGAGTTTTCGGTGTAGGCGAGGGTCACCAGTCCGCGCGCCAGTACAAGAGGGGGCGTGTCCCGCAACGATGTCATCGCGGCGTGCTTGGTGAGCCGGTCGCAGCCGATACAGGAGAGCATCAGCAGTCCGGCCAGGAGATATGTCGATCTGCGGTCCGTCATCTCGGCATCGTTGTTTCTCTGTATACTCTCTCCGGAGGGGGAAGTTACAGCCGGAACTTGTCCTGGTGCCAGTTTCTGGTCATCTCGAGCCAGAGGAAGAGACCCCGCCACTCCCCATAGGATGCATAGTCCCGCTCGATGGTGACATCCTTGACCTTCCGGCCCCCGCGACGAAGCTCGAAGTACTTTGACCTGACCCAGGAATCGAGGCCGAGCTCATCGTACCGACCGGCCAGCTTCAGCAGGTTTCCCGCGGCATAAGGGCCGATCCCCTTCACATTCCTCATTTCTCTGAAGAGCTCATCCGTCGGCAACGGTGACGTTCGCCACGACTCAATGTCCAGGTATCCCGCTGCCACCTGTGTGGCGAGCAGGAGGATGAACGGCGAGCGATATCCCGCCTTTATCTCTTTCCGGAGGTACGCCTCGCTCAGGGCCGCAATGGCGTCCGGCGTCGGGAACGCATGGTGCTCGTCGTCATGTCGCCGGCCGGTGCTCCGCACGAGATTCCCCACCATCAGCGTCGTCAGTCCCCAGGTGCAATTGGTTGTGCATATCATCTTCACCGTGTCTTCGAACATCGTCGGGGCACGGAGCAGCCGTCCCGCCCCGCAGGCCGCAATCCACCGGTACCGGGGATAACTCCGGGCCATGCGGTGGAAGGAGGAGAAGTCTTCGTCGAGTCTCAGGCACGTGCGTATCTCTGCCATGACGCCGGGGGGGGGAACGCCTGTTCCCCCCGGTTCCACCACGGCCGAGATTGATCGGCCGTTACGCCGCAGCGTCCACCGGGCGGTGGTTCCATCCCCCGCCGCGTGAACACGGGTGAGTGTGCGCGCGACCGGATCGACGGAAAACGGAGGGAGGGCGCACCATCCGTGGCTGTAGACCGTCCTCCAGAAATCGAATCGCGGAGGGAAAGGAATGGCGAGCACCTCAGAACTTCGAGAGGAGAAGGTCATTGGTGGGAAATTGATCGATCAGTTTCAGGGCGCTGAGCATGGCCTCACGGGGCGACATCCTGGCAATGGAACGACGAAGCGCCTGATGTTGAGCAACGGCAGGCCCGAAGAGCAGTTCTTCGCGCCTCGTCCCCGATGCTCCGAGAGAGATGGCGGGAAAGATCCGTTCGTTGGCGAGATCGCGGTCGAGCACAAGCTCCATGTTCCCCGTCCCCTTGAACTCCTGGAAGATCAATTCATCCATCCGGGAACCGGTATCGACCAGAGCCGTGGCGATGATGGTGAGGGACCCACCGTTCTCGAGCTTCCTGGCGGCCCCGAAGATACGTTTGGGGATCTCGAGTGCGCGGATATCGACCCCCCCCGACATGGTCCGCCCGCTGCTTTTCTGGTGGATGTTGAACGCCCGGCCGAGGCGCGTCAGGGAATCGAGCAGGAGAACGACATCCCGGTTCGTCTCGGCCTTGCGCTTCGCGTACTCGAGGACGAGTTGGGCCAGACGGACATGGGTGCCGCGTTCACTGTCGCTTGAACTGGCAAACACCTCCCCCTTGACGGATCGGCGCATGTCGGTCACCTCTTCGGGCCGCTCGTCGATCAGAAGGACGAGCAGATCGACCGAGAGGTTGTGAAGGCTGATGGCGTGGGCGAGCTGTTGCATGAGCATCGTCTTCCCGGCCTTGGGGGGTGAAACGATGAGGGCGCGTTGCCCCTTCCCCACGGGGCAGAAGAGCTCGACAATCCGCATCGCGCGGTCACTTCCTCTTCCCTCCAGCTGTAGCGCCTCGTTCGGCGAGACAACCTCGTGTGCCGCGAACTCCTTCACGCGCGCCCACGCCTCCGGGGCAAGTCCGTTGGCCCGGGTGATGGCGGAGACCTCGGGACTTTTCCCCCGGTTCTCTGTGGCGGTTCCCTCGAGGAAGGAACCCTCCCTGAGATTGTAACGGGTGATGAGTGCGGCGGGGACGTACGGGTCGGTGGAGACCCGTGTGAGGCCGTGAGAAAGGGTCCGGATGAATCCAAACTTCTTGGGGTCGATCTCGAGAATGCCGGAAACGGTGGGAGGCGTCACTTCTTGAAGAGTCCTTTCAATGCATCATTGAGCTTTCCCTGCTGTTCCTTCTCCAGACGGTCGGTGAGCTCCTTCTCCTTCGCGCCCATCATCGCCAGTTCGTCATTCAAAAGCGACTGGTAAGCATTGAGCTGGTTCTGGATCTCCGCCTTCTTGCCGGCGACCAGCTTCTCCACGTCCGCGCGCTTGGCGGCGACAACGGCGTCATACCTGGTCTTCAGGTCGTTCTGGAGTTTGGTGAACTCGGCCCCCAGCACGGCCTGTGCCCGTTCGGAGATCTTGCTGTCCAGGTCGGTCGAAAGCGCGACATCGAATGCCCCGCCTGCGTTCCAGAGCCGAAGGCCGACATCAAACGCCGCTATCCCCTGAAGGGTCTCGCGCACGATCCTCTCGAGCACCGTCCCGGGCGTTCCGGCGAACTGAAGCGAGAATCCGGAGAGGGACATGGTCGTGAGGGCATCGAAGGATGAGCCCGGGACCGTGACTTTCAACGAGGAGTTCACGTGCGCGTTGGTCATCGTTCCCGCAAGGAAGGTGCCGCTGCCGAGCTTGAATTCCTTCAGTGGAACGCCGCGCAGCGTCGCGGCGTACTCGTCATACGGTGTCTCCTTGGTCCTGTCCAGCAACGCCGTGAGCGAGAATGTTCGTCCCTGTCCCTCCAC
>Ga0315273_10001410_pt1 | contig 27323 bp, 31 predicted proteins | sample YL17G02_0_MG_FD_205753 | JGI IMG/M metagenome (GOLD analysis project Ga0315273, IMG submission 205753) | Sediment microbial communities from Yellowstone Lake, YNP, Wyoming, USA - YL17G02_0 | ecosystem: Environmental > Aquatic > Freshwater > Lake > Sediment | place: USA: Wyoming | collected... | reverse complement strand
ATTGTTTGCATAAAAATCCTGCAGTACCTTCCAGTCTTTATCAAACACAAGTCTTTTTTCCGTGATCAACATTCCGTTTATACTGGTTGATAAGTCGCGTTTTAGATAATACTTATTCATTATGTAATTTATTTCACAAACAATACTTGGATCATTAACGCTGTATTGAGCGAGCGCGGTATTAACAATTTTATCATAGTCTTCCCTGTCCGGCATTGTCACCCGTTCATAATTGGTTGCATGCTTATCCAGAAAGAATATAAGCTCGTACAATCCGGGGATACCTGGAAATAATACCGGTATTTGAGATGAGTCGGTAAAAATTACAGTTGGATCAAAGGTCATTTCCCGGCCTTTATACGAGATGATTTTGTTAATTATCGTCCGTTTATAACACCATTTTCCAGCCTCTTCAGCTATTTTATGACACACGCTGCCAACTGTCAGATAATCACGCGGCGGTTCTTTTATTTTTTTAATATAGAGCATGTACCACTTAAATGGACAGGTGTGAAAGGTGTTTATGCGGGAAAATGAATAAATTTGTGTGTAAAAAAGCTCGATATCGTCTTCCGTTGGAACAACTCCAACCCTTTTTGTCGTTACCGCTTCTTTAATTTCAGTAAAAATCGGCAAATTTGCCTCTTTTTCACTCTCTTTCATCAAAATATTGTTCAATTTGATATGTAAAGCGATAGTTTTTATCACATCGTATTCTGAACCATGCGCATGTTCCTTGTCAAATTCTATATTTAATTTTTTACACATAGAGCCGAGGTTATGAGAACCTGTGAACATTTTTTTTGACAAAATAAGAGTATCAATGATCTTTACTGGCTTAATTTTTAAGAATCCAAGGTCGAATTTCTCGACATTGTGCCCTGTGACAGTCCTTTTCCCGATAAACGAAAATAACTCTTCTCTTATTTTGTCCTTTAAATAACATGGACTGTCTTTAACCATTTCATAGGTGATTCCATGAATGTCTGTCACTCGTTTCGAAATCATTCCGGACTGCGGGCGGCATAAACGTGTGAATGTCTTGCCTATTGCTCCGGATAGATTGTACTCCATAGCAGTAACCTCAACTACTTCATCCAGTCTTGGATCAAGACCGGTGGTTTCGACATCCACGCAAACGTGGTCATAGTTAATCGTCATGGTTTGCTCCCCATTTGTAGAATTTTTTGGCACAAATCAATTACTTCTTCTCGTGTGCAGCCAAACTGGTATCCTATGTTGGTTATTTCTCTTAGTCTCTGATACAACCCATCACAACAGCCCATGTATACACTGAGCAACACGCACTCTTTACAAAAATCGTGTTCATAATACTCACAGTATGGACAGTGATTTATGTATCGTTTGTCACCAATCAGCTTAGTTTTTAAATCAAAAATAGGAATTATTGGATTGTTTACATCTGAGTAGTATGACACTATTCCAGCCCACAATTCAACAAATTCCTTTCTTAACTCTTCTTTTGAAGGCATGATCCTATTTGCGAGTGTGCGTGACATATTCCTCTTCCTCCATCACTTCCAACAAGATGTTTATTTTATTAAACAGTTTGATATAAACTTCTGCATCTGAAACATGCTGCGTCGATTTAATCAACTTTTCTACCCCAGCGGTGATAATAACCATTTCCAGCTTTGTAAATTCCGTATCAACAACTGGTTTTACCTCTGTTCTCACCGAGATGCCATACCCCTTTTCCATAGAATCTTCAACCTCATTACATCTCCGTTTCCATTCCTCGCAATCCTTGCTGATTTCAGCTGTCTCTCCGTGTGCGTACAGGACATCTATCCTCAGTCTGGCAATAGTGCGATGTAAAAAAACGGTGTAAATAAGCAGAAATGCTATCACTCCAACCAATATCCACATCATAAATAAGCTCCTTTCTTAATATTGTTATTCCAGTTTTTTGTCGAAAAAAACATAACATAGACTTATATTAATATATATGCCTAGAATATTCGACCAACCGCTTTTTATGGGAATTGTGGTTCTTAACAACGTTGAGCAACTGCGACGTCTCAAAATAACTCTTCCACAGCTCGCCCCGAACAGAAGGAATGAGGACAATCTCGTTATTACTAAAGGACAAATGACCATTGCAGATGGCAGTGGTGGTGAATATTACTTTGATCCGGATTCAGCTGAACCGGATGATAATATGTATGTCATTGAACCAAATTCACACCCAGCGATTGGGCGATGGAAACGATTGGAATTAGGAGCAGCAATGCACAATCTTTTTTCTGCTATTCACGGCGATACTGTTGTCGGCACCCCAATTCTTGGGGATCTTAGTTTCGGAAATGAATGTAACAGGTGGGAAAGATTTCCGGGTAATACTACTGATGGGCTTATGTTCCTCACGTCACAGGGGACAGGTGTGATCGCAAATAAACCTAAATGGCATGAATTGACCGGATATGATATTCCTGTTGACGGGGTAAGTATTGCTGTAAATGAAGATGGCAACCTGTATTCAATCGGTGGAGGAACTGGCAACACCGGTCCGAATGGTTCAACGGGAGCGAACGGTAGCACCGGCGCCAATGGAAGTACCGGCTCTACCGGCGCTGACGGCTCGACAGGCTCAAATGGAAGCACGGGGGCCGATGGTTCAACAGGCGCAGGCGGTAATACTGGTGCAGATGGTTCTACTGGTGCTGATGGTTCGACAGGGGCTGATGGAAATACCGGTGTTGATGGTAGCACTGGGGCAAACGGCTCAACAGGTGCTGATGGTTCTACTGGCGCAGACGGAAGCACAGGAATTGATGGCTCAACAGGCGCAGATGGTTCTACTGGTGCTGATGGAAACACAGGCGCAGACGGGTTAGATGGGGCTGACGGTTCAACGGGAGCTGATGGAAACACTGGAGTAAATGGTTCTACAGGTAGTGATGGTAATACTGGAGCTGATGGGAGTACTGGAGAGAATGGTAATACCGGAGTTGATGGGAATACTGGTACGGACGGTTCAACTGGTGTTGACGGGGCGACTGGAGCTGATGGATCGACTGGAGCTGATGGAAATACAGGATCTGATGGAAATACGGGAGCCGATGGAAACACAGGGGTAGATGGTTCAACAGGATCAGACGGGTCTACAGGAGTTGATGGTAGCACAGGTGCTAATGGTGATACCGGTAACACAGGAGCGGATGGAAACACTGGATCTGATGGTTCGACTGGAAGTGATGGTAATACTGGAGTTGACGGAAGTACTGGTGTTGATGGAGGTACAGGTGTTGATGGCAACACTGGTGTAGATGGTTCTACTGGACAAGATGGAAGTACCGGAGTAGACGGATCGACTGGTGCCGATGGGAATACAGGAAATACTGGAAATGATGGGAATACAGGTATAGATGGAAACACTGGTGTCGATGGTTCAACTGGGATTGACGGTAATACTGGTGCAGATGGCTCTACTGGTTCCGATGGGAATACAGGAGCAGACGGATGGACAGGAGCAGATGGTAACACTGGGACAGACGGATCTACTGGGGAGAATGGTTCAACAGGTAACGATGGAAACACAGGAGTTGATGGATCTACTGGTGCTGACGGTTCTACAGGTGCAGATGGGAACACAGGGTCTGATGGTTCAACCGGAGCAGACGGTAACACTGGTGTAGATGGATCAACTGGAACTGATGGGAACACTGGGGCAGACGGCAATACAGGAGCTGATGGTAGTACAGGTGTAGATGGATCAACAGGTGCTGATGGTTCTACTGGTATGGATGGTAACACGGGGATTGATGGAAATACCGGAGTGAACGGTTCAACGGGAGCAGATGGTAGTACTGGCGCTGATGGATCAACTGGGGAAAATGGAAATACTGGAGCTGATGGTTTGACAGGAGTGGATGGATCAACGGGATCTGACGGGTCTACTGGTGCAGATGGCTTTACTGGTGAAAATGGTAACACTGGTGCTGATGGAAATACAGGAACTGATGGTTCAACTGGAGCAGATGGATCAACTGGTATTGATGGCAACACAGGAGCTGACGGGTCTACAGGTGAGAATGGTAACACAGGGGCTGATGGCAATACAGGTGCAGATGGAAATACCGGATCTGACGGTTCAACTGGATCTGATGGTAACACAGGGGCTGATGGGTCAACAGGAGAGAACGGCAATACTGGTGAAAATGGAAATACCGGATTGGATGGCAATACAGGAGCTAATGGTAACACAGGTGAAAATGGCAATACTGGAGCTAATGGGTCAACTGGAGTTAATGGGTCAACTGGTGCTAACGGTGGTACAGGGAATACCGGAGCGACTGGATCGGCAAATACTGGTGCAACGGGGCCGACAGGAGCTACTGGTGGGACAGGAGCTACTGGTGGGACAGGAGGAACAGGAGGAACAGGAGGAACAGGAGGAACAGGAGGAACAGGATCTACTGGTGGAACAGGAGCAACTGGAAGTACCGGCCCGATGGAATATCATTTCAGGCCAGTTGATTTTGGCTCTCCTAATAATGCAAACTGGGCTATAAACGCTTTAGCTCCTTTAATAGCAGACAATACCAACGCAGCTCTTCGAGTCAGAGCTTTTGATGATGCTTCAGAAGAGGGTGTTGGGTTTATTATTGAAGTTCCAACAGGTGTTACAAATATGGCTATCTCTATTTGTGGTAAAGCAGCTACAGCTCCGGGTGCATCTAAAGGTGTTGTTATGGCTATGTATACCCGTGAGATGCCAAATAATGCAGTAGTTACAGCATGGTCAGCAAGAAATAGCTTAAATACATTGACTATTAATACAAATGTATATTTTCAGTATCTGTCGCAGACGATTGCAATATCAACACTGTCGCTTACAGCAGAAAGGGTTGCGCAGATTGAATTAACAAGATATCCGGGTGCAGCAGCAGATGACTTGGTAGGAGATTTTCATTTATTGTATGTGAAGGTGGTGTTTTCATAATGGCAATGAATTTTACAGGAGCAGAGTCGTGTAGAGTTAACATAGCTCAATACTATAATGGAACAACATTTGATATTCCAGTCAGCACTGACGCTATGACAATTGCGTTGTGGTTTAAAGCAACATCCTTTGTTACTAACCAGAGACTTTTTTGCAAAGGGTTTGGAACCTTTGAATCTCCAGATACTGGAGGAGCTTGTTCTTATTTTATAAGGGTTGCTAGTGTATCGGGTACTTATAGGCTTGGAGTTGGATTGAGGACGGGAACAACTACAACCTATTTGAATGGCGCATCTTTAGCAGTTAGCACAGGTGTAGTTTATTTAGTGTTTTTATGGTATGATGGTACAAATTTAAGAATTTATTATAATGCTGGTGTTCAAGAAGCTACAACTGCTAAAACTGGTAATGTTAATATTAATTCAAATCATCCTGTTTATTTAGCGTGTCATCCGGGTTTTCAAATTAAGTATACAGGAATAATAGATGATGTAAGGGTTTACACAAGGGCATTGTCAATACCAGAAATGCAGACAATTTATTATTCCGAGGGTCAAGACACTATTGTCGATGATTTATATGCACGATGGAAAATGGATGAAAATTATATAGGAAGAAGGTCGTCATTATCTCTATTAAAGGAATTAAAAGATGATAGTGGGAATGGATTTAATGCTGTATCTGAAGATGCAGGATATGCACTTTCTTTTAATGGATCTTCTAATAAGGTTGAATTTGCAAGTGTAAATTCTGATTTTCAATTGGTAGCCCCGTTTACAATAGAAGCGTGGGTTAAGCCAAAGTTTAATTATACCGCATGGGCTGCTGGTGTTTATTACTCAGTGAATAGTAGATCGTCATACGGCGGTTTTGGGTATATCTGTATTCAGGCACATACGTCGCAGGTTGGATGGGAACCTCCAAATGTACCCGCTCTATGGGGTTTGGATAACCCACGAAGATTTTTTGGGTCGAGAAACGGAAACAATGGGGTTGGAGTTGGAGTTTATGGTGGCACAGGATTAAGACTTACAACATACGGTAAAAGGGATTGGACTACAACAAGTGGATATTTGTCTTATAATACATGGACGCATGTAGCTTTTGTTTTTCAAAATTACTCAACTGGAAAACAGGTTCTTTTTTATGTAGACGGAAGTCTCGTGCAAACTGTATCTGATGCCGCTGCGACAGATCCGGGAACTTCTCTTAGTACGGCACATTTAGGATTTGAAAACACGGAATGGTGGAATGGATCGATTGATCTTTTTAGAATATATAAAGGTGAGGCTAGATCAGCGGCAAATATTTTGTTATATATGAATGAACATCCACCAAGTAGTACAAATTTAAAAGTATTTACCAAGCTTAATGATGCTTCAGGATCAAGCGCGGCTGATGTATCTAGCAATAATCACACTGGAACTTTAACAGAATGCACATGGGAAGAGTCTGGTGCGTGGGAAAACCCTACTTACGCAGAACCCTTAAATCATAAACCAACATAAGGAGAGTGGCCTTTAGAAAGAAGGCTTTATGAATATAGTAGTTTTTATTTTAGGTGTTATGGTCGCCATTGTGGTAATTTTGGTTATAGCTGTGGTGATAATAATGCTTAAGATAAGAAAAAACAATAATAGTATAATTGAAATCAAAGAGCATATAGCCCAAATTGAAAGGGATCTTGTTGGGCAAAGTAATGAAGTGTACAGGTGTTTGGAAGATGGTGATAGAAAAACACTTGATGGAGCTAAAAGTTATACTGATTCAAGATACGATAAAATGAAAACAAAGGAATAACAAAATTTAAAATGAAGGTCACTCTCTTTATTTTAATAGGTGAAGTAGTAGCATATTTTACTTTCAAAGGGAAAAAACATGTCTAATGTATTGAATAGAACAACAAAAGATTATTTGGAATCTGTTAACACCCCAGATTATCCTATTGCAGATTGGATAATCAGCCCAGATTTAAGTGATGTTGCTGGAGTCCCAAGCAGATATTGGAAAATAGTTGGTGATACTGTTTCTGAAATGAACCAGTCTGAAAAAGATGCGGTTGACGCAGCATTAGTACCAGGTGCCAAGGTAGCAAAAAAAGAAGAGTTAAAAAACGACGGAGACAGCTTGGTTGTCAGCAGGAGGTATTCAGACAGTGTAAAAGATAGTTTGAATATTATGTATTCTGAAAGTCTTCGAATGAGACCAAACAGAGTTTCTTATTTAAAACCATGGGTCAGTTGGATTGATGAGGTTGATACAGAGGTAAAAACAAAACAAGAAAGCGTTGATTTACAAACTGCTCTTGATGACGTCAATGGAATTACTATTGATTCGTCTACCTTAATAAGTCACGATCCTGAAATTACAATAGCGGGGGCGCTTGCCGTAACCGACGCAATGGACATTGAAACTTTTCTTGATGAAAATTCTGTCGTTGAAGATCCTGTAACTGGAATAGAGGGTCCTTTTTACTTGATGCAAATTTTGCAGATGAGAAAAGACCTTTATAATGATGATGAAAATCCCATTTATGAATCCGGTCATTTGCCAATACTTGGTGGGAGTGGAATGCTACAGGACCATGTCAGCAGGATAAACAATATTGAGAATATTCATGGAAAGTTAGGTTGGCATAATCAACAGGTTCAACAGACTTTGTATCACAGGCCCAAAAATCTTTTAATTTATTATGGATACCCTAACTCATTCAACAGTGGTACCCATGGGTGGTACAATGAAAAAGTAGCACAGGAAATGGCGAAGTATTCATTGATAGTGTTAGGTGATGGTGTTGAAGATCCATCGCATGGTGATTATGCTAATACGCAAATTATTATTCCTAGAATAAAGGCACTAAACCCAAGTTGCTTGATTTTTGGTTATGTGTCTGTAAATCAGACATTAGTTAATTTTAAAACAAAAACAGATCAGTGGAATACTTTACAGGTTCATGGAATTTTCATGGACGAGGCTGGATATAATTATGGTAAAACTCGTAGTGAATTTAATGAAGTAGTGGACTATGTTCATGAGAAAACTTATTCAAAAGCTGCTTTTGTGAATGCCTGGAATACCGATCATATTTTGGGAACAGCTAATGATGTTTCTTATCCTAACTCTACTTATAATTCTGGAGTGATAGCCTCAAAATTAAATACTTCTGATTGGATTTTATTAGAAAGCTTCGCTATAAACACTACGGCTTACTCAGGAACCAGTGGTTATGCATCAAAATCAGACTGGTCTGCAAGGGGAGTGAAGGCTGTAAATCTCAGGGCTACGTATGGAGTTAATTTTGCAGCAATAGGGATAATTGATGATGGAAATGTAAATGAAAGTTCACTATTCAATTTCGGATACATTGCCTCTTTATTATTTTCACTTGAAGCTGTTGGAAGTGCAAACACATCTTATGGATCGAGCGATGCAAAGACGAAATTTATAGCGCGTCCTGATATATCAGATATGGATTGCTTGTGGAGCCTGAACCCATCGGTCCAGATAGATACTCTGGATGTTGACGTTTATCACAGATATGTTGAGAACGGAAAGCTGTCGGTTGATTTTTCCAGTGGCGCCCAGACAAGCACGATTTCGAAATGGTAATAAATTGATATGCTGTCTCAGCATTAATTATATTAATATAACGCACGCACACAAGAAAGGTCCGTTATATGAGCTGTCCTATTTGTCACGGAAATTTCATATCTGTTTTAGAGCCATTCCCTCATTATTTACAATGTAAGAAATGTAACTTCTGTTTTCAGCAACAGCTTCCCCCGAAGATTTACGAAGGCCTGAAAGAAGGCGGTAAGGGTCCGGACACCGGTCACCTCATGTCTGACGAGGACAAGAATATTAATCGGCTACTGGCCAATAAGTTGTACCAACGCTTCGTTCCGACGTCCGTCCTGGACATTGGTGCGAAATATCCATACCTGATGTCGGTGATTAAAGACCGGGCCGACGTCCTGGCCATTGACGCTATCCCGATTGTTGAAGAGTATGGGAAGCAGCTTGGCGTACCCACTCTATGCGCTGACTTCGAAGAATCAAACCTGGTGATGAATAAAAAATACGACCTGATAATCCTGGTCCATACCATGGAGCATTTTTACAAACCGGTGAGCGCAATGAAGAAGGCTGTGCTCCTGCTTTCTGATTCGGGTGTAATCTTTGTCAGGGTACCAAATATTGATCAGAAGGGGATAAACCGCGATTTTACCGAGCACCATCTGACGATTCACCCTTATATCTATTCAAACAAATCAATTGAAATGCTGGCAGAGATGATCGGGTGCGAGGTATTTGATTTTGATGGAGGGTATGGACAATCGGATTTTTATCTTCGAAAAAGGACGGGGAGGCTTTATCAGCCGGGGTCGCTGTCTGTCTGTATGATCGTAAAGAACGAGGCGGATAATATAATTCATGCACTTAACAGTGTCAACAATATCGCGGACGAGATCATTGTCATAGACACCGGTTCGAGCGACAACACCGTGGAGGTGGCGTCAAAGTTTCCTAAAGTAAGAATAGGTCACTTCCCGTGGATTGACGATTTCTCCGCTGCCCGCAACGTATCCATAAACAAAGCAACGTCCGAATTTGTTATGTGGCTTGACGCTGATGATGTGGTTGATAACCCAGAAGAGATTCTTGAAGCCATTGCCCATGCAGATCATAAAATTTATAATTATACCATTCAGTCCGGGTATGAGGAATGGAAAACTGTACGCCTGTTTAAAAATAATCATAACATACATTTTTCAGGTCGTATCCATGAATGCCTGGATTTTAAACATCCTCTCGGAGACTCAAAGGTTCATATTACGCATCATGTTCACAAAGCGCATTCTGAAGACCGGTGTGAGCGCAATTTGCGCATTCTACGGAAGGAAGAGCAGAGTCCAAGGACGCTGTTCTATCTTGGCCAGACTCTCCGGTCTCTTGCGCAGTATGACGAGGCTGTCGGTACATATTCCAGATATCTTTACATGTCAAATTTTAATGAAGAGCGTTATATAGCCCAGAAAGATATCGGCCGAATATATATGTACCAGAAAATGTACAAGGCCGCAATTAAGGAATTTGAAAAGTGCGCAGAAATAGATGACCGGTGGAGGGAGCATAATTATTACATTGGTGAATGTTATTTTTTCATGAAAGAGTATGTTTCATGTGTCAATCATATGCACAATGTGGTCACAAAACCAGAACCACAAACTATCATGTGGAAAGAACAGAAAATCTACCTGGATGCCCCTTACCGATATCTGTTCGCATCATATGAACTGTTAAAAGATTATGATAGCGCTTTGAAATACTGTCTCGTTGTCAAAGATATGCTTCCAGATGATCAATGGATAGCAGACAAATGTGAACATTTCAAATCAAAAATATCTCTGCTTAATAATTCAAAAGTTATTGAGTGTTACCGGTGGGGATCGCTGGGGGATGTTCTCATGACAACCGCGGCACTCCGTGGATTAAGAGAGAAATTTCCGGATTATAAAATCAGGTACATCACCCATCCGGATAACATGTCGATAATATCCGGGAATAAATATATCGACGAGATTGATTCGAAATCTCATAACGACACCAGTAAGAAATATGGTTTCAAATATCCCGAAAAAGAGGGATACCCGCAAAAAAAACTGAACAGGCATTTGATTCGTATTTTTAATGAATGCGCCGACCTTCCTAAAAACGACATGGCTCTGGAATGCACGTTGACAGCCGATGAAGAGTCTGTCGGAATTGGGTTGAAGGAGAGGTATGGAAAATACGTAACTATGCACATCAAATCCGGATGGTCTGTTTATAAGGACTGGATTTTTGACCGGTGGGTTGAGATAGCGGCTTTTCTGAGAGAGAACGGTTATGAGGTGATACAGATAGGCGGTACAGGGGAGCAGGCTATCCCGGGCGTCGTAGAGCTGTTTGGGATGCCTATTAAATATTCGGTGTCGGCAATCAAGCATTCCAATTTCCATATTGGGATTGACAGCTTTTCGAACCATGTAACCTGGGCGGTCGGGAAGCAGTCTCTTATCCTTTTCGGAAGTACGTCTCCAACCGGTTCTGGCTACGACCAGAACGTTAATGTATATTTAGGAATGAAATGCCAACCGTGTTATAAGGAAGATCCCAAAATATCAAAAGAACATGGTGGGCCCTGTCCTCTTGGCGGAGAATGTATGGAACACATATCGGTTGATTATATCAAACAACTTATCAAAGAAAGGTTCTTATGCAAGTCTTAATGCACCAAATCGTTGATTTCTGCGAGGCGTATGACGAGATTAATCGTTCTCAAATATCTTTCAAGGGTTTATCTTTGATTGATATGGCGATTAATTACAAAACCATGCAGCCGGAATATCGAAAGTATACAAAGATTGCCGAGATGCCTCTGGCAATCTCAAAATACCGGCAAAAGCTTAATGAGCTGAAGCTTATTCACCAGATAAAAATCAAAGATGTCTTCCCGCCAAATGGTATCGTTATCGCGGATGGAGAGGCCTATGTGAAAGCTGCCCGCGTCCTGGAAGCTGAGTACAAAACCGAGATAGATGCATATCAGCAGAATTTAATCACTCAGAGAAACGCGACAGAAGAATCCCGAGAATTAAATTTGTTACTAATCGATAAGAATAGTATTATATTTAAAGAAGATAATCCCAATGCGGCAAGAATACTTGCGGCATTTGCCTTTCTCTTTAAATAACAGGATGAGTCATGGCAGTTTATCAGTTTCAACATCAGATAGTAAATGCTACGCCCAATAAGAATACTTTATTCCACGCAATGCTTGTGGATAGCAACGGGATTCCTGTAACAGGACAGACATTTATCGCTGGTGATGTTAAGCTTATTCAATATATCGATCCCGATGGATGGACCGTATCAAATATCCAAACCCTGCCTGTTGAGATTGCAAATACCGGTTGCTATCTATTCACCTTACTCTATATTGAATTGCCCTCTGTCATGAATGATGAGCTCCCAGTCGGTATAAGGGTAGAGCAAGTAAATGGGGCCTCGATTTACGGATTTTTCTCCATAAATTTCAACCCAGTTAATGCAGACGCCCGATACCTTTACGGGGGTGCTTTAAATGGAAATAACGCCTCTTTAAATCTTCACACATTAAATATTAACTCTTATGTCGAGCCAAATGATTCTCCTGGATACTATGAAGATGCGGTTGTTATTAAGGGCAAGGTTGGCATTAAGATTGATGGAGATGGAGGGAACCCTGGCTTACTCATTAATAATAAGACAATATCTGAGCTGGTGGCAGAGGCTGCTGTTGATGGTGCTACCAGTCTTGCGGAAGCCATCAGTGAAATTCTTTCCTATGCCTCATGCACAACCGAGCGCGATGTTGAAACTGGAACAATTACTTATAAAAATAGAAATGGTGAAACGATTTTTACATTAACGCCTAGAATTGACGGACGGATCAGAAGTGCAGGAATTCCTAATATCATGCACTATGTTATGCGTCACCATTTCAACAATCCATCTTAAGGAGATTATATGGCTAATGTGTACGCTCAATTTATTATTGCGAATTCGGTGGCTGTTTATGTTGTTATGGGACCGTTTCTTGATGCCAACAACGGAAAAATACCATTAACAACACTGGAGATTGAACAATCAGACGTTCTTCTTTCCATGAACAACGGACCATTTGCAGCAAAAGAGGATGCCGGGCCATCAACACACATTGGAAATGGGTTCTATCAAATTTGTCTCAGCATCAACGACACATCTTCATCAGGTCAGGATCTTGATAATATACTTTTAATATCAATAAATATGCCTGGCGCCTTACCGGTATGGAAAGAATTCCGTGTAACGCCAGCACTTCCAGCATAAGGAGACATTATGTTTCAAATACTAACGCCGCTTGCAAAGCTTACCAGAGTTTCGAGGCAGATTGAAGATGTCAGTTCGTTTGTCGCCCATCCAGGTTTATGGGGAGCATTGAACGCTAATGGTACGATTAAAAATGTACCCGACGCCGCCCCCAGCATTGTAACAAAGCTGATTATCGGAGACTGCTCAGCTGATCCTTACGAGTCCCATGATACTAAGGGATCCGGCCGCATTACCACGATTGAAGATGTCGGATTCAGATTCTCTTGTGATAGCGATTGCTATACAGGGGAACCTGATTTTGGTGACTTCCTGGCGGTAAGCGACAAAGTGCCGGGAAAACTGTTTGATCTTAACGACTCCGACGATGGAGAAACCGGAGATTATGAAGTGGTTGCGCGTGTTGAAGAGGTGTTCGCAGATGGCGTTATTGTCTGCCGTGCCGTATCTTCGGCCAATCTGGTAACAGCTGGAACGGGTGGATTACCAGGACCAATATCATCGTACTATTACAGTACATTATACGGTGAATAATATTTTATAAACCTTTTTGTTTAAGGAGTTTTTTTATGGCAACACCTTATTTAGCAGAACCTCTTTCCGAAGCAGGAAAAGTGATGATTGGGCCAATTGTCGCAGTAGACGGGACAACATTGTTATCTGCATCAACCATTGCAAATGCAGATATCACAATTTCAAAAAACAACACTGCATTTGCAGCCAGAGCGGGCCAAACACCTCCTGCTGCAACAAAATCCGAGGACGGATTTTATCACGTTGAGCTTGGGCTTGACGATCTCGTAGACGGCCATGTTGTGGTTAAAGTTGCTGTGGCGGGACATCTGATTGCGATCAAGAAATACGCAGTTTTAGTGCCTCAACCTTAATATTAATACCGCTATTAGCTAAAAAAAAGGCGCAGAATGTAAATGCGCCTTTTTCATTTCCATCAAATACGTAAATCGAAACCCAGTGACGTTCCAAGTGGAACGGAACGTCTTATCTATAAAACCACTGATGGCGAAGCACCATCTAAGGCCATGGAAAATGACAAACTAAATAGATTGAATCGGAATCGCTGAAGGCGGAGACGTGGGGCCCTTAAGTGGAATATTGTGCTTGTGAGGGCCGCTTTCCTGCGCGGGAACGTGCAGGGGTCCGAACACAGAAAGCACAATCTTACACTTCACGGGCCGCGAGTCGCAGCTTCAGGGATGACGCATACAACATATGCTATATATATGGTGAAACACCATACTCATCTCTTTGTCAAATGATATCTATAAATCGATATAGAATTTGATGAACAGAGCCATTGGTCCTGGGGTTCGAAAAGTGTGCTTTAGACGACTCAATCTTTGGTGTGAGTCGTTAACACTGTTCGAAACCAGGACCATGGCGCTCGGTCAGAAATTTCTATCCTGATTGTAAAAACAACTGTTCGACGAAACATCGAACTGGGTCCATATCATAATTATTCAATTAGAGTTTTTCGTGCGTCTTCAGCTGGCGGCGTTTCATCCTCTTCATGTAATGGGAACTCCGTTGCTATGGAAACACCATCATCCTGATCCAGCTCGTCAACAATTTCAGTTTTATCAGTCAGCAAAGTTTCTGCCGACTGATCAAGAAGCGACATACTGCTTGTGCCGAATTTCTGTTCCAGCGCCGGTCGATTCTTAATCATTTTGTTAATAGGCTCCATGATTTCGTCAACCAACCCTTGAGTTGGATGAATCTCGGTGATGAAAACCTCCTTTCCACCAGATTTGATCTTTCTATGAACCAACATCATCTCTTTCAAGAAAAACCCATCAAATGGAAGCTCTTTAGCAACATCAAGCTCTTTCGCCCGATGTGCGGCTTTCAACATGTACCAGATATCATTCAATCCATTTTCCATAGCGAGAACTGTGTTAATGCTTCTAGTTTCCAACCGATATGGTAAAGATGGAACTGCGTCAATTGACGGGAAACATTTTAATATTCCCATTGCCCGGCATCGTTTTGCCTTATAATCTTCACAATCTTTGTGCGGACAATCAAACTCACGCCATTCCCGTTCACCGGAAGATGTATAATAAAGTCTCTTCGCTTTCGTTCCTGCACCATGCCCCCTGCAGACAAGTCCATCCTTCTGATTGAACATGGCAAGAAAACTTTCCCACATTTCCGTCGCATCCTTGAAAAAGGATACGATTTTTATTTTCCTCGGGTGTTTGCAAACAGATTGACCTGATGGAGTATTAGCAATCTCTAGCTTTTTCTGAATCTCTTCATTGGTCACCCACTTCTTAAGAGATATTTCTTTTCCACCAGAACCCTTTTTCGTCTCGATTACCTCTTTGGAAATTCTAAAGTAACCGAGTGCTACCAGATGACCAGTCGTATTTTCTGGAGAATCAGCCTCCAAACCGGTCGAGATTTTACCGCGATATTTTGACACACGGTTCAAAATACCATCGGTATGCGTTAAACCATTAATCATTTAGTACCTTTCAACGTCAGGATCTGTGAGATCTGCAGCATTTAAAGACTCAATGTCTTCAAAGTCTTTGATCCCAGAATCAATTGGAGGTGGTATGACTATTACCGGATCGGACAGATCCTCGATACTGTAGTCATTGGGTTTGGCCACTGCCATAGCAGACAACTGGAGGACTTCCTTGTTGTTGTAAGCAGCTCTTTCAAGCTTCACCATCACCTCATTCACCATTTTGTGCTGTCTGGTCACCTTGTTGTCTATATCGAATTCTGAGGTCAGATATTCAATCAACCATGGCGCATCAAACTTGGAATTTTTGATAATCTCTTTCCCAACAAGCGTTCCAAGACGCTGTTTGGAAATGTTCAAAGCGGTACCGAAGCGTTCCATGCTCTGCGGATTCGAACGTGTCGGCTTTCCGGCGGCAATGACAAAGTTCTGAATAGTGTATGACCCTACCGGTGTGTTTGCTGTGCCATCAACAACTGTCAGGTTAACACTCAGACAGAAATTCTCGGTGTCCTTAGCGTAAAAAAAGTTCGGGGTGATTATCATGTCACCCTGTTTGTTTTTAAACTTCTTGGAATCGACCCGACAGCGGTAGACTCCAGGAACTTTAATTGCGCCAGCATTTTCTCTGGCTTCAGCCCTTTGCATCTCTTTTTGTGCCTCATCATTCATCACGCGGGCAATTTCTTCTTGCGAAAATAATTCCATAAATAAATCTCCTTTTATAATAGTTATTACATATTTTTTTTAGCAATAACCGTTAAAATGGTAAATCATCATCAAAGCTCAACGGAGTGTACGACTCGATAATAGGGACCATGTCTACCGGTTTATCCTGTATATCACTCCAATAGTTTGTGTTAATGGGGTCCAACAGACGCCCATTGGACCCTTTTTTCCACATCCCATATGTCAAAACCACATAATCCTGCATAAATTCAACTTCCTCAGGGTTAAATATTTTGAGTTTATCAAGTATTTCCTGAGGAATGTTCTGTTTTTTCGGCACAAAAGTGTAATTCAATTTGTCAATCATATACGCAGCAAGCCAGTCAGACTGATCATTGTCGCTAATATCAAATACCGAATGGATAAGCATGTAATCTTTGAGTCCCGGCACCGTATCAATAATCGAATCGAGTATTTTCTCTTTACTCTTATAAATTCGATCTATCAATATCAATAAAGCTGTCAACTGCTGAGCCATATCACCCTTTTTGGTAATCCATTTCATTACATCAGCGTAAAAATCAAGATATTTAATACTTTCCTGGACTTTAAACGAACTCCAGTCAATACTATCCTTCTTTTTGCTGTTTGTTAACGAATTTGTTAAATCCAGTATTGCTTTTGAATGCCTCAATGATTTTAGAATCGTGTTCATCCGGGAAACATTCGAGGATATTCGAAAATTTTGATTCATTCTTATCCTCCATTTCTAATAACCAGTTTGTAAATTGCTCGGTTTTTCGATAATTAAAACCACGTCTGATGAAACAGTTTCTTGAAACAAGAGTCGCAATCAGCTTCTGTATTCCAAGATGTACCATTATTCCAGTGGTTTTGATAGTATCTGATTTTGCATCCACCATATTCAGCTTTTTTCCCTGAACTTTATCCAGGTAATCAAAAAATACCTGCTGTATGCCAGCCTGAGTGAATTCATTTTCATTAATGAGATCTTTAATACTGATATACTTCAGTATATTTTCCATAAATCTCATGTCTCCCAATGTCTCAGCGCGTTTTTTCTGTCGGGAAAACTCATCAAGCCTCATATTCGGGTAACAATAAATCTTATCCAGAAATTCAACCGCATGTTTAATGTGCTCTTTTTTAACATACAGTTTGTTCCAGTCGTCCTCAAGGGTTGAGTACAGCATGCCAGCAATAGATTCAGCCACTCTAAGAATTTTAAGCCTGAATTCCTGGTTTACAAGCTGAGTGTCTCGATGATATTTTTTCAACATTTCATCTTGGTATTGATTTAGAAGTTCTTCAATCCCATCTTCATACACTACATCTTCCAGCTTTCGTGAATAAACCCACATAATTAGCGTTTTACAGGCATACTCAGTAAATTCATCAGAAGTGTTTCCATACTGATGGTCAAACTCAATAACATCATCAGCCATGATATAAAGTGCAGCATCAAACCTTGAAAGAATCTGTTTCTGAATACAGACGTTCAAAAACATGTCTACGCCCTTCAAATCCTTTTTGTTGGCATGGTCACCCCTTGGATTGGATAACATGATCTTCCGCGTCCTGGCGGGCGCAGAACCCTTTTCTATGCCATCTATCCGGAACACTCCATCCGATCTGGATGAAGTCATGTCGTTCATGATTTCGGCAGTGATATTCGACACCTCATCAATGATAACCATCCCTCCATCATTCAGTGGAATCGCACCCCAGGATATCCTCTGGCGGTTCTTAAAAATCTTAATACCTCCTAGAAGACCTGAACGGGTAACTGAACTCGATCCTGATAACATTTCTGCAACCCGATACAGACTATTCATATATTTTGCAATCATGGTTTTTGCACTTCTGGATTCTCCAACAATCAAAATCTCAACCCATCCTCTGTGCATTGTTGGAAACAACTTGTTATTAACCTCAATTTGCGAGAAGAAGGCATAGTCCATAAGCTCAAATACTTCATGCCTGCCAGTAACACCAGCTCGGGATCCAAACGTGTTATAACGCCTTATAAGATGTTCCTCGATAGTTTCACCGGGCTTCTGTCTGAACCCTTTTAAAATATCATGAGTATCTTGGCTCATTTTAAAATTATCGATCGAAGTGGCGATTGGTTCCATCTCATCAATTACCAGGACCGCCCGCTGTGTGTTGGGATCTTTTGTCTGAATTCCGCGCATTCTATACGACCTGCCGGGATACACATCCTCATTAATGATATATGCATCAACCTGAATGTCTGAGTTACTGTAATCGCTTGTCATGTCGCTATATTTAGACACTTCTTTTGAAAGACGAGCGTGAACAACCTTCTCCTGCTCATCAGGGGTAATCTTACATAACTTACACGACTGGTCAATACCACACAGGGTTTTCTGATGACTCAGTTTATCTCTGTTGGTAGTTTCAATCAACTGCAGCATGTCATTTGGAGAGATTATAATGTTAAATGCATCAGGTTCACCACTTCGCAGGAAATTAAATACCATACTTTCCATAGAATCAAAATTTGGCAAGCGGGGAAGCATGCATCGTCTGCATGCTGGCATCAATTTGGCATCCTTATCGCCCATACATACGCAGGCAACACCAAATTTCTTATCATACAAATACGCCGATTCATCAAAATCACAGATAGTGCCAATAACCTCTACCCGTTTTGTCCTATCATGCGAATAATATTTTGGAGATCTGGCTTCCTGCAGGGTTACCTTGAATAAATTAACCGGGGTACGGTTTTTGTTCTGAGTGTAAACCTGAGTATCATTCACCAGCTTAATAAAAACAGCCTTGGCGTTATCGTCAAAACCATTCTTCTGCATAAACTCAGTGAAATCCTTTTCGCTTCGTTTCTGTACGTTAACCCCATTTTTCTTTATCGTTTTCATGGCTGTCGGGTCTAACCCGTTCGGATTGATGTCCGATTTGTTCAGGTTGATTATCTTGATCTGTTTGACATCAAACTGATACACCGATTTAGCGATCTTCTCCGCGGAACCTTCCGAAGCCTCGTCAGCATCCATTACTATAACTATTTCCTTACCGGAAAGCATTCTTTTACACACATCAACCCCAAACGCCTTAACGACATCAGTAATGGCTTTTGAACCAAAGGTAATCGCACCCTCTATCTCAAACGCTAGCGCGCAGTATACATCAGGTTCACCCTCGAAGATATAAATCGGATCCTTGGTAAGGCTGTTCATTGGAGATGGACCGGTGCCCGCTTCCTTGTATTTGTACCACCATTTCATGGTCCCCGCCTCTTCCGCAAACGGGTTATACATCTTCAGGTTAATAAGGTCCCCATTACCGGTGAAGATGGGAAACGTGAACGCACCTTTGCTTAATCCGATTTTACATTCTCTGATAAGTTCAGGTGTAAGGTTTCGTGAGCGTTTGAGATATTCGAGGTGTGGAGGGGATGCGAGGAGAGCTTCGTTACACTGGAACATTTCCGTTTTGTCAATTGACGTCGTCGCCTTGACCATGTCTGAGAGCAGATCATTGAGAATGAAGGGTTTGCCGTTCTTCTCATACTCAGCCCTTATTTCATCGTAGGTCTTCTTGAGTTGGTTGAGTTGGGTATCGGTCATCTTCTTGTCTTCTTTTATAAATTCAAGAGGATTAAGACCAAGCAAATCAATCATGAACTCAACATAATTATCTTTACCCACGCTGCCTTTAAGGTTAGAGCGCCAAAAAGTTTGGAAATTTCCGCTGTTACCGCAACCAAAGCAGTTATAAAGACCCGTATCGTTTCTAATGGAAAGAGAAGGATTTCTGTCACCGTTGGTATGGCCCGCTTTATTAAAGCAGTGAAAATTGCCGGTGGGCCCTTTCTTCACATCAAATTTTTGATAATAGTAATGGTATTGACCAGCCATCTTCAGGTCAATAATGGAAAAAAGCATTGTCAGTTCTTCACGATTTAGTTTCACATGTCACTCCTTATAAAGTTTAAAAGATTTCTTCCATAATTAAGTCACCACATGGTTTATCCGGGATGCCAAGCCATGATTTCTGGTGCCGGACTCCATGATTCGAGGGCACATGGCAGTGAGCTTAACTCTTAACGTGAACTTAAAATATGGAAGAAACCTGTTATTTATCACTCTCCTTTTAGGCTAGGCCGCACGTTACATGATTGACAGGCTTTACTAGCTGGATCAAACTCTTGACAATACAATACGACGCATTTAGCGCAAGGCCCTTTGTGCGCCATAACTTCAGACGAGATATTTTTAATACACTCCTGAATAAGTGCCAACGAGTACCCATCCGACCGCAGGTATTTATGACGCTTTTCTACTCTGTTGACTATATACATATCATCCCTATAACATTTTGAATTGAGCTATAGCTTACTATCTATAATAGAAAAAATATTGTTTCTAACGTCGTTATAATTATCATTGCATTTATCAATTAATGATTCCCGAATAAGATAATTAAGAATATCCTCAGTAATCAATTGACAAGTTGTAGCCTTTGGCTGTTGTAAGATGTGCTCACTATTTCCTTGATTTTCAGTGGGCGCATCTTTTTTACAAATGCCGCAAATGTCATACTGTATATTTTTTGAACACTCCATATATTTACAGGTAATAATTACTTTTCCGCATTTACGGCACAATACACGGCCATGACCATGTAACAAAGCTTTAGCTGATAGAGTAGACATAATGTTCCTTTCTTTGCGCCCACCTATTTACTCAAAAATGGTGAGCATTTTTTACAACGTCCGACAAAGGACACAGAACTATTGCATCGTTGTACCTCATCACCAACATCAACGCCATACCCACACCAAAAGCCACTATGCATCATGTTGGCTCGCCTACGAAGCAAACATCTGTTCATAAACAATGAAAATGATTCGATAACTTTAAGCATTATGCCTCCAAAATGGTTCGCGGTCTATTGCGTGCAACAGTCACGGGTAAAGTTTTGCGCTGCTTACACCCACAATAATAACCGATTGAAGATTTCCATAACTTATGAGGACAGTGATCCTTGTCAATACAAAGCAAAATTTCATCCCTTGCGTTGTTGGTTGTCTGTTGAGCGGGTTTCATAATTTTAGCGCGAACGTCAACCCAAGAACTATAAACAGGCAAGGGCGAATTATCTGCTAAAAACTTCTCTACTATATCAACCTTATTTTTCATTCGCGCCTCCCAATAAATTTAAAAACAAAATGTTAACCAATGGGCGGCAAATGGTTGATGCCTGCCCGCTATAATATGTTAAGACCCCGAAAACCACTTACCACACTTAAGGCAGTGATCGTTGTCAGAATCAAATACCTATACTTTACGACTTCCACAGTGCGGGCAGGTTTTAACCTTTGCATGTTGCACGGGTGGCTTCCGCCGAACTATAGGCCGCGATTCCTCATTTCTTAGGCGCGAAATCTCCCACGCTTCTTCCATGTGTACCGCCATATCCTTTCGTTTTTTTGCATCCCATACCTTATAGCACGAATAAGTAGGATACCATTTTTTGAAACTTAACATTTGCACTCCTTTACAAAGTTATTCGCGGCTTATAATTCAGTCTTGAAAAACAGGCTTGCGTTTAACGGAATGAAACTACTGAATTGCTGTTGCTGAAGCTGAAGATACGCAACAAATGACCGAACGACACCAGCGTCGCTTGAATCCAAAAAACTTACTTCGTTAATATATCGTTCAGCAATGGCATCCATAACGCTGTTGCGCGAAGGCTTTAATACCTCCACATAAGCTTTAAGAAAATTGACGCACATCGCCATTTTAGGCGTAACAGACGGACCGCACACATGCTTTGCAATACAAGAAAAACATTTTTTATTGTTAATTTTCATATAATTCTCCAGCGTTAAAATTTTCGTACAATGTCCCACAAAGGGAGGTTGCCTCCACAGTATTCAGCACCGCCTGGGGTTGCCGCGCCGCAGGGCTTACTACCGTTAGGCTTGTCACGGTCACCGTAAGATTTCCCTGTTCCCAGAGCATGTTTGCGGTGCCTACAACCATAAAAGCAACCTCTTATTTCGTACAACGGTTGACAAATTAGTGTTGTTGCGCTACGACTGCACACAGCATATTTTTAACACGACAAATAACATTCCAATCCCGTGCATCCGGCGGCAACATCAATTGATCGCATAACAAAGCAATGGCATTATTTGTGTGTTGTATTCCCGTACTCGGCAAGCTAACCTTTTCGGCCTGGCCAGCCGCAGAGTCGTTTCGTTCAATAGTGTCCCGAGAATTGCGGGATGCTTCCCACTCCACACCATGCGAAAAACCACAAGCATACATTGGGTCTAGTTTATCACCCATAGAATAATCAAACCAATATTTTATAGTAGCATCATGAAGCTCCTTAATATATTTACGTAAATTTTCAATACCACTCATAGCAATTCTCCTATCATTCAAGAAACGATTGAATACAACGGTTACAAATAATTGACATGTACTCATGTTAATTTTTGTGTGTTGTCTGCTGTTTGGCACCACTCCTTAGTTTCCTGCGGCACCGGCTCATACGTCGCTTCAAAGATATCTGGCTTGCATGGGTAATATTCGCCACGGATGCCACGGATAACCCAATCGCCAGGGCTTGCCGTCATCATGCCTTCGAGCGTGTCAATAAGCAACTTGTCGCCATCAACTCTTGCGCCGGGAATCAAGGCCGCATTTTCACGGCAAACCCGGTCATTAGGCAACCACTGATCCGCGTCAATTACAACTGGCTTTTTACGATACTGCATAACTGTTCCTTTCTTATACGTACTACACCTGCTCGTTGATACCTCATATTTCATCCGCCCGCCTACAATATGGTTCGGCAGGCATTTTGTACAACGGCTTACGATACCACAATTTATTTCTTCTGCATCTTCTGTATATTTTACGTTCAATAAGTCTATTAGATGTTTTATTGTCTAAAACCAAAGTACCCGCGACTATTTCCTTCTTACCTGTGATTACAGAAAACCCAATATTCTTTGAACCAGAATCAATACCAAGCGAACAATGTTGCACTTGCTCTCCACTCGCATGATTGAGTTGAATTGTAAAAAATGGATTTGTTTTTACGACATGAGCATCTCTTTTTTTGAGTAAAATTCTTGCTTTCCTTGCAGAGCAAGGCATCAACGATTCACCACGTTGATTAAGTACATAAGCAATAACAGGAACTCGCAAGCCCTGTTCGCCCTTATGCTGACGTAGATCCACATCGAGGTTGTTTAAAGTCCGTACTTTGCTCATCTCACTGAGATTTTCATCTCTGTTTAAAGATGTGCTTACAGAGCTACAGGCTTGTGGAGCACCCGTAGGTGTGTTCTTTAACCTTGCTTTAAACTGCTCTCTAATCAACTCTTGCGTTGAACTTCACAATCCAAGCCCACGGATTTATCCGTGGGTAGTTGACTCAATCTCATAACGAAATCTGGATACCGCCAAACCACTTACGCCGTTGAGTTCTAACGTTAAAACCCAATCATGCAATTCATCCATAGCAAAATCTCCTTAATAATTATTAAGTTTTTAGCTTAGACAATCTCTCGCAATATTCATCGCGCGTCTCGACAAACTCGGTTTTTGATTTAATGAATTGCTTGTCCCCTAATGGAATAGCTGCGGTTGCCTGCCGTGCATTATACTGCTCTTTTGTTATTGGACTCCAGTAGACCTGCTTATCAAACATACTCATGATTCGGGACTGCTGATCACTGGACAGCCTGAAACATGTAATTCTATTTTTATCAATTACACAAGTCATCAACCCTCCCTTATTTAAAAATGCCGGTACTTGGTTACCAACCTCCCTATGGTGGCCTGTACGGACACAGTGACCGGCGGAACCTGGCCCTGACAGCTTACGTGGTAACCCTTCATTTGCTCATTAGGCCACGTCATCAATCCTGGCCGGCTGAGCTTTACCCTCCGCCACATCTTCAATGAAAATAGGCTTTTTCAGCTTGGGTGATATGCTCCACCCTTCAACTTTCTTGCTATCGATAACCCGCTTCTGACGGGCTATTTCGTACAGCTCAACTGGACGATCGCCGATTTTAATTACAACCTCTTTTACCCGAATGGCTTCGGACTCAAGAATTTCAACTTCCATCCCATTACTGATCATTCCCTTTGCAATATCATTCATCGAATCATCTCCTTTAATGTTGACATAAATGTAGCGATTTGCAGAAGCTCAGTTAAAGTGAATTCAGCATCAAGGGCATCATCACCTATTGAAAAAGTATGACTCCTTGTGTCGATGAATCCAACCTTATCGTCGTTCTGATTTTTAATTATGAATCCATTTTCGTCTTTCACAAAAACCATCTTCAGCTCCTATGTACATTGAGATTGAAGAATTTTCTCATCAATATTAGCTGCAATCTCTTTAAAGACACTGGCAACATCAAATACCTGATGGTAATCAAATCTTCGTGGACACGGACTCTTTCCCACGATTGCCTCAAAAAAGAAATTAGCAGTCATCCTGTCTATCCTTGACTGATTGGCTATATACTTATTCAGCCTGTACTCGCTGAAGGCATCAAATAAGAAAGTTAAACCCCAATCTTCTTCCGATCTGACAATTCTGCCATATTGTTGAGAGAGAGTTGTAAACGACACATGGTCAACAAAATCTTCGTCAGCTTCAATACCGAAGTCCTCATCTCCATTTGTCATCATATAAATGTATGGATCATTAATATTTGGAGTAGGGTGCTTGAGAATAATTTGCACCCTCGCCCTTCCATTTTTAAAGTCAACCCCTTCATTCATCGAAGAGGATAATATAATTATGCCGTTATCCGCGTTCTGGTCAATCTCAGATAATATAGAATCTTTTCTTCGCGGCACAACTACTTTTTTTGTATTTTTATTTTCTATCCTCTTTTTAAGATCAATCCAATACTTATCAGTATTGTGAAGATTCTCAGCTATATCTTCCACAATCTGATCCTTATAACAGTGTATTAATATATTAGGATTTTTACATTTCCCTCCAAGAATCGGATTCCTCATAAATAAGCCTTTGATTCTACGGATTATAATCTCTAAGATATCAACATATTGTTTAGGTGAAATCAGGTAATCATATACAGTTTTATCATTTAAATCCTTATGCTTGGAAGAAAAGTTGTATAAATCCCTGATTACATATATTGGTCTGTTCCTGGCCTTAAACAAACTGGGAACCTTAATTAATTCAAGACCAGTTACACCCAGCTTCTTTTTCTGGGTCTTAGGAAATATCCACGATCCTGAACTCATGAGCACTTTCTCCGCATGAGAGTAGAAAAACTGATTAATAACTTTGCCGGTATTGACTACTACAATGCTGATTACATCACAATACTCCATATCAAACGATACTTTCTCATAAGGTGTATCCTTGACAGCTACACCAGTTTTTAATCTCTGATAAAACAATATGAAGGTTTTTTTTCCGGGATCAAGGGTGTCAAAAGTATCAAAAAAACTTTCAAGCATTGAATACAAGTTCATCATATTCGCCGCCACAACATAATCCCTTGATATGTAATCATTCTTACTAAAGCTGATCTTTTTTCTACGGTAATAGTCAGTAGTAACATCTTTTACCATTTTGTCTATTCTTTTTTCCAGATACTTCTCGACATAATTAATAGTTTCAATAATTATATTATTAAATTCTAACCCAAACTTTTTTTTCATATAAGAATTGAACTCATCAAGCCGCGACTGGTACTGGGGATATTTGCCTTTTAATATGTCGAAAAAGCGAATGCTACCCTCCCATTGATACATACTTCCAAAGCATTTTACAAATTCTTCGTATACCTCAGAATTTGATTCAACAATTGCCATCGTCTGCTTATTATGCACCATTAATGGAATTAATATCTTCCTGATATATTTAAGACTGTTTATTATAGACATAAACTTTGTCTTATACATAATTTCGCATATATCAAGCATCTCAATTCTGGTTGGAATATTGTGTTCCAGATCATTTGTATATAATGCTTTTATGTTAATACCGAACTCATTCAGCAGAATATCAACGACAAGCTTTTTGTTAAAAATCCTCTGTATCACAGAATCGAAACTATGACATTCATCAATAATCAATAGATCGCTTTTATAAAATGGGGACGCCTTTCCCATGAATCTGTTGTAATAATACATCACCTCAGGGTTTACTACCTTAACACCACACAGGGAGGTCAAGAATCTGCTTGATCTGTGATAACATTCTCTGTTTGTCAACTTGCAAGTAATTTTTTTTAGTATATACTGTTCAATGACAATAGACGGGTCCGAATTATAGTCATCAAGAATAATGGTCTTTTCTTCGACCGGAAGGCTGCGCTCTTCGTTACACTGCTTATAAACAGCCGGTATTACCTCTCTGTTCATGATATCGTTAAAATTATGCTCATCAGAAAAGCACGACCTGAATTTCATCCTTCCCCATATACCTCTCATGGCAGTAATAAAGTTTTTTCGGTTTAATGGTTTAACATCAATATCTGCAGCAGTACAATTTTCACAGGTGGTATGCATACCACTGTCATCATAGCAAAAAACCTCATCACCTAATATATTGTTATTGCACAAATAGGACCTTTTTCCTTTTAAAACCCTCAAATCGTCCCACTTCTCGCTGCCAAGCTGATCCTGAAGGATTTTGGTGGATGTGATATATGTTGCACTGTTGCCAACACAGCGGGCAACAGTGTAGTTCATTACAGATTTACCACACCCAACCGGCCCTTCGACGCCCACAAACTTATGACCCATATCAAAAGAATCAAGAATTTCAACCATCTTCTCCTTTTGATAGGGTCGATATGAAGGGGCACCATCTTTTTTTATCGGAAAATATTTATCTATATCACTCATCTGTGTCCCTTTCTTCAAATACGTTTTTTAAAACCGATTCCACCTGATCGCACAAAGCTTCAACCTGGTCTGAAGTTATTCCTCCCGTCACCGAATAAATCGGCAAATTGCTAGACACGCCCAGGTGTCGTGATATCAACCCCATTGCTATAAGCTTTTCCGGCACTGTGCCGAATAGTTCCTTTTCGTGTAACTTCGCATTAAGCATTGAGGCCCTTTCTAAGTAGAAATCATAAAATGGTTGCCATAACATCTCATGGTATTTGTCGTTGTCCATGAATCCATCTTCACTCACTATGGCATTAATGGTTTTCATGGCGGTGTTCATCTCATCATGCTTTTGGGCATGCGAGATATATCCCTT
>Ga0315273_10001409_pt1 | contig 27326 bp, 19 predicted proteins | sample YL17G02_0_MG_FD_205753 | JGI IMG/M metagenome (GOLD analysis project Ga0315273, IMG submission 205753) | Sediment microbial communities from Yellowstone Lake, YNP, Wyoming, USA - YL17G02_0 | ecosystem: Environmental > Aquatic > Freshwater > Lake > Sediment | place: USA: Wyoming | collected... | reverse complement strand
CGCGTGCGGCCGCTCCGCGTGATTCCCCGAGGCGTCGTCCCGTACGTCAAGCACTGATCGCCGACGCGAGACGCCACAGCGGCGGCGCGCAAAGCTGGTAGAGTCGGTGTCAGCTCCATAATCGAGGGATCTGCGCCGACGGGGCGCCGTCCGCGTCTTGGAAAAATTGCCGCCTCCGTTGCGTGCCGCGCTTGCGTCCGGCGCAACCGTGGTCACGCCGAACAAGCGCCTGGCGCGTCGGCTGAGAACGCTCCACGACGAGGCGCAGCGCGCCGCCGGGCGCACGGTCTGGTCGGCCCCCGACATACTGCCGTGGAGCGGCTGGCTCGAACGACTCTGGCTCGATGTCGTGGCGTCGGACTCCCGGCCCGATCCGCCAGGACTGGTGGGATCGACCCAGATGACCTATCTGTGGTCGCAGATCGTCGCTGCGGAAGATCTGCCGTTGATCGATCGGAACGGTGCGGCAGCCCTCGCCACCGAGGCGTGGTCACTCGTCCACGCGTGGGGGGCAGGTGGACCCAGTTGGCGCGCCTGGGCGGGCAGCGACGACGATTGCGCCGCTTTCGCGCGTTGGGCCGAAGCGTATTCCGCGACCCTCGTCCGGATGCGCAGACTGGATCCGGCACAGTTGCCCGATTGGATCGCCCGCTGCGCGCCCGAGGTTTCGGCGTGGCGTGGCGTCGCAGTCACACTGGCGGGTTTTATCGAGATCACGCCGCAGCAGAATCGATTGCAGGCGGCGCTCGAGGCCGCGGGAATGCAGGTCGAACCTTGCGCCACGGTTCCGGATGCAACGGGGGAATTCTGGCGCGGAGCCGGTGCGACGCCGCGCGACGAACTCGTTCGCGCGCTTCGCTGGGCACGCAACCGGGCGCTTTCCGATCCGGGCGCGACGATCGGCATCGCGCTCGGCGATTTGGCCTCGCGCCGGGAGGAGGTTCGGTCGCTGGCGGAGGAAATCCTCTGCCCTGCGCTGCAATGGCCCGGGTACGAGGACGCTCCCCGTCCCTACAACGTGTCGCTCGGCACGGCGGTCGGCGAGATCCCGATGGTTGCCGCGGCGCTCGACCTGATGGCGCTGGCGCACGCGCCGCTGCCAATGGCGCGCGCCGCGGCGCTGCTGCGTTCGCCGTATGTTTCGGCAACGCGCGACGGCTGGCTTGACCGCGCGCAACTCGAAGCCGGCTGGCTCCGCGAAGGTCGGCGCGAAATCTCCCTCGACGATGCCGTTGCGGCGCTCGGACGAGTCGACCGCGCGCTCGCGGATCGCTTTCACCAGGCGCGCCAACGGCACGGCATGCCGACCGGCGCTTCGCCCCGCGAGTGGACGGAGCGGTGGCGCAGCTGGCTCGCCGCAGCGGGATGGCCGGGAGACCGGCCGCTTGCATCAGACGAATGGCAGGCGCGTGGCGCCTGGGACGACCTGCTCGCGCAATTCGCGACGCTGGGGTCGGTGGCGCAACGCCTTCCCCGGGCCGAGGCGTTGGCCGCGTACGCTGCCCTCGCGAAGCGTCAGGTGTTCCAACCGGAATCGTCGCCCGCGCCGATCCAGATCCTCGGCGCGCTCGAAGCCGCGGGCTTGCCCCTCGACGCCCTGTGGGTCACCGGACTCGCCGCCGAGACCTGGCCGCCGGCGCCGCAACCGAATCCGCTGCTGGCGCTCGCGTGGCAGCGGGAACGCAACGCGCCGCGTTCCACCGCCCTACGCGAACTTTCCTACGCGCAAGCACTGACCGCGCAGTGGGCGCGCGGCGCGCCGCAGGTGGTCTTCTCCTATGCGCGCAGCGCGGACGACCACGTTCGCTCGGCTTCGTCGCTCATGCCCGCGGCGCCATGGTTCTCGGAAGGCGAGATCTTGCCGCCGACAACGGCCCGCGCCCAGTTCGATTCCGCTCCGGCGCGGGAAGCGGTAGCGGACGACAGCGCCCCGGCGTTCCCGATGGGGACCCGGGTGCGAGGTGGCGCGGCCCTCATCGACGCCCAAAGCGCCTGCCCGTTTCGCGCGATGGCGCTGCACCGGCTGGGCGCGGACACGTGGCCCGAACCCGTCGAGGGGTTGTCGCCGATGGAGCGTGGCATTCTGGTGCACGCCGCGTTGGCGGCATTTTGGCGCGACGTCGGCGATCACGCGTCGTTGGTCGCGCTTCCGTCCGACGCGCTTGCGGCGCGAATCGATGCGGCCACGGCCGCCGCGTCGGCGACGATCCCCGTCGCGCGCTGGCGCCGGCTGCCGGCGGTCGTTGCGGCCGGCGAGGCGGCACGGATCGCGTCCATCCTCCGCGCCTGGCTCGACGGCTTCGAGCGCGCGCGCCCGCCGTTCTCGGTCGCGGAGACCGAAAAGTCGAAGCCGCTTGCGTTGGGCGGCCTCGCGCTCGAGCTGCGCCTCGATCGCGTCGACTCGCTTGCCGATGGCGGGATAGCGATCATCGACTACAAGGCGGGCCTCGCCACGCCACCCGCAAAGTGGTTCGACGCGCGCCCGCAGGGGCCGCAACTCGGCCTCTACGTGCTGGCGCAGCACGCGGTTGCACCGGTACCGCCCATTCGCGCCGCCCTGTATGTGCAGTTGAAGCCCGGCCAGCTCAAGACGCTGGGAATCGCCGCAGACGCCTCCGCGTGGCCCCTCCTCGTCGTCCCGGCCGATGTCGCCGGCGCGGGCCTCGCTGACTGGGCCGCGGTCGTGGCGCGGTGGACGCAATCCCTGGGCGCACTCGCGGCCGAGGTGCGCGCCGGCTACGCCGCGGTCGCGCCCCTCGACAGGGCGAAGACGTGCAGGAATTGCGGCCTGCAGGCGCTGTGCAGGATCGGCGCGCCGGCGGTCGAAGAAGCGGCGGAGAGCGACCGTGCATGACCGCCCCCGCGGCGCGATGCCCGATGCCGACGACGCGGCATCGCGCGAGCGCGCGCTCGACATCGGGCGTTCTTTTCTCGTCCAGGCGCCGGCAGGCTCGGGCAAGACCGAGTTGCTGATCCAGCGCTTCCTCGCGCTGCTTGCCCATGTCGATCGTCCGGAGCGGATAGTCGCGATGACCTTCACGCGCAAGGCTGCCGGAGAAATGCGCGAGCGCATCGTTGGCGCGCTGCGCGACGCGGACGCGGAAACCCCGGCCGAGTCGGTGCATGCCCGGCGCACACGCGATCTCGCGCGCGCCGCGCTCGCGCAGGATCGGCGTCACGGATGGCAGCTCGCCGTGCATCCGGCGCGTCTGTCGGTCTTCACGATCGACGCGCTCGCCGCGGGCCTCGCCCGGCAGGCGCCGCTCGCCACGGGCCTTGGCGCCGCGCCACGCTTCGAGGAGCGCGCCGCCCCTCTCTATGCGCAGGCCGCACGAAAGGCGCTCGCGGCGGTGCCCGCGAATGATCCCGCGTGGCGGCGGCTGCTTCGGCATCTCGACAACGACGCAGACGCGGCGGTCGGGCTCGTCGCCGCCATGCTCGCGAAACGCGAGCAATGGCTCGGCGAATTGCAACCCGCGGATCGAAGCCGGTTCCGGGCGATGCTCGAAGCGACGCTCGAAGGCGAGATCACCGGCGAGATCGGGCTCGTGGCCAGGGTGTTTCCGGCACCTCTCGCCGCCGCGCTCGCGCAACACCAGAGATATGCCGCGGAAACGCTGGCGCAGGTCCCGGAAACGATGGAGCGGGCACGACATCTCGCCGCGTGCGCGGAGGGAGGAGGGCTACCGTCGCAGTCGATCTCCGCGCGGGAACACTGGCGCGCGCTTGCCGACTGGCTGCTCATCGCCGCCGATGCGCGGTTTCGCGCGACGGTGAGCAGGAAAGAGGGCTTTCCGGCCGTCGCGAACGGAGAAGGAGCGACCGATCGGCAGCAGAGCAACGCCGCGATGAAGGGCCTTCTCGGCGAACTCGCCGCCGTTCCCGGGCTTGCCGATGCGCTGCACGCGGCGCGCCGCCTGCCGCCAACGCGATACGCCGAAGACGTCTGGTCGATCGTCGACGCTCTGCTCGATGTTCTGCCGCGCGCCGCGGCCGAACTCACGTTTGCGTTTGGCGACGCCGGCGCCATCGATTTCACGCAAGCCACGATGGCCGCGCTCGAAGCCCTGGGCGACGAGGACGCGCCGTCGGATCTGCTGCTCAAGCTCGATCTTCGTCTGTTGCACCTCCTGGTCGACGAATTTCAGGACACGTCTTTCGCGCAACTGGCGTTGATGCGCCGGTTGACCGCCGGGTGGGAGCGGGGTGACGGGCGCACGCTGTTCGCCGTCGGGGACCCGATGCAGTCCATCTACCGTTTCCGCGGCGCGGAAGTGCGCCTCTTCGTCGATGCGCAGGAAACCGGGCGTATCGGCGATCTGCCCGTCGAAAACATTGTCCTGCGCCGCAACTTTCGATCGCAGCGGGGGCTGGTCGAATGGGTGAACGCGATCTTTCCGGACGTGCTGGGCGCCCGCAGCGACCCCTGGCGCGGCACCGTGGGCTTCGCGCCTGCCGCCTTCGTACGCGATCCGCTGCCCGGCCCCGCGGCGACGATCGACGTGGCGATCGATGCCGAACACGAGGCGCAAGCCGTCGTGGGCCGTCTCCGCGACGCGCTTGCCGACGGCAGTGAAAGTGTCGCAGTGCTCGTTCGCGCGCGTTCGCATCTCGCCCGGCTGCTGCCGGCATTTCGCGCTGCGGACATTCCGTTTGCCGCGGTCGAGCTCGACGCGCTCGCCGAACGGCAGTCGGTCCTCGATCTCGCCTCGCTGACGCACGCGATCGCACAACCCGCCGATCGGCACGCGTGGCTCGCGGTACTGCGCGCGCCGTGGTGCGGGCTTCTGCTGGCCGATCTCTTCGCTGTTGCCGCCGCCGCCGACGCGCGGCACGCCGGCTCGATCGCGGCCGTGATCGGCGCGATCGATACGATCGAAGATCTCTCCGTCGACGGACGTTCACGGCTCGCGCGCGCTGCTCTGATCCTCGCCCCCGCGCTCGACGCGCGCGGGCGGGCGGGGCTCGCCGCACGGGTTCGCGGCGCCTGGCTCGCGCTGGGCGGTCCGGCGACCGTGGACGAACCGATCGACCTCAACGCGGCGGACCGCTTTTTTGCGTTGCTGGCGGAACACGACGTCGCCGGCGACGTGCCCGATTGGGCAGCCTTTGTCGATGCCCTTGCGAAGTTGCGCGCGGCACCCGACTCCCCGGAGACCGCGCGGGTACAGGTGATGACGTTGCACCATGCGAAAGGGCTCGAGTTCGATACGGTGATTCTGCCGGGTCTCGCGCGGAGTCCGAATCGGCGCGGCGCCGAAATCCTGCGCTGGCGCCGGCGCCCGCACGGGCTGCTGGTGGCGCCGATGAAGGCACGGGGCGGGGCCGATGATCCCGTCTATGCCTATCTGGGAATGCTCGCCGGCGGCGAGGAAAGCGCCGAGCTTGGACGCCTGCTCTATGTCGGATGCACGCGCGCGAAACGCCGATTGCATCTGACCGCGGTACTCGATGCCGTCGCGAAGGACGGCAGCGCGCTCGCATGGAAATCGCCGTCAGCGGGTTCGGCGCTGGCGAAATTCTGGGCGATGCTTGGCGATGCCGTCGCGATGCCGGTCGCGGTGACCGGTGCCACCGAGACACTGTCGTCGCAGCGACTTCGGGTCCGCTTGCCGGTCGCCTGGATCGCGCCGCGGCCCGAGCCGGGCGTGCCCGTTGCGGCACCGCCCCTCACCGCGCGAGACGCGCTGCCGTTCGATTGGGCGCGCGCGACCGCGAAGCACGTGGGCACGGTCGCCCATCGACTGTTGGCGCAGGTCGCGCGCGAGGGCATCGACGCGTGGAACATCGCGCGCGTTGCGCTGCTTCAGCCCAGGATTCGCGTGGAGCTCGCCGGCGAAGGCGTCGACGACGCCGAGCTTTCCGGCGCGGTCGCGGGTGTTTCTGCCGCGATTTCCCGACTGCTTGCCGACGATCGCGGGCGCTGGTTGTTCGATGCCGGGCACGTCGAAGCGAGAAGCGAATGGGCGCTGGCCGGGCTGGAGGGAGCCGCGATCGCGCACGTTGTCCTCGATCGCACGTTTGTCGCCGACGGTGTGCGCTGGATCGTCGATTTCAAGACAGGCGGCCACGAAGGTGCTGACGTCGGCGCCTTCCTCGATGGCGAAGTCGAGCGATACCGCGGTCAGCTCGAACGTTACGCGCGGTTCGTCCGCGCTCTCGACGCTCGTCCGATCCGGCTCGGAATATTCCATCCGCTGCTTGGTGGCTGGCGCGAGTGGGAATATCGCGGCTAGCCGCGTCGGCGCGGGGCGCGATGCGGCAAAACGGGCGGAAATCTCGAATATCCGTTAAAATTAACAGTTTTGTTCCATTGAGGTTCACTCGTGCGGGTCTTTCGCGGCCTGCCGGCGTCCGCCGACGTTCCCGTGGCACTGACGATCGGCAATTTCGACGGTGTCCATCGCGGCCATCAGGCGATGCTCTCCCGGCTTGTCGAGGCCGCGGACGATCTCGCGCTGCCGCCGGCGGTGCTCGTCTTCGACCCGCCCCCGCGCGAGTTCTTTGCCCGGGATACGGCGCCGCCACGGCTGTCGTCGCTTCGCCAGAAGATCGAGGTATTCAGCACGCACGGCGTCGCGCGCACGTACGTGGCGCGCTTCGACCGACGGCTGGCGTCGCTTGCGCCGGAAACGTTCATCGACGACGTGCTCGTCCGTCGGCTAGGTGCGCGCTGGCTGCTGGTCGGTGAGGATTTTCGTTTCGGCAAGGGGCGGGCCGGCGACCTCGCGACGCTGCGCGGATCCGCACGCACGTTCAGCGTCGAAGAGATGCGCACCGTGGCGATCGACGGCGAGCGTGCGTCGTCGACGGCCGTGCGCATGGCGCTCTCCGCCGGCAATCTCGCGCACGCCAACGCGTTGCTCGGCCGTTCGTTTCTGATCTCGGGTCGCGTGGCGCACGGGACGAAGCTCGGACGCGACCTCGGCTTTCCAACCGCGAACATCCGGCTCACGCGGAAGCCCCCGCTGGCGGGCGTCTTCGCGGTGCGCGTGCACGGGCTTTCCGCGGCGCCCCAGGCAGGCGTTGCGAGCGTCGGCGTGCGTCCGACCGTCTCCACGTCGGGCGTGCCGCTGCTCGAAGTCTTCATCTTCGAGTTCAACGAGACCATCTATGGCCGCCGCGTCGGCGTCGAGTTCCTGCACAAGTTGCGGGACGAGGAACGCTACGCCGACCTCGACGCGCTCACCCACCAGATCCGCACCGACGTCGCGCAGGCGCGCGACTACTTCAACACGACCGTCGACCCGAAAAGCTGACGCCGCACCGCACGCACCCCCGGAAAGAATCGAACCTGCGCATGCCCGACGACTCGAAAATCGACTACAGGACGACGCTTAACCTGCCGGACACGCGATTTCCGATGCGCGGGGACTTGGCCAAGCGCGAACCCCTCTGGATCAGGGAGTGGCAGCAGAAAGAGATCTACGCGGCGATCCGCGCGGCGTCGGTCGGCCGTCCGCGCTTCGTGCTGCACGACGGCCCGCCCTATGCGAACAACGACATCCACATCGGCCACGCCGTCAACAAGATCCTCAAGGATGTCGTCGTCAAGAGCAAACAGCTGGCCGGCTACGACGCGCCGTACGTGCCCGGCTGGGACTGCCACGGTATGCCGATCGAGGTGCAGATCGAGAAAGCGCACGGCAAGCACATTCCGGTCGAGGAAACGCAAAGGTTTGCGCGCGTCTACGCCGGCGAGCAGATCGTGCGGCAGAAGGCCGACTTCCAGCGGCTGGGCGTGCTGGGCGACTGGGACCATCCGTACACGACGATGGCGTACAAGAGCGAAGCCGACGAGATCCGCACGCTCGGCAAGCTGCTCGAAAAAGGATTCATCTATCGCGGCCTGAAGCCGGTCAACTGGTGCTTCGACTGCGGCAGCGCGCTGGCCGAAGCGGAAGTGGAATACGAGGAGCGCGTGGACAATGCGGTCGATGTCGCCTTTCCCGTCGACGATGCGGACCGTGCCAAGCTCGCGGCGGCGTTCCATCTCGACGTGCTTCCGGCAGGCCCGGCATCGGCGGTGATCTGGACGACCACACCGTGGACGATTCCGGCCAACCAGGCGTTGAACGTGAACCCCGAGTTCAACTACGCGCTGGTGGCGACACCGAGCGGGCATCTCGTCCTCGCGCGCGATCTTGTCGACACCTGTCTTGCCCGTTTCAAGCTCGAGGGTCAGGTTGTTGCCACCGCGAAGGGCGCGGCGCTCGAACTGATCCGCTTCCGGCATCCGCTCTACGACCGTCCCTCGCCGGTCTACCTCGGGAACTACGTGACGCTCGAGCAGGGTACCGGCATCGTCCATTCGTCGCCCGCGTACGGCATCGATGACTTCCAATCGTGCCGCCGCTATGGGCTGAAGGACGACGACATCCTGAATCCGGTGGGCGGGGACGGGCGTTTCGCGGGAAGCCTGCCTTTCTTCGGCGGCGAGAAGATCTGGGAAGCGAATCCGCAAATCGTCGACAAGCTTCGCGACGCGGGCGCGCTCTTTTCGTCGGAGAAGTTCACGCACAGCTACATGCACTGCTGGCGGCACCGGACGCCCATCATCTATCGCGCGACGACCCAGTGGTTCGCGGGCATGGACGATGTGCCCGGATGGAATGGCCACAAGCCGGCGCGAACCCTGCGCGAAACGGCGCTGGCGGGCATCGACGCCACGCAGTTTTTCCCGGGCTGGGGGAAGGCCCGTCTCCGCGGGATGATCGCCAGCCGGCCCGATTGGACGCTGTCGCGGCAGCGGCAGTGGGGCGTGCCGATGCCGTTCTTCACCCACAAGGAGACAGGCGCGCTGCATCCGCGCACGCTGGCGCTGCTGGAGGAGGTCGCGCAGCGCGTGGAAAAGGGCGGCATCGAGGCCTGGCAGACGCTCGATGTGCGCGACCTCGACGCGGACGATCTCCACCAATACGCGAAGATCAAGGACACGCTCGACGTCTGGTTCGACTCGGGCTCGACGCACCAGACGGTATTGGGCGGTCCCGACGGCCGAGCGTCCGCGGCGGGGTCGCATGCGACCGAGACCGGCTTCCCCGCCGATCTCTACCTCGAGGGCTCCGACCAGCATCGCGGCTGGTTCCATTCGTCGCTGCTGGTGTCGTGCATGCTGAACGGCGTGCCGCCGTACCGGGCACTGCTCACGCACGGCTTCGCGGTGGACGGCGAAGGCAAGAAGATGTCCAAGTCCAAGGGCAATGGCGTCGAGCCGCAGAAGGTGTCGAACACGCTCGGCGCCGAAATCCTCCGCCTCTGGGTCGCCTCGACCGACTACTCGGGAGAGCTTTTCATCTCCGACGAGATCCTGAAGCGCGTCGTCGAGGGCTATCGCCGCATCCGCAACACGCTGCGTTTCCTGCTCGCGAACACTGCCGATTTCGATGCGGCGAAGGATGCCGTCCCGTTCGCCCAATTGATCGAGATCGACCGGTATGCCGTTGCCGCGGCGCGAACTCTTGCCGACGCCGTGCAGGACGACTACGCGCGCTATGAGTTCCACCTCGTGATCCAGCGGCTGCAGACTTTCTGCTCCGAGGATCTCGGCGGGTTCTACCTCGACGTGCTCAAGGATCGCCTGTACACGACCGGCAAGGAAAGTTACACGCGGCGCTCGGCGCAGACCGCACTCGCGCTCATCCGCGACGCGCTGCTCCTGTTGATGGCGCCCGTGCTGTCGTTCACGGCCGAGGAGGCGTGGCGTATCGTGCACCCGGACGACGCGTCCGTCTTTTGCCGGACCTGGGTCGACGCGCTGCCGGAACTTCCCGGGGCGCAGCCGCTGATCGCCAAATGGTCGCGCATTCTGGCCGCGCGCGCCGCCGTGCAGAAGGAGCTGGAGATTCTGCGGCAGGGTGGAAAGGTCGGCTCGTCGTTGCAGGCGGAAGTGGCGATCACGGCGCCGGGTGACGACCACGACGCTCTGGCGAGCCTGGGGGACGATCTGCGTTACGTGCTGATCACTTCGGCGGCCACCGTAGCGCGCGGAGACGGACTCGCGATCAAGGTCACGCCAAGTCCGCACGCGAAGTGCGAGCGCTGCTGGCATTATCGCGCCGACGTCGGCGCGGACGCCTCCCACCCGACGCTTTGCGGACGCTGCGTTTCGAACCTGTTCGGAACGGGCGAACGGCGCGCATTCGCGTGAACGGAGATTGCCCATGCCTTCCGGATCGCGCCGCGTGAACGACACCTTCATTCGGCTACGGCCGCCGACATGACGGCGCATTGGGCGCGCTGGCTGTGGTTGAGCGCCGCCGTGATTGCCGCCGACCAGTTCGCGAAGGCCGCCGTCCTCGCGACGATCCGCGAGGGGGACGGTTGGCCCGTCACCGCATTCTGGAGTCTCGTGCTGACGTTCAACACCGGCGCTGCGTTCAGCTTCCTCGCGTCGGCCTCCGGCTGGCAGCGCTGGTTTTTCGCGGCGATCGCGGTGGTGGCCGCGATCGTCATCGTGATGCTGCTGAGGCGCGGTGGAAGCGCGATGTACAGCACGGGTCTCGCGCTGATCCTGGGCGGCGCTCTCGGCAATCTGTACGATCGCCTCGCCCTCGGAAAAGTCGTCGATTTCCTCCTCTTCCATTACGCCGGCTGGGCTTATCCGGCATTCAACCTCGCGGACAGCGCCATAACGATCGGCGCGGTGCTGCTCATCGCCGACAGCTTCCGGCGACGGCACCCCGGCGTCGCCGAGATCCCGAAAGGAATCCGATGAATGTCCTGCTCGCCAATCCTCGCGGCTTTTGCGCCGGAGTCGATCGTGCGATCGCCATCGTCGAACACGCGCTCGCAAATTACGGCGCGCCGATCTACGTGCGACACGAAGTCGTTCACAACCGGTTCGTCGTCCTGGATCTGAAGGCGAAGGGCGCGGTTTTCGTCGAGGGGCTCGATGAAGTGCCCGCAGGCAGCACCGTCGTATTCTCCGCCCACGGTGTGCCGAAAGCCGTTCGCGCGGAGGCCGATGCGCGCGGTCTCACGGTTTTCGACGCGACGTGCCCTTTGGTGACGAAGGTTCACTCCGAAGTGGAAAAGATGCGCGGGCAGGGTCGCGAAATCGTGATGATCGGCCACGCGGGCCACCCGGAGGTCGAGGGGACGATGGGACAGTGCGATGGCGGCATCTATCTCGTCGAATCGGTGGCCGATGTCGACCGGCTGGCCGTCGCCAACCCCGACGCTCTCTCCTATGTAACGCAGACGACGCTGTCGGTGGACGACGCCGCGGCGATCGTCGCGGCGCTCACGCGCAGGTACCCCGACATCGTCGGGCCCAAGAAGAACGACATCTGCTACGCGACCCAGAACCGTCAGGATGCGGTCAAGCTGATGGCGCGGCAGGCGGACGTCGTCATCGTCGTCGGCAGCCCGAACAGCTCGAATTCGAACCGGTTGCGCGAGGTTGCCGCGAATCGCGGGATACCCGCCTACATGATCGATCGTGCGGACGAGCTGCAGCCCGAGTGGCTGGCGGGCAAGTCCTGCGTCGGCGTCACCGCGGGCGCGTCCGCGCCGGAAGTGCTTGTGAAGGAGGTGCTGGCGCGGTTGGCCGAGCTCGGTGCCGAGAGTGTCCGGGAGCTCGACGGTGCCGTGGAACGCGTCGTGTTTCCGCTGCCCAAGGGGCTGCAGGGACCGGTGGTCGCTCAGGAAGGCCCGTCGGGCTGAGACGGTTGCGCCGGCGGGCGCCGACCGATGCTGGCGCTGTTCTTTCTATTGTGCCGCAGGGCACCCTCGACGTCAGTTTCTTTTTTCGGCGCGAAACGACATCAGGACCGCCGCAAGCGCGCCCACGGCAAGTGCCGCCGCGGTGGACGCGACGAGCGCATGACGGCCCGTCTCGGTGAGGGCGCGCACCATGCCTTCGGCCGCGAAAAAAGGCAGCAGCAGCGATGCGGCCTGCCGGGCCCGGCGCGAGCCGCGGACCATCGGCAGCCACATCAACGCCAGCGGAACTGTCTTCAGGGCGAGCCACGACCCGCCGGGCCGCAGCGGCGCGAGCGCGATTTCCCAGAGCGCTTCGAGAAGCCCCAGCGCGGCGACCAGCGCGACCGCGAGTCGATGCCAGCGGGCGGCGGCCGAAACCTGCGTGGTGGGCGGCACCGCGCGCGCTCAGCTGACCGGAACGAAGTCGTAGATCTCGAAGCCGGGGCCCTGCTCGATGAGCCTGGTGAGTACCGCGAAGCCCGTGTCGCCGCCGCGCGTCAAAGTCACGCCCTGGTCGAGGCGGAAGACGTCCGTCGCGACGATGACTTGCTGCAGCGATTTTTCGGCGCCGGATTTGGGCGGTTGCTCGGGCAGGACGACGACCGGTACGCGCTGGCCCTCCGGCGCGCCTTCCGCGGCCGCGACGGCCGATTCGGGATTGTCCGACAGGATTTCGCAGCCGAACTCCAACCCGCTTGCCTTCATCGTATTGCGAAACCAGCGCACGATCGCGACCTGCGGCCCGGCGCGCCCCTCGACGCGCAGCGCGACCAGCTCGCCGATGCGCAGCGGGCAGCGGTGCGTGTCGGTCTGCCGCAACGCGTAGCCTGCCTGCGTGTGGTTGATGACCTGGCAATGCGTCAGCGGGGGAATGCCGGTCGGCACGTCAACACCGGTGTGGAGGCCGCGGCTGTACTGCCAGACCCCTGCGAGTTCGACGCACATCACCACCCGGGCACGGGACGGGAGTCGGTTGAACTGCCGCGCGGGCGGGATGGCCCATTGCCGCAGCAGGCGCTTCAGCAACGTCAGATACTGAAGCCGCGATTCGCCGTCGGTACCGGCGCTGGCAGGAAAGTCGCCCCCTGCGTCGAGCTTGCGCACCTGCTCCTGGATCTGGAACGCGAGATCGAAGGCAAGGAGGAATATCTTGCTGCCTTCGATGGAGCCACCCTTGCTTGCCGAGAATGGCGGGAAGTCGTGGCCAACCGGAATGATGGCGACCGCTTTCGCCATCCGGTGCACCGGCACGACATCGGTGAGCTTCACCCAGTGCGAGTGTTCCTGCACGTAGTGGATCACCGTGTCGAGCTGACCCTGAAGGAAGCCGTAGGGATTCGCGAGGGCGAGCAGCAACGCCTGCAGGTAGGTGCGCTCCGGCGTTTCGGTGGGCTGGTCGGCGGCTGCGGCGCGATTGTGGACGCCGCGCTCGCGCGAAAAGGCATAGATCCTGTGCGCGTCGAGCCAGGTGCGCGGCGGGATCGGCGCATACGCCAGGTAGCTGCTGACGAGGATCCGCGACGTGCATTGCAGGCAGCGAAGAATCAGCACGACCAGAAGGCGGTTGCCGCCGAACAGGACGCGCTTGTTCGCTTCGCGGTACAGCACCCGCTTGTAGGCGGTGGAGAGCTCCTGCGCCAGGTTGATCGCCACTTTCGCCGCTTCCAGCGCGTTGCCCGACAACGGGTGCGCCGCTTGCGCGAAATGCGTCTCGAGCTGTGGCCAAAGGCTTTCGGCCGTCGCCCAGTACTTTTCCGTGAGCTCGAGCCGGCGCGAGTCGCTCATCGCAACGAGGTTGGTCGCCGCCAGCGCGTCGCCGATGGTGCGGGCGGCATCGATGACGTCTTGCTTCAGCGCCGCATCGAGCCACGGGAAGACCTGCGCGGGACGGATTTCCGGTGGATGCGCCGGGTGAGGGTCGAGCGGCGGGAGCGTAAGCGTCAGGGCCATGGGCGATGGCGATTGTAAGTGATGATGCTCTATTGTGGCGGACGAGAAAATGTGATTGCGCGCGGATTGCCCGATGGCGGCAACGCGGTACCCGTTTCCGACCCAGGCGGCGCTCCGGGCCGGAGAAAACGCGCGACCGGCTCGATCTGCTCGGCCGACATCAGCATGGGCGCGTGGCCGACACCTGCAAATTCGAGGACCGAGGGCATGGGCCCGCGCGCAGCCATCTGTGCTGCCGTGGCGGTCGACAGAAGATCCGATTGGGCTCCCCGGAGTACCAGCGTCGGACAGCGGATCGCGTCCCAGAGAGGCCAAAGGTCCGGCGGCGCGGCCGATGCCCGGAACGGAACAGCGATGCCCGGATCGTAGGCCAATCCCCAACGGCCGTCGGGCCGCTGCCGGACGTTGGTTCGCGTGACGTGCTCCCACTGCGCGTCGGTCAGCGGCCCGAACGGCGCGGACACTGTTCGAATGTACTGCTCGATTTCCGCATAGGTCGCGAACGTGGGGTCGAGGCCGAAATAGCCGCGGATGCGCTCGAGCGCCGCCGGCTCGATGGCCGGGCCGACGTCGTTGATGACGAGCCGCGCGATCGGATTCTTCGGCTGCGCCGCAATCACGATTCCGAGCAGTCCGCCCATCGACGTGCCTATCCAATCGACCGTTTCCGCGCCGCTCCTTGCGATCAGCGCCGTCAATGTCGTCAGGTAGACCGGGAAGACGTAGTCGTTCGGATCCGCCAGCCAGTCGCTTTCGCCGCGGCCGGGCATGTCGACCGCCAGCACGCGATGCGTTGCCGAAAGCGCTTCGGCGAACACGTCGAAGTCGCGCGCATTGCGGCCCACGCCGTGGACACAGACCGCGACGCGCCCATTGCCCGGATCGCCCCATTCGAAGTAGGCCAAGCGATGGAAGCCGTGGGGCGAGAGGCTCGAGAAGTGTTGGCGGCGCGGTTCTGCGGTGGTGAGCGGCATCGGAGAGAGGAGTCGTGAGGTGGACGGGGTTGTCGACGATGGGGGCCGCGACGTCAGCGCAATTCTTGCGGAAACAGTGGCAGATAGCCGCAGGATTCCACGCCGAGGAACGCCACGAGTTCGTCGCGCCGCGCCATTGCGTCGGCGAAGCCTTGTTGCATCAGTGCCCGGCAGTAGTCACGGTCGAACAGCAGATAGGAGAGCAGATTGGCGCCCGTCCCCTTCATGCTGCCGTGTCCGCGAAGGATGTAGTGGATGGCGCGTGGCAGCCTGTCGGCGTAGGAAAGCGCCAAGGCGCCGAGATCACGCGTCGGCAGCAGGACGAGTACGTCGACGTGCCGCACGTCCACATCGGGCAGACCGAGACTCCCCGGCGGAACGAGGCCCGCGAGCCGATTGATCTTGTGCAGGCGTTCGAGATCGGCGGCCAGGTTGTCGAGAAATACCGACGACAGCGCGTGCCCGGCGGTCTGTCCGAGCGACGGGTAGCGCGGCGACCCCGGTGCGACTTGCTGCCCGGCGAATTGGCCGACGGCCACAACGACGATTCGCGTGGCACCGAGATGCAGCGCCGGCGCGAGCGGCGCGATCTGCCGCACCGAGCCATCCATGTAGTAATCGGCGTCAATGCGCACTGCGGGGAACACGAGCGGAATCGCGGCCGAGGCCATCAAGTGGCCAATATCGAGACGGCAGCGCTCGCCGCGACGGCGTGCGCGCTGCCAGGGCGTGATCGCCGGTGCCGCCTCGTAGAACGTGACGGCGTGGCCCGAACCGTAGCTCGTCGCATTGATGCCGAGCGCGCTCAGGTGCCCCGCCTCGATATGGGCACCGATCCGGGAGAAGTCGATGCCGTTCTCGAGAAGCTCCGCGAGCGGCGCGTTGTCGAGCAGCGAAGCTGCGCCACGCGGCCCGTGGCCGCCGCCCAGGAGGCTTGCGAGCAGTTGGACGCCGTGGCGCGTCAACGTGGCGAGATCCGCGCGGTAGACGTCGGTGACGGCGATCCGGCGCCACCAGCGCAACAAGCGGGCGACGCCACACCGGAACGAGTCGGCATGGGCGCCGAGCGTCGCCGCGTTGATCGCGCCGGCCGAGGTACCGCAAATCACGCGAAACGGCTGCGCCGATGTTTTCGGAAGCAATTTCGCGATTGCGCGCAATGCCCCCACCTGGTACGCGGCGCGCGCCCCGCCACCCGGCAACACGAGTCCCGTTTCGGCGGCAGCAAGCGGCATGGTCGTACGGGCGCCGGCGCGCCCTAGCCGGTTTCGCGCAGCGTGCGGTCGAGGATCAGCAGCATCGCCGCCGTCGCGCCCCAGATATAGCGATCGCCGTAAGGGATCGCCCAGAAGTCGCGGCGCATCGTTCCCAGCATCCGGAAGTGCCGCTGCTGGTTCGCGGGATCGAGCAGGAACGCCAGCGGAACCTCGAACGCGTCGGCGACTTCGACGGGATCGAGGGTCAGCGAGAAGGGGGGGTCGACCCAGCCGACGATCGGCGTGACCCGATAGCCGGTTACGGTTTCGTACTCCTCGAGGCGCCCCAGCACCGAAACCTGCATCGACGGGAGACCGACTTCCTCGGCGGCTTCGCGCAACGCCGCCGCGGCCAGCGACGCATCGTGGGGCTCGACCCGGCCGCCGGGAAAGCTGATCTGTCCCGGATGGTCGGGGAGATCGGCGCTGCGCTGCGTCAGCAAGACTTGCAGTCCCTGGGGGCGGTTGACGAGCGGCACCAGAACCGCTGCCGCCGTCGGTGCACCCTCGCGTCCGGGCAGCCGAAAACCGTCGGACAGGTTTTTCGCAGAGGTTGGCGCCGGGCGCGCCAATGCCTGCGCAAGCCATTCGCGCTGCGCGACGGGGGGAAGGCGAAAGAAGGGCAGGGGCATCGGGCGCCATGACGGCAACAGGCGGCGGTGGCGATGGATTCGCACCGCATTGCGCCCGCATTCCGCGCGGAGCGCGGGCGTGAGGTTCAATGATACCCCGCCTCTTTTCACCGGCGCGCAGACGGCGCCAATAGTCGTCATCGCTCCGGTCGGCAACGCTCGCGGGTCGGTCGATCAGTGCGTGCGTTGCCTCGGGCAGCCGTCCGATGAAGGACCGCGGCGGAACCACGGCTCGGGCGTCCGTGTCGTCGCAGCGTAGACGCCCGCGAAGTCGTTGAAGCTCGCGAGCGCCGCATGCGCATCGTGGTCGCTGCGAAGGGCGAACGCGTCGAAGCCGCATTCGGAGAGGGCAAAGAGCTGGTCGCGCAGGATATCGCCGATCGCACGAAGTTCGCCGCGGAATCCATGGCGATCGCGCAGGAGCCGCGCGATCGAGTAGCCGCGGCCGTCGATGAACTGCGGAAAGTCGACGGCGATCAGCGGCAGCGCGCCCGTGTCGGCGGCAAGGGCCCCGGGGTCATCGCTGGGGGCGAGCCAGACGCCGATGTCGCCGCGGGCGGAAAGATCGTCGCGGCGCGCGAGCCAGAGGGCGAGCGGCACGATCGCCGGCACGCCATCCGGTACGTCGGCGAGCGCGGCCGCGTCGCGCAACAGCGTCCAGCGGTCATCGACGACTGCGCGATCCTTAATGAGCTGTCGCATAGACGCGCTCCTTGAACGGGGCGAGACCGAGGCGCCGCACGGTGTCGATGAATCGTTCGTCCGCATGCCGATGCCCGACATAGACGTCGACCAGCCGGACGATCGCCTCGGGCACCTCGGCCGCGGCAAGCGACGGCCCGATCACCTTGCCGAGCGACGCGTCGTTGCCCTGCGCGCCGCCGACGGAAATCTGGTACCACTCCTCGCCGTTCTTGTCGACGCCGAGAATGCCGATGTGGCCGACGTGATGGTGGCCGCAGGCGTTCATGCAGCCCGACATGTTGAGTTCGAGATCGCCGAGATCGTGCAGGTAGTCGAGGTCGTCGAAGCGGCGCTGGATCCCCTCCGCGATCGGGATCGATTTCGCGTTCGCGAGCGAGCAGAAGTCCCCGCCCGGGCAGCAAACGATGTCGGTGAGGAGGCCGATGTTCGGCGTCGCGAATCCGAGCGCCTTCAACCGCCCCCACAGCGCATCGAGGTCGTTCTGCAGGACATCGGAGAGGACGAGGTTCTGCTCGTGGGTCACGCGCACCTCGCCGAAGCTGAAGCGGTCGGCGAGATCGGCGATGGCGTCCATTTCGACGGCGGTCGCGTCTCCCGGCGGGGTTCCGGTGCGTTTCAACGACAGCGTGACGATCGCGTAGCCTTTCCGCTTGTGCGGATGCACGTTGCGTTCCGCCCAGCGCGAGAACGGCCGACTGTCGGCGAGCGCCGCGCGATACGCGACGCTGTCGCGCGGGAAATCGCGGTAGGCAGGGTCGGGGAAATGCGCCGCGAGCCGGGCGATCTCGGCATCGGGCACGGTGCCCGGACCACCCCGCGCGTGCTCCCATTCCGTTTCGACCTGCCGCGCAAACTCGGCGGGCGTCAGCTCCTTCACGAGGATCTTGATCCGCGCCTTGTACTTGTTGTCGCGGCGGCCGTAACGGTTGTAGACGCGCAGGATGGCATCGAAGTAGTTGAGAAGCTCGGGCGCGGGCAGGAACTCGCGGATCGCATGCCCGATCATCGGCGTGCGGCCCTGGCCACCGCCGACGATGACGCGGAACCCCACGTCACCCCCGGCATCGCGCACCGCCTGCGCGCCGATGTCGTGGACCAGCGCCGCGGTGCGGTCCCTGGTCGCGCCGGTCACGGCGATCTTGAACTTGCGCGGCAGGAACGCGAACTCCGGGTGCAGCGTCGACCATTGCCGTATCAGTTCGCACCAGGGGCGCGGATCGACGATCTCGTCGGCGGCGACGCCCGCGAACGGGTCGCTGGTCGTGTTGCGCACGCAGTTGCCGCTGGTCTGGATTGCGTGCATTTCGACCGTCGCGAGTAAAGCGAGGATCTCCGGCGTTTCCTCCAGGCGCGGCCAGTTGTACTGAAGGTTCTGGCGGGTGGTGAAGTGACCGTAGCCTCGGTCATACTGGCGGGCGATCTGCGCCAGCACACGCAGCTGCGCCGACGAGAGGTGGCCGTAGGGAATCGCGACCCGCAACATCGGCGCGTGCTTCTGGATGTAGAGGCCGTTTTGCAGTCGCAGCGGCCGGAACTCGTCCTCGGTCAGGGCTCCCGTCAGGAAACGCTGCGTCTGGTCGCGGAACTGCGCGACCCGTTGGGCGACGAGTGAGCTGTCGAATTTGTCGTACCGGTACATGGGGCAATGCCTTGTATATAATCAGAACGCCAGAATACCGGCAGGCCGCTATGTTCGGAAAGAATAACTGGGCATGTCGTAGGCGCGGGCAGCTATATCGCCGGCCGCGCCCCGCACACCGGAATCCACTTGCATGAACGCCGAGGCAACAAGGCCCGCAATCATCCTGTTCGCGCATGGCGCACGCGATTCGCGCTGGGCCGAGCCGTTTCTGCGCATCGCCGCGCGTGTGCGCGCGGCGGCGCCGGACGTGGCGGTCGAACTTGCGTACCTCGAGTACCTCGAGCCGAACCTCGAGGCGGCGGCGCGCCGGCTCGTGCATGGCGGCGCGCGGGAAATCCGGGTCGTGCCGCTTTTCTTGGGCCGGGGAGGCCACTTGCGGGTCGAAGTCCCTCGGCTGGTCGCCGCCGCTGCCGCCGCATTGCCCGATGTCAAAATCGAGCTTCTGCGCCCCGCAGGCGACGACGACGTGGTGATCGACGCGCTGGCGGCGTTCTGCCTGCGCGCGGCGCGCGGGGTCCAGTACCGCGGCCCATAGTGCAGAGGGTTTTTTAACCCGGCGGGCGCTCCGCAATCAGGGCCACAAGGGGCGCAACATGGTCGAAAGGAACGAAGCGGATATGCGAAGGATGCCCATATTGGGCGCAAGGACGAAACGGTTCACAAAGCCAGACGAAATGTTGACAATACGGTTCGCGGCGCGCGCCGGGCGACGATCGTCGGGCGCGCGTGAACGCGGTGCAGCGGGAACCGCCCGTCGATGCGGGATCGCGAGGGGGAGCTAGCCATGGCATTGGTCATCGCGGAGATGGACAGCGGAAGCATCCGCTTCGTCCTCGACGGTGCCGTCGTGACGGTCGACAGTGTCGCGCCGACGAAGACGGTCCTCAATTTCCTGCGCGAAGATCTCGGGCGCACCGGCACCAAGGAAGGCTGCGCCGAGGGCGATTGCGGCGCCTGCACCGTCGTCGTCGGCGAGCTTGTCGGTGAAAGGCTCGAGCTCAAGACCGTCAACGCATGCATCCAGTTCGTTCCTTCACTCGACGGGAAGGCGCTGTTCACGGTCGAGGATCTCCGGCAGGCCGATGGGGAGTTGCACCCCGTCCAGCAGGCGATGGTCGATTGCCATGGCTCGCAGTGTGGATTCTGTACGCCGGGATTCGTGATGTCGCTGTGGTCCCTGTACCTCGAACACGAACAGCAGGGGACGCGGCCGGCCGAGCCAGAGATACGCAATGCGCTGACCGGGAACCTGTGCCGCTGCACCGGCTACCGGCCGATCCTCGAGGCCGGAGCGAGAATGTTCGATCTGCCGCGCGCCAGCTTCGACCGCGAGGCGTTGCGCACGCAGCTCAAATCGCTGGCGCGCAATGCCTCGTTCGTCTACCAGCATGACGGGCGGCGCTTCTTCGCGCCGCGCTCGCTCGCCGAGCTGACCGAGCTGCGCGCCAGCCATCCGCAGGCCACGATCCTCGCCGGAAACACCGACGTCGGATTGTGGGTCAACAAACAGCTGCGCGAGCTTCCGGAGATCATCCATATCGGATACATCGCCGAGTTGCGCGAAATCCGCGAGCGGGGGCGCACCTTGCGAATTGGTGCCGGTGCGTCGCTCACCGATGCCTACCAGGCGCTGGCCGGGCCTTACCCCGGGTTGCGCGAGATGTGGGAGCGTTTTGCGTCGGTGCCGATTCGAAATGCAGGCACGATGGGCGGCAACGTCGCGAACGGCTCGCCGATCGGCGACTCGATGCCGGCGCTGATCGTGCTTGGCGCGCGCGTCGTGCTGACCCGTCGCGCCGGGTCGAGGACGCTCCCGATGGAGGACCTCTACGTCGGCTACATGAAAAAGGCGATGGCGGCCGACGAGATCCTCGAGGCGATCGAAGTCCCGCTGCCCCGCCCTTCGCTCACGTTTCGCACTTACAAGGTTTCGAAGCGCTACGACTCCGACATTTCGGCCGTGTGCGCCGCGTTCGCGCTCGATCTCGATGGCGAGCGCATCGCCGAATGCCGGGTCGCGTTTGGCGGCATGGCGGCGACGCCGAAGCGGGCGAGCGTCACCGAAACGGCGCTCCGCGGCAAGCGCTGGACCGAGGAAACCGCCCGCGCGGCGATGGATGCGCTGACTGCCGACTACGCGCCGCTGACCGACATGCGCGCCAGCGCCGCCTATCGGCTGCAGGTCGCGCAGAATCTGCTGTATCGTTTCTTTCTCGAGACGCGGCCCGACAGGCCGTTGCCGGCCGCGCGCGTCAGCGTGTTCGCGGTCCCGTAGAAGGCGCGGATGAACAGGCAAGCCGAAGCATTCATGGCGCAGCACCCGGCGCGTTCCGCTGCGGGCGTCGCGTATCCGCACGAGTCGGCGCACCTGCACGTCGCGGGCGAGGCGCTCTATGTCGACGACATCCCCGAAATCGCCGGCACGCTGCACGCGGCGCTCGGTCTTTCCGAGAAAGCGCACGCGCGGGTGCAATCGATCGATTTCGCCGCAGTCCGCGCGTCGCCGGGCGTGCTCGCCGTACTGACCGCGTCCGACATCCCCGGCGACAACGACTGCGGGCCGATCATCCACGACGACCCGATCCTCGCCGACGGGTTCGTCCAGTACGTCGGCCAGCCGATTTTCGCCGTCGTCGCCGAGTCGTACGACGCCGCGCGCCGCGCGGCGCGCAAGGCGAGCGTCGCGTACGACACGCTGCCCGCCATCCTCACGCCGCAGGAAGCGAAGCGCCAGCAGGCGTACGTGCTGCCGCCGATGCATCTGCAGCGCGGCGAGCCCGCCGCCGCGATGGCGGCCGCGCCACGGCGCTTGCGCGGCGAGTTCTACGTCGGCGGCCAGGAGCAGTTCTACCTCGAAGGCCAGATCTCGTACGCCGTGCCGAAGGAAGACGGCTGCATGCACGTCTACTGCTCGACGCAGCACCCGACGGAGATGCAGCATGTGGTCGCCCAGGCGCTCGACCTCGTCGCGAACCAGGTGACCGTCGAAATGCGCCGGATGGGCGGCGGGTTCGGCGGCAAGGAATCGCAGTCGGCGCTGTTCGCCTGCGTCGCCGCCGTGGCGGCCCAGCGCCTGCGGCGGCCGGTGAAGATGCGACTCGACCGCGACGACGATTTCATGATCACCGGCAAGCGGCATTGCTTTCACTACGAGTACGAAGTCGGTTTCGACGGCGACGGCCTGATTCGCGCGGTGCAGATCGAGATGGTGGCCCGCGCCGGATTTTCCGCCGACCTGTCCGGCCCCGTCGCGACGCGCGCGGTTTGCCACTTCGACAACACGTACTATCTGGCCGACGTCGACATCCGGGCACTCTGCGGCAAGACGAACACCCAGTCGAATACCGCGTTCCGCGGCTTCGGCGGGCCGCAGGGCGCGATCGCGATCGAATACATCATCGACAACATCGCGCGCGAACTCGGGCGCGATCCCCTCGACGTGCGCAAGGCGAATTTCTACGGCACGAGAGAGCGCAACGTCACGCCGTACGGGATGATCGTCGAGGACAACGTGATCCACGAGCTCGTCGCCGAGCTCGAAGCTTCCTCCGATTACCGTCGGCGCCGCGACGAGGTCCGCGCTTTCAACGAGGCGAGCCCGGTGCTGAAGAAGGGCATCGCGCTGACACCGGTCAAGTTCGGCATCTCGTTCAACGTCGTTCACTACAATCAGGCCGGCGCGCTGGTGCATGTCTATACGGACGGCTCCGTGCTGGTGAGCCACGGCGGAACCGAGATGGGGCAGGGGCTCAATACCAAGGTCGCGCAGGTGGTCGCGCACGAACTCGGGATCCACCTTTCGCACGTGCGCTCCACCGCCGCCGACACGAGCAAGGTCGCGAACACGTCGGCGACCGCGGCGTCGACCGGCAGCGACCTTAACGGCATGGCGGCCCAGGATGCGGCACGGCAGATCAAGGCGCGACTGGAAGCGTTCGCGGCGACGCGATTCGGCGGGCGGGCGAAGGACGTCGTGTTCGCCGCGGACACGGTCCGGGTCAATGACGGTTCGCTGACGTTCGCGGAACTCGTCCTCCAGGCGTACGAGGCGCGGGTCCAGCTGTGGTCCGACGGCTTTTACGCGACGCCCAAGCTGCACTGGGACCGCCAGACGATGAGCGGCCGGCCATTTTTCTATTTTTCCTACGGCGCCGCGGTGTCCGAGGTCATCGTCGACACGCTGACCGGCGAGAGCCGTCTGCTGCGCGCCGATCTGTTGCACGACGCTGGCGACTCGATCAATCCGGCGATCGACATCGGACAGGTCGAGGGAGGCTTCATCCAGGGCATGGGTTGGCTGACGATGGAGGAGCTCTGGTGGAACAAGGATGGCGTATTGATGACGCACGCGCCGTCGACGTACAAGATCCCGGCCGTCAACGATTGCCCCGCGGATTTGCGGACCAAACTCTTCAAGAACAGCAACGTCGAGGACACGATCCTGCGCTCGAAAGCGACCGGCGAGCCGCCGCTGTTGTTGCCGTTCTCGGTGTTCTTCGCGATTCGCGATGCGATTGCGAGCCTCGGCGGCTACCGGATCAATCCGCCACTCGACGCACCGGCGACGGGCGAGGCGATCATGAAGGCGATCAACGCCGTGCGCGCGGTGGCCTGACCGGGACCCGTGATGAGCGACTGGATCGCCAGCTTGGTCACGGAGGGCGGCGCGGGCGCGAGGGCGGTGCTCGTCACCGTCGTCGCCGCGAAAGGTTCGGTTCCCCGAGCGCCCGGAACGCGAATGATCGTGACGGCGGAGGCGATCCGCGGCACGATCGGCGGCGGCCACCTCGAATACAAGTCGATCGATATCGCGCGCGACTTGATCGCCGGCCGCGGTGTCCGGGCGCTGCATCGGTTTCCGCTGGGCGCGAGTCTCGGCCAGTGCTGCGGCGGTGTCGTAGAGCTGCTGTTCGAGCCGATGGAGGGACATGCGGCGTGGCTCGAGGCGGTCGTTCGGCTGCAGGCGGAGGGCGCCGATTGCGTGCTCGTGACGCCGGTCCGCGGGGACACCGCCGAGGAGCGGCTCGTGGTCACGGCGACGAGCGCATTCGGCACGCTCGGCTCGGTCCTGCAGGACGGCGAGGCCACGGCGCTGGCCCGGTCGGCGCTCGGCGAATCCGGCGACCCGAAGCTCGTGACCCTTGGCGGGGCTGCCGGGGTCGAAGTTTTCGTCGACGTCCTCCGCCCGCCCGATTGGCGCGTCGTCCTGTTTGGCGCCGGGCACGTCGGCCGCGCCGTCGTGCGCGCGCTTGCCGACATCCGCTGTCGCGTCACGTGGATCGATACGCGCGACGATTGCTTTCCCGCGGCAACGCCGGAGAATGTCGAGTGCATGACCACCGACACGCCGGAGGCGGAGATAGCGGAGGCTCCGGCGGGCGCGTATTTTCTGGTGATGACGCATAGCCACGCGCTGGACGAGGAGCTGACCGAGCGCATTCTCGCGCGCGGCGATTTCGCGTATTTCGGACTCATCGGCTCGGTGTCGAAGCGCCGTCAGTTCGAGAAGCGGATGGAGGCACGCGGGATGCCGCGGTCGCGCTTCGCCGCGATGACGTGCCCGATCGGAATTGCCGGAATCACGGGCAAGGAACCCGAAGTGATCGCGATCGCGGTCGCTGCAGAGCTGCTTCAAGCCCGCAGCCGGGCGGCCGCCGCCGGAACCGCAACGAACTCGCGCTGCGCCTGACCGGGCGCCATGCGAATGAACGACGTCGCATCGTGCGACGACGCAGGGGGAAGTCGATGACGAACACAGCAGCAACGGCGGCACCCGCCGCGGGCCGGCCGCGGCTCGAGATGCGCGGCATCCGCAAGGTCTATCCGGCCGTCGTCGCCAACGACGGCATCGATCTGGCCGTATTGCCCGGCGAGATCCATGCCGTTCTGGGCGAGAACGGCGCCGGCAAGTCGACGCTGATGAAAATCATCTACGGCGTGACGCGGCCCACCGAAGGCGAAATGATCTGGGAAGGGCAGACCATCATCCCGGAGAACCCGGCGCATGCGAGGAGCCTCGGCATCGGTATGGTATTTCAGCATTTCTCGCTGTTCGAGACTTTGACCGTGGTCGAGAACGTTTCGCTCGCGCTGCCGGGCGCACCCGAACTCGGGTATCTCGCCCGCCGTATCGAGAAGGTCTCCGAGAAATACGGACTGCCCGTCGATCCGCGCCGGCTCGTCCACGCGCTGTCCGTCGGCGAGCGACAGCGCGTGGAGATCATCCGCTGCCTGCTGCAGAACCCGAAGCTCCTGATCATGGACGAGCCGACGTCGGTGCTCACACCGCAGGCGGTGCGCAAACTGTTCGAGACGCTGCGCAACCTGTCCGGCGAAGGCTGCAGCATCCTCTACATCAGCCACAAGCTGGACGAGATCCAGGAACTCTGCCATACGGCGACGGTATTGCGCGCGGGCAAGGTCACCGGCACGTGCATCCCGGCGCAGGAGACGCCAAAATCGATGGCCAGGATGATGATCGGCAAAGATCTCCCGGTGCCGCAGCACGGCGCGCCGGCCGAGGGCGGTGAGGTGCGCCTGCGCCTGGCCGGTCTTTCGCACGCGTCCGACGATCCGTTCGGGACCGATCTCAAGGACATCCACCTCGAAGTGCATTCCGGCGAGATCGTCGGCATCGCCGGGGTCTCGGGCAATGGTCAGCAAGAGCTGCTGTACGCGGTGTCCGGAGAGGAGCCGCTCGCCGAGAAGCACCCGGTGCAGATCCTCGGCGCCGAGGCCGGCCGGATGCGCCCGGGGCGGCGGCGCAGGCTCGGCATGGGCTTCGTGCCGGAGGAGCGCCTCGGCCGCGGCGCGGTGCCGCGGATGACGCTCGCCGAGAATGCGCTCCTGACGGCGCATCGGCGGAACCTGGTGAAGAAGGGATTGATCGACTTCGCGGCCGTCGACGTGTTTGCCTTCGAGTGCATCTCCAAGTACGACGTGAAGTGCGGCGGACCGAAGGCGCAGGCGAAGTCCTTGTCGGGCGGCAACCTGCAGAAATACATCATGGGCCGCGAGATTTTGCAGCAGCCCAAGCTTCTCGTCGTCGCGCAACCGACCTGGGGCGTGGACGTCGGCGCCGCCGCGTTCATCCGGCAGGCGTTGATCGATCTGCGCACCGCCGGCACGGCGATCCTCGTGATCTCGGAGGAGCTGGACGAGCTGTTCGAGATCTGCGACCGCATCGCCGTGATCGCCAAGGGCAGGCTGTCGCCGGCCAAACGGACCGCCGACACCAACGTCGAGGAGATCGGGGTCTGGATGAGCGGCATGTGGCCGGGCGCGGAAGCCGACGCAGAGGTGCAGCATGCTGCCTAGGCTCGAAGCGCGGCCCGAACCTTCGAACACGATGCGCTATGCGTCACCGCTCCTTGCCGTCGCGCTCACGCTCCTGGGCGGACTCGTCATCTTCGCCACGCTCGGCAAGAGTCCGATCGAGGGATTCCGCGTGTTCTTCCTGAGCCCGCTCAAGGATGCCTACGGCGTCTCCGAACTGTTCCTCAAGGCCACGCCGCTGATGCTGATCGCGGTCGGCCTCGCCGTCGGGTTTCGCGCCAACGTCTGGAACATCGGCGCCGAGGGCCAGTACATCATCGGCGCGATCGCCGGCGGCGGCGTCGCGCTTTACTTCGAGGGGAACGCGAGCCTGCTGCTGTTGCCATTGATGATCGTGGCGGGCGCGATCGGTGGCGCGCTCTGGGCATCGATCGCCGCTCTGCTGAAGACGCGCTTCAACGCCAACGAGATTCTGGTTTCGCTGATGCTGGTCTACATCGCGCAGCTCACCGTGTCGTGGCTGGTGCACGGCCCGTGGAAGGATCCGGAGGGATTCAATTTTCCGCAGACGAAGATGTTCCACGACGCCGCGATCCTGCCGATCCTCGTCGAAGGCACGCGCTTGAATGCGGCGTTCCTGGTCGCGCTCGGCATCCTGCTCGCCGGGTACGTGTTCATGCACCGCAGCTTCATGGGCTTTCAGATGCAGGTCGCGGGCCAGGCCGAGGCCGCAGCGCGCTACGCCGGATTCTCGGCGAAGCGGACGATCTGGACCGGCTTGCTCGCCGGCGGCGCGATGGCCGGGATTGCCGGCATGGGCGAAGTTGCCGGGCCGATGGGGCAGCTCACCGAACATGTCTCGAACAACTACGGTTTCGCGGCGATCATCGTCGCGTTCGTCGGCCGCCTCAACCCCGTCGGCATCTTTTTCGCAAGCCTGCTGATGGCGCTGCTCTACCTCGGCGGCGAGCAGGCGCAGCAGTACCTGGGTCTGCCGTCGTCGATCTCGAAGGTGTTCCAGGGAATGCTGCTGTTCTTCCTGCTCGGCGCCGACGTCTTCGTCAACTACCGGCTGCGCTGGTCCGGCGGGAAAGGCTGAGATGAACGACCCCCACGCTCACTTTGTTCTGTGCGCTCCAAGCAACGGTGGCGCGCCTGTCGCAGGTCCGGCTTCAGCCGGACGCGG
>Ga0315273_10001408_pt1 | contig 27335 bp, 18 predicted proteins | sample YL17G02_0_MG_FD_205753 | JGI IMG/M metagenome (GOLD analysis project Ga0315273, IMG submission 205753) | Sediment microbial communities from Yellowstone Lake, YNP, Wyoming, USA - YL17G02_0 | ecosystem: Environmental > Aquatic > Freshwater > Lake > Sediment | place: USA: Wyoming | collected... | reverse complement strand
TCTTCTTCTTCGAGCATATCTCTTATATCTCTAAGTTTTAATGCCATCGGAAAAAGATCCCATTGGACACGTACGTTGTGAATATTGAACATCATAAGGAGATTTTCCAGACGTGTTGGTTTTGGTTGAACCAATGCTGGAATTGTCTTATGGTTTAGCTTTGATGCGCATCGCCATCGTCTTTCGCCATCAAGCAGAATAAATTTGTCATGGTCCCCATAAACCGCAATCGGTACCTTTATACCAACCTCCCGAATGGACTCGAGTAATTCTTGGAGTTCACTTTCACGAAATATTAGACGTGGATTTTCGGGGTTTGGCCTAATTTTCGAGGGTGGGATTTCTATCAAATTTGAATGTGCTGTAGTCATTATTTTACCTCGTAATTTGTTAAAGCAATTTTTGGGACTTTATATTGGAAAATCTCTGGGCATTATGCCTACATCCTCTGCTGTTCACCCCTAATTTCTCCGTCGCAAAAATCAAAATCTCCGGCGGCTCCGCCGCCGCATTTCTACCTTCAGTCAACCTTGTCGCCTCGCCATAGCCTCGGCGAAGGCGGGTCGCCTCCACTGCTTAAGGAGTAACGTATTTATTTCTTCAGTTCGCCTCAAATTTTCACTCTGCTTCGCTGCGTGATACTGTATGATGCGAATCGCGGCTGAAGAAATAAATACTGTATTTTCTGACACTCCACTTCGCTGCGTGATACTGCACGTTGCTCATCGCGGCTCTCGCCCGCCATAGCCCCTGGCGACGGAGGGTCAGGTATAAATGCTCCACAACTCTGCCGCCAACGGCGGCTGTCTTCTGACTTTATCCGCTATACGCTAAACGCTTCACGTAACGAGCAGCGCACGCGTCCGCCATAGTTTTTAACGACGGCGGAACCGCAACCGTTTAACAAAAATTCCTCTCACGCCCTGCGATATACCATATACGATATATTTATCCGCCATCTTGTCCGGCGTAGTTTTAACGAAGACGGAAGCTTTTTGGCGACGGCGGACCAAAATTCTATCACTTCGCTATCCTGCAAGCAATATCTTTTTACGCGAAGGTCCTCGGGTTTAGCTCACTCGGCCTTCTGCCGGGGACCCACAATTTCCCCAAACGCAAATATATATTTCCGCTGTTGCATTTTGCGGCTTCCGCATCGTTTAGCCACGGCACCTGTGGCCGTGGGACCAATCCAAACTCCAAAATCCAAAATCTAAAATCCAAAATTCAAAAAGTTGTTCGGTTGCACATTAAGCATTCTTCGGCATTTTCGCTAACCGCAAAGGCAGAGAACGAACAGATTGCCCGTCGACTGCTAATTTAATGCTGTATTCTCCGAATTTTTCGAACTTCACTTGGTTAAGATTCAAAATAAGATTAACACCCGTTGAATTGCCGGCTTCGAACTTTACAGCTATTTTACCCTCAAGTCTGGGTATTATTTGTTTGCCATCCTCATCAATTACATCAATTTTAACACTGTGCTCGCCTTCCTCAATGTTCTCGAATCGTATTCTTGCTGCCACAGCACAACTCTGATGTATTACAGGCACCTCTTTCGCAAAAATACTGTCAAAGGTCCCTAAAACATTCAATTTACCCTGCTGGTCAGTTGCCGCGTCACACAGCAGAAAGGCTTCAATCTCCATTTGTTTTTTCCTCAATTTTGGCTTTTAACTTTTCAATTCTCAACAACTAAAGACTAACGACCAAAGACTATCGACTATCACTTCTCGCCCCGGCTGAGCCAAAATTTTACCCCGCAATTCCCCGCAACGCAAATATATATTTCCGCCGTTTTGGGCTTTCAGCTTTGGCGGATGAGAAGGTGAAACAGGAGTAAAAGCCCCGAAATATACTTACTGAGTTGTGGCGGGGTTATTAGAGTCGGTTACAGAATGTGGTGTTCCGCCGCGAGTTCTTGTTCCGCGTTTGCGAGTGGTGCGCTGGCGCGGGACGGTTTTTTGCGCGGAATCTTTGGTTTTTGTTTCTGTTTTTGTTGTAACCTGTTGTTTTTTCTGGGATTGCGGAACAGCTCTTTCGACGCGTTTCGCTTGCTCAGGGTAGCGCAAAACGCCGGTCGTATTGACATCCTGTTTTGTCTGCAGTTGGGCACCGAGCCGGTCGATGTTTTTGGCTTCTTCGGTATTGATTCTCGAGCGTGCGGCGTCAAATTCTGCGGTATATTTTTCCATAACGGCGTCTGTTTTTTCTGCGGCGGTGTTCGGGTCGAGCGTGCCGGCAGCGACCTGCTTTTCTATTTCCGCGAGTTCCGTCGCAATTTGCTCCATAGGAATTTCCATCTCTGGCGGAGGCGGAGCGGAACCTTCGGTTGTCGCGGGTGCGACTGGTGCGCCTTCTGCAGGGGGATTTCGCAGGAGGCTGATTTTTTCGGGCCGTTCGGCGACGATTTCCGAAGTTTTGCCGTTATCATTTACGACGACGAGGCCGCTTTTAATCTGCTCGATAGTCAGATGACCGACCTGTGCGGCCTGCTTTACCCAGTATGTGCCTTTACCGGGTTCGTCGATGAGCGCCATAGACATTTCAGGCCTGACGGCATTGAGGCTGGTTCCGATGAGAGTGAATTTCGATGTAACCACCTGCGGCCTGATTTCGAGTTCGGCCTGTCGTTCTTCGGGGCTTGGTTCCGGTTTGGGGGGATTGAGGAAGGTAGCGAAGGCCTGCGCCTGTTTTACGAGCGGGGAAACCTGGGTGTCTTTTTTGGCAGCCATTATGTTTTGTGTTTTGCTGAATTTTTCGACGGCGGATTCTGTTTTTAGAAGTTCTTCTGCCTTCGGGTCCGAGCGTTTTTGGAAAATGAAGAGTACGGCAAGAAGACCGCAGACCAGCAGTACGGCGAGAATGCTTGTTATTCGCAAGGTTTTAATCATAAATAGTTCTTAGTTCGTAGTTTATAGTCGGCAATTTTGCATAAGCCGCTCTATATTATTTGACATTTAAACCCGCAAAGGGTTCCCAGCAAAAACGATGCGATTTTTCATTATCGCTCACATAATTACCCCTTACTTCCCTTCGACTCCGCTCAGGGCTGGACGTTCGGGGCTTTGTGTGATTGTTTTTTCGGGGGGTCTTGCGTAGAAGCCTCTACAACTGATTCTGAGCGATTGGCCATTTTTAATTTTGACGGTGAGGACGTCGCTGAACATATTTTTCCTGTTTGTTGGGGCGCTCGGCGTAATGAGCAGGTCGAGTGTGACTGGGCCGTTGGGGTCTTTCGTCTGCTGCTGCATTTTTGTAATTCCGAAACGTGAGGAAACGGACTCAATTTCGAAAGGCTCGTTGTGAATATTACGAATGGTGACTTGTTTCGAGACGGGTTTATTAGGCTCTGCCCTTAAAATGGTAGTGGTCTGGGGTTCGATTTTGAATTCCGAAGCGGCGGCGAATTTAACATTAAGCGAGGGGCAATTGGGGTGGGAGATATCGATAGAAAGCAGTCCTTCGAGGTTGATGAGCTGTCTGAGTTTTTCGACGTCAACTTCCGGCTGGAGGATGAAGCGGTTGGCCTCGTCAACGGAATTGAAATCGACGGTCATGCATTCGCCTGTCGATTCAATCTTTTTGATTGCAAAGGGCTTACCATCGTTGCTTGCGATGACGAGGGTCGGGCATGCGGCGTTTGGCTGTCGGAGCGACAGTTCGAGTTTTTCGGGGATGACGCTAACCTGGGCTATGATATTGGCCTTTATGGTCAGTTGGACTTTGGGCTTTTCGGCGACATTTGTTGTGACATCGATGTGCTTTGTATCTGCGCGTGCGACATTTGCGGCGTGATATTTAACGTAGATAGTCCCTGACTGGCCGGGGGGGTATTCATTTTTTTCAAGTTTCGGGGTGGTGCAGCCGCAAGTAGCGCGAACATCTTCGATTTTGAGCAGGGCAGAACCTGTGTTTTTAAATTTAAATTCGCAGTCGTTGGAAGACCCCGGCGAGATGGTTCCGAAATCGTGCAGCGTATTTTCGAAGGCAATCCGGGGTTTTCCGGCGGGAGTAGTATTGGGTTCATTATTCGCATCGGCAACCTGAGCAGCGGCTGGGGGTGTGGGAGTCTGCACAGAAGGTTTCTCGACAAGAGCCTGCTTTTGTGGGCAAGCGGTTAAAAGCAAGGCAACCACAACCAGAAGACAGACTGCTGAGAGAAATCGTTTCATAGACAGGCCTCCAAAATTCGAGCTGGTACGGACTCGATAGTTATTATTTTGCTGCCGCTTTCTGGTTCTTTTCATAGAAACCGCGGCAGTTTATCTCGAGTTTTTCACCGCTTTTAATATTAATGAAAATTGTGTCAGAGAAAATCTTTATTTTGCTTTGGGAAACGGGCGGCGTGATGTTGATAACGAGCTTGTATCCGTTTTCACCTGGTTCCTTGGCCGCGAGTTTTGCCATTCCTTTTTGCGAAGTCACCGATTCAATATCGAAAGGCTCTTTATAATTATTAAGCACCCAGACATCGCGTGGGACGGCGGTCCCCGGCTGGGCATTTAGAATCATAATCATCGGCGGGTTGAGAGTATAAACCGGGATGGTCTCGAAGTTGATAAAAACCTCGTTGCACTGGGGATGGCTTAGCCCGATGCTGATACGGCCATTGAGCACCTTTCGCAGCATAGCTGGGTTGACTTTGGGGTGTAGGACAATTTCCGTGGCGGCGGCGTTGGGGTCGAAATCAGCGGTGAGGCAGTCGGCGGTGGCTTCAAAGCGAGTAACGGCAAAAGGAACACCATCGGTACTATCCAGTTTGATTGGGGGGCAACCTGCATTTTCCTCTTTGAGCGAGAGCTTCATCAGTTCCGGTTCGAATTTGACTCTTGCAAGGACCTTTGCTTTTATAATCAATTCGGCTTCGGGCATTTGTTTGTCGTTGCTCCGGATGTAGAGATGCTTGACAGTATCGCCTTCAGCGCCTGGGGCGGTGAATCGCACTTCGACGGAGCCTGATTCACCCGAGGCATATTCCTGTTTTTGAAGTGCAGGTACGGTGCAGCCGCAAGTAGCACTTACCTCTTTGATTATCAAAGTACCTTTACCGATATTTGTAAATTTGAAATGGCAGATGTTTACCGTTTTTATTCCGATATCACCGAAATCATAGAGTGCGGACTCAATTTTAATTATAGGCTGGGGGGCGTTGGGGTCGGACACTGTTTTGGGAGGCACAGCGTTAGCGTCGGGCCGGACTGATTCGGTTCCGGAAGTGTTCGGTTCAACGGCGGCTTTGGCCTTTTTGCCGCAATTTAGCTGGAAAATCAGAACAGAACTGACAAAAATTACAAAAACAAAAGTACTTTTTTTCATATCTTTAGCTCCCAAGACAACCTTTCCGGCTAATTATAGTAAAATACCAGTTTAATAAAAGATAACCTGTCAATCAAGAGATTTTCAGGGCATACCGTTCGGAAAAATAGCCTATTTGGGCTCTCCCCGCTGATCATCCATAAGCAGGATGATTCTGGCATATTTTTCGGGCGACAAAGCATCCTTAAGAATTTTACGAATCTGGAACATTGGAGTTCGCTGGGTAGTGTGGGTAATAACGATATACTGGTTGTTGAGCGTTTCAATAAGCCGGTCGAATTCGCTGATATGCATGTGTTTACCGGCGATGGCACGGTCGGCGTGCTCGTCGATGTAGAAGGTACACTCGGCGATAAGGATTTTGCTATCGACGATGTATTTTAGCTGGGAGAAATCGACGTACTGGGTGTCACCGAAATAGGTAACGATGGGAATTTCGAGGGGGTAGTCGATTTGGATGCCCTGCTTTTTGAGTTCAACGATTTGGGGGCCAGTGAGCTGGGCATATTCGGGTTTGATTTTTTTTCGTTTTTCAATGACGCAAAAACCGACGGATGTCCTACCGTGTTTTGTGGGGAATACGCGGACGAATAAATTTGGTTTTATTTTGTATTCGTCACCGGGTTTAACCCCGACGAGGTTGGCGGGGATTTGATTGCCATCGAGGCGGACCCAGCCATCGATAATCTGTCGCATCGGGCCAATGAGGGCTTCGGGTGCATATATGGTCCCCGCGGGCAGGTCACAGAAGTTGCGGTGCGAGAGGTAGTATGCGATTCCGGCGGAGTGGTCCATGTGGCCGTGTGTGAGCAGGACGTTGTTGATGGGGATAATCTGGTCGGGGGCCTTGCCGATGTCGAAGCAGACGTCGAGCTGGGGGATGGCGACGACGGTTTCCTCACCGGCGATTGAATAGCCGATGATGTCGAGGTCGTCGATTTTTATATATGCCAGATTATGGCTTGGCATCGTGCATTCCTTAAAACAGAGATGGTAGATGGAGGCGGTGTTTGTGTCAATTTGTTTTTGTCGGGCGTTGCGGAAACGGGGTCAAATCTGCTATACTTTGGGAACTACAGAAGGGATAAACAAAAATAAATGAACTATTGCGGGGAATTTTAATGCCGGACAAAAGAGTACATCGCGGGCCGGGACCGGCTGATGCGAAACTATTTTCGGAAAAGGCGCTGGCGGATTTGCGAACGGCGGTTGCGGACTATTCGCTTTTACTGACGAAGGGTTACGCTGAGAAAAGTTCGCTCAAGCTGGTCGGGGACAAGTTCACGCTTACTGAAAGGCAGCGGATTGCGGTGATGCGAAGCGCCTGTTCAGACCAGCATCTTGAGTCAAGAAGAAGCCGGGAGATGCAAGTCAGCGAATTAAAGGGGCAACTGCTTGCGCTCGATGGGTACAATGTTCTGATAACGATAGAGGCAGCGATGAGCGGCGGGATAATTTTTAAGGGGCGGGACGGGTGTTTTCGGGATTTGGCAAGTATTCACGGGACGTATCGCAAAGTTACCGAGACCATTCCAGCGGTGGAACTAATAGGGACATTTCTGAAAGAAGCGGGGATAGATAAGTGTCTATGGCTTTTGGATAGTCCGGTGTCGAACAGCGGGAGATTGAAAACGCTGATTGGCGAAATAGCCGGCAAAAACAGGTGGGAGTGGGAGATTAAATTAACGATTAGCCCGGACGCGGAGTTGATAAAGGGGGACATTGTAGCGGCCAGCAGCGACAGCGTGATATTAGACAGGTGCAAAAAGTGGGTGAATCTGGCGAGGGCCATTATCGAAACGAAAATGCCGCAAGCGTGGATAGCTGACCTTTCATAAATGATTATTGATTATTCGGTCTTTACGTCATTACGACCAGACCTGTGGTGAGCCTGCCTGCCCTGAGCAAGTCCCGATTTATCGGGACGCGTCGAACGGGTCGCCTCCACTGTTTAAGGATGTACGCATTTTAACCTTCAGTTCGTCTAAATTATTCACTCCGGCACATTGTGCCTGCGTGAAATTATTTGTCACGAATCGCGGGTCGCCTTTAAATGCTATTTACTTCTCCGGCTCCGCCGAACTATATACTATCTGCGATATACGACGCACGAAAATATGGCGATAGAGGGATTTCATGTCACGGATTCCGGCAGAACCGCTTTTAATTTGTCCCGCAGAATATTACTTCCATGTAAAATAGACAACCGCAAATGAAAATCTTCCGGATACTCCGTTATATGCACCCCTTTTCGTGCCGCATTGCTTTTATTCCTTGGCCATTTATGGATAATATCCATGGCACGACCCCAAACAGTGGGGTCGCTAAAGCTGGCCTTTTCGATGAGCAGGAGTATGTGCATAGTCTCAAGATTTCTCGAAGACTTAATATGCGATTGCCAATTTTCTTTGAACAACAGTTCACCATAAGTAAACAGATCACAAAATGCCTCGACAACCCCGCGAGGATTTGCGCCAAGGTCTAAAAGATGCGTCGAATGAAAGAAATCGTTACGGCGGTCGCGACGTTCCTTGAAGTGATTTTGAACAGTCTGGATGTCGCTAAGTTCGGCTGGAAATTTATTTTGAAAAACATTTTCCACATCGACCAATACTTCATGATAATTTTTGAAACGGCCATTATCTTTCGTATCCGACCAATGCCTGTTATCAGCCAACAAGAACAGCTTGGCCGTCAACTCTGTATAGTCGTCACAGAGGACGAAAGCTGTTTTGAGATATTGCCCGCCTTGTCGGCCTGTATAGTATATCTCCACGGCGGCACAGATTTCATCTATAAGATAGGGTAGCTTATCGAGACTCATTGCCAACCTCCGTGCCCAGCAGTTTGGCCTCGAATTGTGCCTTGGCTGCATCCCATTCCCTCACTGCCTCCTCCCGCAGTTTGCGAGCTTTCATGCGGCGCTTGTGCAATTCCTCAACGATTTCCCGCTGCACCTTCTCGTCGGGGATGGGTATCAGTAAATCAACGACATCCTCATTGGCGAGACGAGGATGGGTGTTGCCGGTCATCATATGCTTTGTCTGCGACACGACAACCGACGAACGTAAAACCGCTGAGAGGTAATCAGGCAACAGGTCGGACATTTCTTTTTTGATGTGGATGACATGAAACTCCGTGGAGCAAACACCATCACGCTCCGCCCGCCAGACTTTATTTAGGTAGGGGCGAAGTCGGGCATATAACACATCATTTTCACAATAGCGAAAACTCTGTCCCTGACCCGGTTCTTCGGAAGTCTCGGCCAGTTCTCCCGTTTGGCTTTGTACCCCCGCTAGGCCAAGGTACTGTTCCGGATCATATTCGGTCTCAATATCACGGTGAAAATCAGCTATTTCATCAAGTCTTGCAAATCGTTTTGCTTTCTTCGCCGTTTGAATCGCCCTCAGGGCATTTATACGCTCCGGATGAAAGTAATCAGCACCTATCTGTTTAGATACTTGGATCGCTGAAAGACGAATGGCATATGTTAGTCGATTAGCCGATTTTGGCATAGATAGCCCAAGATGGTCAAGAAGAAAGGCATCGAGTCCAGAAAGCAAGACGACGGCCTCTTCAAGTTTGCGATTGCGTTGTATCCTCGCAGCATCCATCTCCGCCACCATCGCCAGCTGAATGGGCAAAGGCGGGATGGGAATCAGGATATCGAGGATTTCAGGTGCAGTAATCGTTTCCTGAACTCCACCGCTGACAAGCCGTCTTATCTGGCTAGCGCCAATTTTGGAGTTAAAAACGGCCCATACAAAACGGGGCAAAGCTTGATTCGCTGCTACTTCATGTTTGAGGGAAATGCGAATTGTATTCGCATTAATGTTGGCACCCGTAAACCTCTGATCAACTAATCCAACTTTTCCGACTTCACCTCTTACGGACATCACCAAGTCATTCAGGGCAAGGTGTGTATTTGGATATTTGTCATGGACTTCTTTGGAAATGTAATTTGGCTCATCGACTTCGATCAGTTCGCCATCACGGGTTATGTTCTCGCCCTTCAAAACTAAAATTCCACTGTCCTGATATTCAAAACCATAGAAGGTAGGATAGCGATAGCAAACAGCTGTTAAATCACCCAGCCGTTTTGAATTCGATGAAGCCATTTTTTGCGCGAGAATTCTGACATCTGGGGAATGGTAGTTTGCATCAAATCTGCGACTAATTTCGCCCCGCTTGACGGCAAAGCACTGCGCCTTGCCCGATTCGGCGGGGCTTAGACGAAAAAAGGTTTCGGGTCCCTCTCGAAGGAGCGGTATTGCTTGACGACTTCGGGCAATTGATTGTCGCACTTGCGCCCGGTAGCATCATAGCCAATCATCTCCGGAGCGGCCATGAAGATGGCCTCGGAATCCTTTGGCCTTTCACTGTCTCCGCGTCTCCTCAAAAAGACAACGCTTGCCTTTACGCCTGCGCCGAAGTGTGCAAAGGCGGTCTGCGGCAGGCTCACCACTGCCAGCAGTTGAAAACGCTCGAGCATAAAGTCGCGAGCGTATTGGAGGCTCGAGTTGGTTAGTATGCCATCAGGCAGGACGATAGCAGCGCGGCCGGTGCCGGGCTTGAGGAACTGCCAAACCCGCTCGATAAAGAGTATTTCAGTCTTCTGGTTCTTGCGGGCCTTTTTGTTGCCCTTGGCATCGGTCTGATTGCCCAGATCAAAGTCGGGCAGATAGGGTCGCTCGGTGAGGTTGACCTGTGCACCAAAGGGAGGATTGGTCAGGATGATGTCGAAACTATCTTCGGTGAAGCTCTTGTTCCCGCTGCGCTCGCGGATGCGTTCAAGACGGTCAAGGGCATCTTCACCGGCAACGTTAGTATGGCCGTCATCGTGAATAATCATGTTCATCTTGGCAACGCGGGCGATCTCATCGTTGATCTCAATACCAAAGAGGCATTTTTGGGCGAAGTCGTGCCAGTGCTTGTAGTGTTCTTTACCTTCATCTATACCTTGATGCGGGTCGCCCTTTTGGTCCGGATAATATTCACCAGCTTCCCTGCGAAGATGGTCGAGGGCATAGAGCAAAAACCCTCCTGAGCCACAGGCGGGGTCAAGAATAAGTTTTTCATTTTGCGGGAGCTTCCTCCCCTGCCGGTCGCGCTCGTCGAGCATCATCTCGACTGCAAAAAAAATGATCTCACGCGGGGTGAAATACTGGCCGAAATCGCCCTTGAAAAAGCCGTCCATGAACTGCTCAAAGGCAACGCCCTTTGTGTCGAGGTCGGTCTTATTGAAGCTGACGGCCTCCATGTGAGAAACAAGCGTGCGCAGCGTGGCATCGTCGATGCGGATGGTGTCGGTGAAGACCTGACGGTCGCGTTTCTTGGCTATATCATAGAGGGCCTTTATCCGCTCGGCGAGTTTGCGAGCAGGCTCGTGCGTCTTGATCTGGAACTCGTAAGGTTCACCCTTTTTGCGCGGGGACTTTTCATCCTGAATCTTGACAAAGAGCAGCTTGCATAATTCACCGAAGGCCATCGGAGGCGAAAGCCTCCCGCCACCCCACAAGGTTTGATGGCACTTCTTTATTGTGGCGATCAGGGATTCCTTGCTGACCGGCTGGATGTCATCTTTGGTGCCTTTTGTGAACCGCCATTCTTCAGGCTTGCCGTATTGTTTGGGCAAATCGGCAATGATATTGGCCTCGCGTTCGAGAACACCGTACTTTTCGGAGAAGTCGAGGAACCGGCGGGTCTGGCCCGCAACCACACCAACGTATTGGGCACGGAACTTGGCCCATGTGCCATTGCCGCACGCTTGTTCGATGGCCTGTGCAAACTCAGCATCGGTAATCCCGTCGCGTTTACATTCAATTACGGCGAAGGGACGGATGCGGGCGTCATCCTGGAAAACCACGAGGTCAGCGGCATCCTTAGGAGTCCGGTCGGGTACAGTTATTTCAATACCGATTCTTGCAGGTTCATAACCATAACGAAGAATGAGTTCAGCCCAAAACTCTGCACGAACTTTTTCTTCGGGGTCAGAATAGCGGTCTGTGTAATTGACGGCAAGGTAAGTGATCTTCTCAGTTTTTCCTTCGCCTGTTATCTTGGCGTAACCTTTTTCGAGGGCTTGTTCTAAATATGTCATAATTCCACCTCTCCGGAAAATAACATCCTGTTATTTCAAAAATAATCCAAACTTGTTCTTTACGCCCTGTTTTTGCGTAATTGTCGTGTTTTTCCCGCACCGAAAAATTCCGCCAAAATTTTACCCCATAACTCCTTACAATGCAACATCTTTCAATAATTTAGTCCGCCTCCGGCGGCCGCATTTCTACCTTCAGTCGACCCCGTCGTTACGAGCCTTGCGCGGCAATCCCGCCGTTTCGGCGTAACGTATTTATTTCTTCAGTTCGCCCGTTTTATCCACTACGGCATATTGTGCCTGCGTGGTACTGTATGTTGCTCATCGCGGCTTCAGAAATAAATACTACACAATACAAAATCAAAAACTTGTGGTGAGCGAAGTCGAATCCATCTAAAATCCAAAATGGAACAAGTTTGCACCGCAAATTTATCCGCCATAGTGTCCGCCGTAGCTTTACGCGAAGGGGGGTCGTATTTATTTCTTCAGTTCGCCTAAAATTCTCACTTCGGTTAATGCCTGCGTGACACTGTATGATGCGAATCGCGGCTCTCGCCCGCCATAGCCCCTGGCGACGGAGGGTCAGGTATAAATGCTCCAATCCAAAATCTAAAATCCAAAATGGCAAAAAACTCCACCCACCGCCTATAGAATCTCCTATCACTACCTCACCCCTCCCCACAGATCCAGAGAGAGACTCGCATTCTCTCTCCTCTATTTCGGATATATTATAGCCAAAGTAGCAATAATAATATGGCTAAAATGTCGCCTTTTGCGGATTAACACCAGCCGCATTTCTACCTTCGGTTCGCACTAATTCAAATTACTGCATGATGCGAATCGCGGCCTCAGCCAGAAATGCGCCACCCCCCCCAACTAAACACTTAAAACTTTTCTGTCTTCTGTCCTCTGACTTCTGTCTTCTGTCTTCCTGCCTTCGCCAATCCCCTGTCCCTCAACAACTTACAACATTGCTCAAAATTAAATCATATTTTAACCTAAATTTTCCCAAAAAGTCCTTGATTTACTTAACACAAAGAATATCATATCTACTGGCAGGTTGGTCGCTTCGACACGCCTGTCCTGAGCCTGTCGAACGGGCTGGGCTTCATTCCATGGCCCACAAAATTGGTCAGCCGAAAATTCCAAAACGCTGAAAATAAGGGGTCAGAAACTACGTTCAAAATTTTTGTTAAAAAACACAACCGTAAAACGATAGACGAAACGAGCAGCGCAACCGCAACCGGCTCCTCGCCGAGCTGGGCCCGGCCGGCCCTGAAATGCCATTTAATCACCCGCAACTTACTATGAAATACGACCCACGAACAATAACTAAAATTATGCAAAACAAAGCCAATTTCCTGGATTCTCAAATGAATGTAACTTATGTTAAAACAAAGAAGTATGAACAAAAATCTATGGACAATGAACCAACAAAACAAACCCAATCAAACCCAACTTGTGGTGAGCATAGTCGAACCATTTATGGTGAGCCTGCCTGCACTGAGCTTAGTCGAAGTGTCGAACCAACAAAGCCAATTTCCTCGACACCGGCGGGCAAGCGGTCGCGGGTCTGTAATTTAAAGTCGGCAGGAGGTTTCGGAGCCGTCGTAGGAAATAGTTTTTGCGGGTTTTCCGGGTTCGATGCCGGTTCCGTTTTCCGGTGTGACGGGCACTATTTTGAAAGTACGGGTTTTGAGCATGCCGGAAAAACTGCCTTTACGAGCTTCGATTGTCACGGTGTGTTTGCCGTCGTCGTAGCGGATTGGTATTTGCGAAAATGCGCCTTTTTCGTAGTTGTAGTTGTCACCCTGGTCTTCGTAAAGTACGAACCTGCTATCGGCGCCGGGATAAATTCTAAGCTCAATGGGGTCAGCGGGTTTTTCGGAGGCGTATTGCAGGTCGGGCCCGAAAGGAAGAATGCTACCGGCTTTGACAAGCAGGGGTATTTTATTGAGAGGCGCATCGACAGATATTATCTGGCCTGGAGTATAGAGTTTGCCTGTCCAGAAATCGCACCAACTGCTGCCTTTGGGTAAATATAATTTTCTGGTTTTTTCCACACCTTCGAGTTTTAGAGAATTGACATCGTAATACATCGGTTTTAGGACTGGGCAGACCATAAACGCTGGGCCGAACATAAACTGGTCTTTTATATTGTAAACGGCGGGGTCATCGCGAAAATCAAAAGCGAGGTAACGGAACATAGTGTAATCGTATAAATTTGTCCAACCCGCGAGAGAATAGATGTAAGGCATAAGTCGGTAACGGAGTTTGAGCATATCGACCTGGGCATCGTAGAACGGCGTACCGGGCTGGCCAAATTGCCATGGTTCACGCGGGGTATCCATACCGTGGCTGCGAAACACGGGTGCGAACATGCCGAGCTGGAACCAACGGACGTAAAGTTCGCGGTAACCGAGGTCGGCAACTCCGTCGGGATATGCAGCAGTGCGGTTGAACCAGGTAATTCCATCCGACTTCGTCCAGAAAGCACCGATATCGAACGTCCAGTAAGGGGCGCCGGTAACCATAAAATTTAGTCCGCAGGCGATTTCGGCGGCAAGAGCGTTCCAGTTGGCCGAGGTGTCACCATCCCAGGTAAAGGCCGCGTATCGCTGCTGGCCGGCGTAGAAGGAACGGGTCAAATTAAAGAGGCGTTTATCTTTATTGTCACGGCGATAATGCTCATAAAAACCTTTGGACTGCATCAGAGAAAAGGCCTGGAGATAAAACGGGCCGTTGGTCTCGGAGAGAGCCTGGGTATTCATTTTAGCGTGCTCACCGGGCGCGAGTTTTTCCTTGATTCTGTAATCAGCGAAAACCGGTTCGGTGCAGTCGGTCCACCATGCATCGATATCATAAGAACCAAGGCCCTGTTTAATATGTTTCCAAAAGAGGTCTCTGGCCTTTGGGTTGAAGGGATTATAGATGATTCCCTTTTGATACATTTTTTCGGCGGGCAGTCCGAGACCGAGTTTTTTCACCTCTTGTTCGTTGCTTCCTCCGCGGCAGTTTGGCCAGACGGAAAGCAGGAACTTGACGTTCATATCATGCAGGGTTTTGACCATACCGGCGGGGTCGGGGTAACGGTTGGGGTCGAATTTCATTTCGTTCCACTCGGTATCCGGCCAATAAAAATAATCCTGCATAATGCAATCGAGGGGCAATTGCCGTGCGCGAAATTCCCTGGCCACATCTAACAGTTCGGCCTGCGTTTTGTAAGGCGAGCGGGACTGAATAAATCCGAAGGCCCACTTCGGCAACATCTGGGCTTTGCCGGTAAGCAAGCGGTAGCCTGAAACTATCCGGTCGAAGTCGGGGCCGTAGATGAAATAATAGTCGAGGTCATGGAGCATATCGAACTGCATAAAGCTGCCGGCCGAATCGTCGTGAAATTCCATCGCGGAATAATTGTCGAAAAGCAGGCCGTACCCTTTGGTTGAAACAAGTACGGGATTGACTACCTTTAAATCGTGCTGGTAAAGGTACTGCATTGTCCCCCTGAGATTTCCGAAACCTTCTTCATGATAACCCAGGCCGTAGAGAGCTTCACCATCCTGCCATTTGAAATTGATTCGGCCTGTCCAGCAGTTGCGCAATCCGGCAGGGCCGGTTTTGGCCAAAATTTTTTCCTCAGCAGCATGGATGGGTCTGGGTTCGAGCTGGCGCGGCTGGGCCGGGTTTTCCGTCAGAAGCAGCTTGCCCGACGCATCGAGGTAACTGACCGCCCCGCTGGTGCGGTCTATTTTGACTGCGAGTTTTGGAGAACGTAAAATCACATTTTGCGGCGACTCTTCGAGGTCAATTTTAACCTTCGGGGATTGCGTCGGGACGCGCATCAAACTCGGTATGGCGCTGAATTTCGGATTTCTGGTATAGTGAATTCTTACTATCTGGGGAGTCTCGAAATTAATCCGCAGCAATCCGGATTCGGTCTTGAACTGGGCACCGGCATCTAATTTTGTAATCTGAAGTACTTTGTCGCCTGCCGTGTTCTCAGCTAAAAGAGATTTATTGGCTGAGAGTATTGCCATTAATAGCAGAACTGCCGCGAGTTTTTTTGAATTCATAGTCTGCTCCTGTTTGATTGTGTATTAAAATTATACTCGCAGCATATATAGCATTTTTTTTGCGGCGGTACAAGAGGTATGCGAGGGTGATTAGGATGCAGGACAAAGCATACAACCTGCGGTAAAACCGCAGGCTAAATATTTTGGATTCCCGCCTCGCGGGAATGACAGAGAAATTATCTGTTCAGGCCAGCGGACTGAGCGGGAGGATTTTCCGCGGGTTTTTCGGCAGATTTTTGCTTGAGTTTATCAAGTGTTTGCGAGGCGGCGGAGTGTGAGAAATCGAGAAATTTACGCAGGGCGATGTTGGCGGATTTGGCGAACCAGTCGGATTTGACGGCGGATTGCGGGAAGCCCTGCCGGCCGTAAAAGGCGGCTTGTTCTTCAGGTACGGGGGCAATGCAGTAAATGGCGGTCGCGAAGCCCGCGAAGTAGAAGATTAAGAGACAAACAAGTTTGCCGCGCCAACGCATAAGTTTCCCCTCGTTCAACTTTGGATTTTAGACTATTATCGGATGAAGGCCCCCTATGGTTCCTCTCCGACTGCTTCTATATTAAGTATAGTTAATAAAAGGCGGGGGTCAAATTTTATCGAGGATTTGTTTTAGGGTTTTGGCGACGATGGCGATTTCGTCTTTAGTCAAATTATTATAGAACGGCAGAGCGATGGTCCTGTCAGCGATGGATTCTGTGACGGGGAAGTCGCCTTTTTTGTAACCGAACTTTTCGACCATAAACGGCTGAAGGTGCACGGGCGCAAAATAATTGCTGACCTGGATTCCGACCTCGCGTATTTTTTCCAAAATGGTGTCGCGGTTTTCTCTGGTGAAATTGTCAGCGAGTCTAACGACGAAGACGAACCAGCTCATATCGCAACCGGGGGGTTCGGTGGGGACGATGAGACGTTTGTCGGAGGCGAGGATTTCGTGATACCAGCGTGCGACCTGTTTGCGTTTGGCTTTTATTTCGTCGATGCGTGAAAGCTGGACGATGCCGAGAGCGCAGTTGATGTCGCTTAGTCTGTAATTGTAGCCAAGGCGGACGTGGGTAAGCCAGGCACCGCCTTTGGACCTACCCTGGTTTCGCAGTGAGACGCACATATCAGCGACGTTTTCATCGTCAGAGAGGATGATACCGCCTTCACCGGTGGTGATTTGTTTATTTGGATAAAAGGCGAAGGTGCTGACGGCGCCGAAGGTGCCTGCCTTTTTGCCGGCCAGCGCCGAACCGAGTGCTTCGCAGCTATCTTCGATTACGACGAGATTATGTTTGCGAGCGATTTCACCGACCTTATCCATACCGAGGGGATTGCCGAAGACCTCGACGGGCATTATGGCTTTTGTTTTTTTTGTGATTTTGGATTCGATTTTTTTAAAGTCGATGTTGTAGCTGGTCGGGTCGATATCGACGAGAACGGGTTTTGCGCCGACCATTAAGACGGTGTTGGTGGTGGCAATGAAGGTAAAGGGGGTTGTGATGACTTCGTCACGGGGGCCGATACCGAGAGCGAGCATACATAAATATAGAGCACTCGTTCCACTGTTGACGGCAACGGCATATTTGCGGCCTATGTAACTCGCGAAAGCTTGTTCGAATTCGGGCAGTTTCGGGCCGATTGAAAGATTCGGGCTTCGCAGGACAGCGGTTACGGCTTCGACTTCCTTTTCTGTAATGTCGGGACGCGACAAATGTATTCGCATAAAAAATCCTTAATTAAATATCGTCGCCGGAACGGCGACGGCTAAACAAGAAAAAGTATATTAAGGAATAGTACGGCAAAGGGCAATAGAAAATGGGAACTTTTGCGGTTTATAGGACGTATAACAAATAGAAGAACGGATAATACGGTTAAAAGTTTAGAATGAATTGTAACGATTAAACAGGGTGCAGCTTACGGCCGAAAAAGAGGTACGGCTGTAAGTTTAAAATACGGTGAGGGACATAACAATGGCAAAGGGAAAGAATGTACTAACGACGGGCGATGTGGCCAAAATCTGCAACGTGGCGCCTCGCACGGTTTCCAAGTGGTTCGACAGCGGGCAATTGAAGGGCTACAAAATACCGGGCAGCAAGGACCGGCGCATCCCCATAAACGAGCTGGTGCGCTTTATGAAGACGCATAATATTCCGACGACCGGCTTGAAGGTTGGTGGAATCCGTGTTGTTATAGCGGACAGCAACGAGAAGGAAGCAACAACCCTTGCGGAGACGCTGCGAACAAAGGCGGATTACGCGGTCGAGATTGCCAAGAGCGTCTTCGAGGCTGGGATAGCAGCTCAGAAGTTTTCGCCTCACGTTATGCTTGTGAATCTTCTCGATAAAAACATAGACGCTGGCGAAATCTGCAAAAATATCCGCAAGACGGAAGACCTTCAAACGGTGAAGCTTATAGCCATTGCGAATCAGTTGAGTGAAACGGAGGCGGCGGCGCTATTGCAAAAGGGATTCGACGGCTATGTATCGAACCCCGCAGATGCGACGGAGGTAATCCGAAAGATAGAGCAGTCAACGGCAATTATCTATTAACTAACAATTGCTTCGGAAATACAGCGAGAGAATACGCGTTGTCGGGTTGCCATTTCAAGAGCTGCCAGTTTGTTAATACACTTTCATAAAATGCTCTTCAAAGCATGAAAATTATCGGACATACCTCTCTTTTCTGTTAAAATTCTAAAAATTCCGGTCAAGAGGCCCAAATTTGGGGGTTTGGGCAATTAAAACACGGTCTTTCGGCATTTGTAACCCTCTGTCAATACAAAGGCTATGGGTTTTATAGCCTTTTGCTATAGCACAATCCTACATTTGGAATAATTATCAAAATTTTCTTGACAAAAACAAGGCAATGTGGTAAAAAGATAATCGTTGCGAGGCGTGATTTTTGGCACTGAGGAGTTTAGCGGCTTGAAAAACGCAATAAATCGTTTTGAGATTATGCCTACTGTGGAGAAGGGTCAGCAGTAAAGTGGAACACGGAATATATATAAATACGTGGTTATATATATTTATATTGTTAAGCTTTGCGTTCGGCTGGAGCCGGATGCGGAACTTGAAACCGAATCAATGTTTTAATATTTTTTAAAGGAGGAGCATTATGCTAAAGAAATTATGTTATTTAGTTCCTATTGTTGTTCTCATAATGGTAATGGGAACAAACAATGCCAGAGGCGACATACTTCACTGGTCCGGCAATGGTTCGCCCGACCCCAACTGGCATGTCCCACAGAACTGGGACGTGGGTGTGGTTCCGCAGGGCGGAGACGACGCTTACTGCAGGAAAAATGCAAGTAAGCCGGACCCTAATTATACAGCTCTTGCAAACGCAGAGCCGGTTTGTCTGCTCTGTATTGCTGACGTATCCGCTGACGGTGAATTGAACATAGACAGCGGCACTTTGAATGTGGTATCCGCACTGAGAGCCAGTAAGAATTCTACTGGTGCAAGAACTGCCAAGGTAACGATGAAAGGCGGCACGTTGTCATTTCACGGCCGCGGTATTACTGTCGGCACCTGCGTAGGCAATGACCTTGTAGATGGGGCGCTTAACTGGGGCCCGAATGGTCCTGGTGAAACTGTAGAATCAACATGGAATATGACCGGCGGTTTGATAACCTGCGGTTCGTTCTCTGTTCCCTCTGCGGGCACTTTATCACACAGTACATTTAATCTCGACGGCGGTACGGTGATAATTCGCGAAAAAAGTACGGGTTGCGGCGGATACACGGACGTCTCGGTCGGACTCTTTGTTAACGAAGCAATAAACACTTCCCGTCCCAATAATCAGTACAGGGCAGGAGGCCGCGGCGGCATTCTGAACATATCAGGCGGTACACTGATTGCCCAAGGCGATATAACACCTCTATTTGACCCGGCTCGGCTTGACCCTGATTTTACAGAAAACAACTATACCGGCTATCTCGACCCTTGCAATGTAGTCCGTCCTTACCCTAACCTTGCAGCCACTTCATATAACAAATTCATAGTATATGACTATGGCCAGCGAAACGACAGCAAGACGACGATAACGGCGGCAGCGATAGTCAAAGCCAGGGCATGGAAACCCGATGCGGTTGACGGTTCTTTATATGTAACAAAGACACCGACACTGAAATGGAACGGCGGAGCAGGCGCGACAGGCGGCCATGATGTGTATTTCGGCACCAACACCGCAAGTCCGCCATATGTGGGAACGGTAGATCCCGGCGACCCCTGCGAATATGCGCCGGGTACTTTAGTACTGGGTACGAAGTATGGCTGGCAGATTGTAGCACAACCCGCCAATCAGGCTGAGCCCCCCTGGATATTTACGGTCGAAGGCAGAGCGAAGGGTCCGAGTCCCCTGGACGAGGCATCTATCGAACCCAACTCAACGCGAAACGTGTTACTTAGCTGGACAGGCTATACTGGCGCGTCATCGCATGACATATATTTCGGCACGGACACATATAATCAGACCGGCACCACAAAAGTAGTTAAAGGCACGCTGGGACAGGTAAATACCTGGCGTGTTGACGAAAAGATTAACGGTACTGGAGAAACGGTCCAGGGTACTCAGTGGCGTTTCACGATGGCAAGCTATGACCTGCTTGACAGCTTCGAAAGCTACACAGACGAAGACGCCTTTGCGGCCGCATGGAAAACCGACACTATGGACCTGGAATTGGCCATAAACAGCGGTCGTACGAACAGAGACCCTACCCACAGTAACACCACTCGAGCCATGGAAGTCAGGTATGTCTACAGCGGCGCCGGCAGCAGCGCGGCTAACGCACTATTCCCCGCCGTGCAAGACTGGACTTCGAGCGCAAGCGGCGCATTAGCATTGTCGTTCTGGATGCGCGGTAAAGGCAACAACTCTGCGCTTAGCAACCTGTATATCCAGCTCGCGACGGGCACCACCACCAGTTCGGCATATTACAGCGAAAAGGTCCCCATCAGCAACTTCAACTACCTTCTAGTGAACGACTTCGCCACCGCCATCGATAAGGGGGATGAATGGATGAACGTGAACATCGCGTTGAACGATTTCAACGGCACAGGCAAAGGCCCCAGCTTTAACCTCAACACAGTCCGTCGTCTGTTCATCGGCTCCACGGCAAGCGGCGCAGCGACAGGCAAGTTTTGGTTAGATGATTTCAGGCTGTATCCTTCGAGATGCGTACATGCGAAGGATTCAGGAAGTCCGGGTGCAGCTCTGGCTGATATCACGGACGACTGCGTTGTCAATTACGAGGACCTTTACAAAGTAACTAATGACTGGATGGTCAGCGATACCGATGTATCAGCGGCCGGTGCATTGAAGAACTGTAAATTTGACGGCAACTCGGTAACAGGCGTTTACGGTAATGCCTTGAAGCTGGGTGAGCAGCGGGACTGGGTAGATATCGAAGACCTTGCCTTCCCAGATTTCTCGAACAAGACAGTGGCACTGTGGGTAAGGGTTGACGAGAGGCCAATACCAACAACGACGAGACTACTGATATTCTCAGCCAGCAACTACTGGCGTCTAAACATTAACGCAGAAGGCCTCGCAGGTGGTACAGAACTGAACGCGCAGGTCGGCAATCAATTCACAGAACCGCCTACGTTTGGAGATACCTCAGCATTATCAGACGAGTATGGGTGGCACCATGTCGCGATGACAGTGAGTGCAGAAAGTGGCAACGCAGTGAATTGCTCGATGTATGTCGACGGTGCATTTAGATCAATGCAAGAAGGAGCATGCGAGAATCATTTTTACGACCAGCTTGACGGCTTCTGTATCGGCGCATTGAACAACGGTTTAAATCAGCATTCGAATATAACGGTTGATGATTTCCGCATCTACAACACCTGCTTGACCTCAACGCAAGTTAGGGCTCTCAAGAACGGTTCGGGTGACCCTGATTATCCGAGCAGCAACACACTACTTATCAAGTACGACTTCGATGAAACAACCGGTACGGTTGCGGCAAATACGGGTTCGATGAGCACTGTACATCGTCCCGTCGGCTATACTCCGGGAGTTACAGGACAACCGCAATTCAAGCTTACACAAGGTGAGCTTTATACGGGAACTGACTCCGGCAAGACGTACATCAACATGAAAGACTACGCGAAACTCTCGAAGCACTGGCTATATGGTAACGGCGGCACGTGGGTTTATCCATAGTCTGTTGATTTGACAATTGTAAGTTGTAATATCACGGGGCCTGCTGCGGAAGCGCAGCAGGCCCCGGTTGTTTGTAGTGCTTAGCGGTTAGTTATGCGAGTCTGGTTTGCGGAAGATACCGGCGAGAAGCAGGGCTATAAGCAGGATTGCGCAAAGGTATTTGAAGGCAATGTTCAATGAGCCTGCTGGGTGGATATGAACTTGGGAATTCATCGCGAGATTGCTGTCGGCGACCAGGAAATCGAGTAGCAAGCCGCTGAGGACGGCGACACCTGCGACGGTAGCCAGATAAATCAAGGCGACGTTTTTACCAAGAACTTTCCAGATTGTTACGATGGTGGCGGCGTTTGTGGCAGGGCCTGTCATAAGAAAGACGAACGCTGCGCCTGGTGTAAGACCTTTTAAAATCATAGCGGCGGCGATGGGGACGGAGGCGGTGGCGCAGACGTAGACGGGAATTCCGGCGAACATCATCACGAACAGTGGAAGGATTCCGGTACCGAGCTTGTCGGTGAAAAAATTGTCGGGGACAAAGACGGAAATAAGAGCGGCTAAAAACAAACCTAAAAGGACGGCTCGGCCAATATCTCGTGGCAGGGTGATAAAACCGTATTTTAGTCCCCTGCCGAGTCGGTGAGCCAATTTTTCGTGCGCGGCGGCGGCAACTTCGTGTTCCTGCATCGGAGGAAGAGCCTCAGCGGAACCATGCGCGAAGGTATCGACGAGGAAGCCTCCGAGAAGACCTGTAACAAATGCGTTAATCGGGCTAAAAACGGCAAATACCGGGCCGAGGAGGCTGAGTATTACGAAAATGTTTTCCGCTCCGGTCTGGGGCGCTGAGAGCAGGAAGGATATAGTTGCGCCCTTTGTCGCACCGTGTCTTCGCAGTGCCATCGAAACTGGGATAACACTGCAGGAGCAAAGAGGCATCGGGACACCGAAGATGGCTGCTTTTACGACGGACAGAATTCCCCTGCCACCGAGATGTGTTTCGACGAAACGGCGTGAGATGACAGCGCTGAGAAGGCCTGCCATAAGAAACCCGAACAACAGATACGGGGACATTTCGAGCGCCGTATTCCAGAAATCAGCGAGGATATTTTTCGCATATTCGATAAACATATTATTTTGTTAGTTTATTACAGACCCAACTTTTTGGCGCAATTTCACGCTTCGTAAGAACCATCGGCGATACGTATTTGTTTCTTAAAGTTTTTCTGCGAACGGAATCGGTACTGGCTTTTGGCGTCCAGCGCCACATCATTATTATCTACTGTTATTTTGATTTCCTGTTCGGGTTCTCTATTATGAATGATGTTGGCGAGGGTAAGGGCTTTTTCGAGGCCGTCGCCTGTTTTGTAATTGGCGACCTCGTCGGGCTGGGCGAGGCGTTTGGCATCGTAGATGGAGTCGCCGCTCATTTCAGAGAGCCACCGATAAATTTCGTCGAGCGACAACTTTTCGGCCATTTTTATTGAGACCGGGCTTCGCTCAATCGCAGCTTTTATAAATGGGAGCCAATCGCAGGATTCCATATCGCGGTAAGCGTAGAAGGCAAGGTCGGCGGTTGTATTGGCGGAACGAAACTGCTGGAGATACTCGATTATCTGCTTTCGCGACGAGGCAGGAGAGATTTTGATGGGGACATCGGGGACGAAATTTTTGTCCGCGGAAGGCAGCTTGGGTTCGATATGAATAAAATCGGCGAGCAGGTCAATAAATTTTTGCACATCAGGGATTGCGGGCTGAAAGAATTTTATCAAAAGGTCTTTACCCTGCTGAGTTTTCAAATCGGGTTTTTCTTTTTCAATTAATTTTTCAAATTCATCGCAGCTAATACGGCTGGGCATCGGGAACGGCACGAAATCCTCGTCGGATGCCTCGGTGAGAAGTTTCTCCTGATTTTTGCAGGCGATTCTGGAATTTGGCGATTCGGCCTCGTAACGAAAGAGCGTTTCGGCCTTTAGGAACTGGGGCTGGGTGCGGCAGTTTCGGCAGAGCTGGAAGAATTTCTGGTAATCGGAATTAAGACGGAGGAAATTGGCGAAAATTTCGAGCGTTAACTTGGCGGTAAGGTACGAACCGAGTTGTTTCGCAAAATGCTGATAGGCCTGTTTGTCGATGGTGGCTTTGTCGTAGATGCAATGCACGCAGCCTGTCGGATGGGCGACGATGGTGATGTTTTCGTGGCGCAGGGCGCGCTGGGCCTTGTTGGAGGTAGCGGTGCCGTTGAACCACATTGTTTTTGTGACGAGGCGTCTATTGTTAGTCAGGATTCCATCCTGCACGTCGATAAAGTTCTGTGAATGGAGCGGAGTGAGAATCATAAAAATGTCTTCGAGGGGAACATCGCAGACGATAAAGGCAGCGGCGGCGTAAAGTGTCGAAAGTGAGACGCATTCACCGGCGCCGGTTTTATAGCCGGGTTTCAGGTGGAAGGCGTTCATAGCCTCGACAGTCTCGGTTTTCCAGTAAGGGATGATGTCGGTGTCGTATTTATCGAGGCCGAAATGTTTTCGGATTTCGACGTCGAAATAATACTTGTCGCCTTCGTAACCGAAAAGCGCATTGCTTTGGGCGATGGCCTGCGGGGAGATGAATTTTTCGAAACGCTTCATCTCGGCGGTTTTATTTGTAAGTCCCCAGGTTTCGAGGTCGAGGTTGAATTCGTATTCGTCCATAATGAACTGTCGGAGGCGCATAAGCTTTTTGTAAGGGGGTTTACCTTCCAATTTTTTGAAGCAGTCGAGGTCCCGCCACTTCCAGATTACCGGGCTCATTATATTGGCGAGGACGAGCGACCAGGCAAGTTCCGGGAAGACGAAAATTTCCATATCGGAAAGAGTTGTCGCGGAGGAATATTTTTCGAGTTGTTCGGCGTTCATTTTTTTACCTTTTAATAAATTCGGAATTTTTTACGCTCGAAAGCAAAATTTAAAAAGTCCGCAGAATTCGCAACCGGCTCGATGTCGTCCCGTGCAATTCTCAAGTATCCCCACACGGCTGAGGGCGAAATCATATTTTACCGGGTCACTCGGTTCGATGAAACGGAGATTTTTGGTAATTTCGACTGCGGCAGCGATGGAAATGGTTTTTCTGCGATACAATCCCAGCAATTTGCACAGCCGTCCCATATGCACATCGACGGGAACAATCAATTTGGATTTATCGACCGATTTCCACAGGCCTGGGTCAACGTCGTCTTTTCGCACCATCCATCGCAAAAAAAGATTCAATCTCTTGCAGGCGCTGCCATCCTTTGGACTCGGCAACAGATATTTCAGGCCTTTGCTGTTTTTAGTGTGCATTGATAAAAGATTATCGGAGAATTTCGACAGTGCCGGAATGATGTTCGGAGCCGACGGGCTGTATTCTTTTATGAAGAACTTTTCCACGCTGTCAAATTGGGTCAGGACTTTTTTCAGCAGCAGAAAAAGGTCCATCAAATGCTCGCCGGTGGTGAAACGATGTTTAAAATTTAGCAATCCATCCGCTCTGGACCTGCTGAACTTCAGAATAAATTTAAAGGGATTTTTTCCCATAAATTGGAGCAGGCTTGTGACGCTTTTTTCAATCTGTGCGACTCGCCCGTAGGCCAGCGTTGCGGCAAGCAAGGCCGCTATTTCCATATCACGAGGTTCGGAGTAACGATATACAAACTGCAACGGGTCCGGAGCGATAAGCTCGCGATGGTTGTATTTAGCATACAACCTTTCAAGAACATTTTTTAATTGAGTATTTTTCTTATCCACCCCGTTAGAAACAATAGCCATAAAATACCCTCACAGCAACCAACATTTTCTAACGGGATAAACCCGGCACAGCCGCTTTAAACGCTTCGAGTCCCATTTTCTCAATCATTGCGCCAAGCCTTTGATGCGGTTTGCCGTTGGCCTTGTAATACAGGACAATTTTATCGACCAAATCGAAGGCCCGTTCGGTATCGAGGTCTTTAGCAATTTCGACAGAGAGACGGGGTTTTCCGCCACCGTTACCCCCTACCAGTATTTTCCAACCTTTCGGCATACCAACGAGACCAATATCTTTTATACAGGTTTCCGCGCACTGATTGGGGCAGCCGCTGACACCGATTTTGAATTTCGCGGGCAGTTGCATTCCGTTGTATTTGCCGTCGATTCTCAAGCCCAGCGAAAGGCTGTCCTGCATACCTCGTTTGCAGAAGGTGGTACCGGGGCAGGCCTTGATGCTTCGGACGCAAAGCCCTACGGCAAAACCGGGTGACATTCCGAGTTCTGCCCAGATGGCATCAATGTTTTTTCCATCTACACCAACGATTGCAATTCGTGAGGCGCTTGTAATTTTCAGTGCCTGCGCGCCGTATTTTTCGGCGACGTCGGCGAGCCTTCGCAAGGTCTGGGCCTGAACGACACCACAGGGGATATGCGGGGCGACGGCAAAAGTTTTCTTGTCCCGCTGAACGATTACACCTTTTTGGCCATCTTGAAGCATTTTAATTTCCTTTCTGGAAAAATCTAAGGTGGGTTAAGTTTTCGCCATTTGCGGCCGTCGGATTCGATGAGTATGTCCGCTTCGTGGAAACTTTCGGAGCCTGCGGGGTATTTGTAAGGTGATGTTTTACCTTGCTGGAGCGTTTCGAGAACGGGGGTAACGAGCCGCCAGGAGTATTCGACGCTGTCGTACCTGGTAAAAAGAGTCTGGTCACCGAGCATGCAGTCGAGGAGCAATCTCTGGTAGGCCTCGGGCATTTCGACACCGAAAAGTTCCTGGTAATTAAACTTCATATTGAGCGTACCCATACAGACCTTCGACCCGGGACGTTTGGCCTGAAGATTCAGCGAGATCCCTTCCTGAGGCTGAATCTGCAAAACGAGGACGTTTGGCGGGATTTCATCGATGCCGACAGCGGCGAACATCGAGTACGGCACCTGCTTGAAAATAATGGCGATTTCGGTATCTTTGGCGGCAAGTCTCTTTCCTGTCCGCAGATAAAAAGGTACGTCGCGCCATCGCCAATTGTCTATAAAGATTCTGGCGGCAACGAAAGTTTCGGTGCGTGAATCAGGATTTATGCCGAGTTCGCCGCGATAACCGGGGACGGTGGCGCCGTTAATTAAGCCTGAGCCATACTGGCCGGTTACTAAAAATTCGTTGAACGCATTTAGATTAAACGGTCGAATCGAACGGAGCAGTTTTATTTTTTCATCGTGGATGCTATCGGCCTTAAAGGAGACCGGCAGCTCCATAGCAACGAGGGTTAGCAACTGGAGCATGTGGTTCTGGAAGATGTCACGCAAGGCGCCGGTTTTGTCGTAGAAACTGGCGCGGTTTTCGACACCGACGGTTTCGGCGATGGTAATCTGGATGTGGTCGATAAAATTGCGGTTCCAGACGGGCTCGAAAATAGCATTGGCGAAACGGAACATCAGGATATTCTGGACGGTTTCCTTCCCGAGATAATGGTCGATGCGGTAAATCTGAGATTCATCGAAGCAGCGGTAAATTTTTTCATTCAGTTGCGCAGCGGTGGCAAGGTCTGAACCGAAGGGTTTTTCGACAACCAGTCTTACGCTCTGCCGCAGTATAGGGTTCTGGGCACAGGACAAAGTCGCGGCACCGAGATGCTCGATTATTGTTTCATAAAGCAGCGGAGGAACGGCGAGATAAAAGACATGGGTGGCTTCGACGTTGTGTTTTTTGTCCAGTTCGGCGAGCTTGC
>Ga0315273_10001406_pt1 | contig 27348 bp, 17 predicted proteins | sample YL17G02_0_MG_FD_205753 | JGI IMG/M metagenome (GOLD analysis project Ga0315273, IMG submission 205753) | Sediment microbial communities from Yellowstone Lake, YNP, Wyoming, USA - YL17G02_0 | ecosystem: Environmental > Aquatic > Freshwater > Lake > Sediment | place: USA: Wyoming | collected... | reverse complement strand
TCGGCGATCGCTGTCCGGACAGACCTCGGCGTCGATGCCCACGCTGCGAAACGCCGCGGCGAAGGCGATCGACGCGCCGCGACCCATCTGCGGGATCCACAGCTTGCGCCCAGTCAGCACGCCGCCCCGCTGATCGAGAGGAGTGCCAGGCCGGCCGCTCGCGCTCACCGCAGAACCCCCTTGCTCTCCAGGTAGGCCTCGCACCGGGTCAGCACGCCTGCGTCGTTGTTGTGGCCGTCGAACTGAAGCGTCAGGAACGGTCTTCCCGATGCGGCGAGCACGCCGTGCTTGACGTACGAATCGGGTCCGCACTTGAAGTTGGTGACATAGATGAGGTGGAGGTTGGGCCGGTCGCGAGCGAATGAGGCGGCTGCCAGGACGCGGGCGCCACAATGCCAGTACATCGTGCCCTCCCGACACTGTCGGCCGTCCAGTTCCCCGGCCAGGAAGTCGAAGCCCATGACGTTGGCCCCGTAGTACTCCCGGAGTTTGGTCGCTACATCCAGGCTGACCCCGCGGTCGTAGATATTGTAGGCCCGACCGAGCAAGACCACGCCGGGTTCGCCGGTCTCGTCGAGCGTGGCGATGGCACGGCGGCCAGCCTCGGCGATCGATGACTGGAACTGGGCGAGAGCCCCGAACCCCAGTCGGACCGCGCGCTGGATTCGACGGGATTGCCAGCGAAGGCCGACCGCTCCGAAGGCCTCCCCCAGCGACGCCGCCAGCGAACTGACGCCATCGTTGAACCAGAGCGTCGGGGCGACCACCTTGTGCCGGTGTTCGAAGATAAACGGCGCGGCGCGCGTCACGAACGGCAGCGTCTGATTCCACGGGCAGAAGAAGGACGGCTTCTCGTCCGGGTCACCGGGCGCGGCGATGTTGTTGGGCACGAACACGAAGTCGACGCCCTGCTCCAGCAGCGAACGAATGTGACCGTGAGCCACTTGCACTGGAAAACACGGCTCGGCGACGGTCGTCTCGATGCCTCGCTTCGCCATCTGATTGGTTGTCGGATCCGACAGCCGCACGCGAACGTCGAGGTCCCTGAACACCGCCAGCCAGAATGGAGCCCAGTCGTACGTGGAGAGACAGAACGGCAGCCCGATCAGGGGCCCGCGGCCCGCTTCAGGGTCGTATCCGGCGAGCAACTGTCGCTCACGCAACAAGACAAGATCCTCGATGGCAGGCTGGCGATCGGATCGGGCGGTCTTGCGGTAGCGCACAGCGCACTTGTCGCCCCAGTAGGTTTGCTCTCCTTCGATCGTGAAGCGCTGCATCTGGCAGTAGTTCGTGCATCCCCGGCAGGTGAATTCGGATACCTCATAGTCGACCCGGTCAAGTGCGAATCCTCGGAACGACGTCGGACGGCCATCCCGCATCTGCTCCCGCGCAAGGTGCGCGACCCCCAGCGCGCCGATGACGCCGTTGAACGGGGGCACGACGACGCGCTTGCCGATGATGGCACTGAGGGCCGCGGCGACGGCATCGTTGTAGGCTGTGCCGCCCTGGAAGAAGACCACCTCGCCAATCCGGCGGCCCCTGACGACCCGGTTGATGTAGTTGGTCGCGACCGAATAGGCCAGGCCCGCCACCACATCCTTGAGCGCCGCTCCGTGGCGGAGGCAGTCGTTGACATCGCGCTCCATGAATACGGTGCATCGCTCCCCGAGCCGGATCGGGGCCTCGCTTGTCAGCGCCAGCGCCGCGAAGTCGCCCTCGATCCGAATGCCCAACTCCCGCGCGCATTCTTCGAGGAAGCTGCCGGTTCCCGCCGCGCACGCCTCGTTCATGGCGAAGTCGACGACTATGCCATCCTGGAGGCCGATAAACTTCGCATCCTGGCCGCCGATTTCGAAAATCGTGTCAACACCGAGACCGAGCAGCGTCTGGTCGAGGACGACGGCCCCCGTCTTGTGAGCGGTGATCTCGTCTTTGACTGTGTCGGCACCGATCAACTCGGCAATCAACTCCCGTCCGGACCCAGTAGTCCCGACGCCGCGGACGCGAATCCGATCACCTAGCGTTGCCTGGACATCGCGCAACCCGCTGGCCACCACGTCGATCGGCCTGGCGTTGGTGCGCAGATATGCCTCCTTCAGCACGCGCCCTTCGCCATCGATCACCACCAGGTTCGTGCTGACCGAACCGATATCGATGCCGAGAAAGGCGTCGATCGGACCGCGCAACTCCTCGATCGGCACGGCGGCCATCCGAGACCGCAAGAGCAGGACGTTCTCGAGCGACAGTGCGGGGGCGTGCGGGAACGGGTGGGGGCCGGGCGCACGGGCTGCCAGAACCAGCGGGGATCCGCGGTTGGTGGAGGGTCGCGTGCGGTCCGCCGCCAGCAGCGCTGCCCCGATGGCCCCGATCGAGGCGTGTTCCGGGGGCACCAGCAGTGTGCCCGGCTCCCATCCGAACACCCGCTCCAGCGCTCGCACGACTTCGCTGTTGGCCGCGACGCCTCCGACAAACGCGATATCGCGTTCGAGCGAACGCCCCCGCGTGATCGAACTCTTGAAGTTGCGCGCGACGGCCTCACACAGGCCCTTCAGGATCTCGTCGGGGGCGAATCCCCGCTGCTGGGCGTGCACCATATCGCTCTTCGCAAACACCGAACAGCGCCCGGCGATCTGCGCGGTGCGGCCCGCGGCAGAGGCGATGCGGCCGGTGTCTTCGATGCGGAACTGGAGCCGGCCAGCCTGCTGATCGAGAAACGCTCCGGTGCCCGCTGCGCAGTCACCGTTCGTGTGGAAATCCGAAATCCGGAGTCGGCCGACCTCGCCGTGGTTCTCGAAGCGGACATACCGCGAACTCTCGCCCCCGATTTCAAACAGGGTCCGCACGCTTGGCAGCAGGGTTTCGATGGCGCGCGCGACGACCCGTACCTCGTTCACCGGCTCGATTTGGAACGCGCGCTCGAGCATCTGGGCACCGGCACCCGTACCGGCGACCGCGCCGAGCGCGGTGCGGTCGATGACGCTAATCAGGCGTTCGAGGGTGGCGTGTGCCTGAGCCGCGGGCGTGCCGGCAATCCGCACGTAGGGTCCCACGCAGAGCCAACCCTGCCCGCCGGATCCGTAGGGCAGCATTCGCACCGGCTGAAACCCGTCGTCGTCCGCCAGTTGCTGGAGGCGTTCGGCATCCTCACGCATGTCGGAGAACAGCGCCGTCTTGATACTGACCGACCCGACGTCGATTCCGATATGTATGGCCATGGAGGCGCGAGCCGTATCCTGCTGAACATGAACGGTTTAATCCATCATCTGGAATCGGTATATACTCTGGCGTCATGTTAGCAGAATTCTTTTCGAGCATGCTTGAACTCATCGTCAAGACGTCGTCCGACCTGCCTCCCGACGTTCGCGCGGCCATGAAGGCCGCAGCCAATCTAGAACCCGCCGACACGCGTGCCGGCCAGGCCCTGTGCATCATCAACGTCAACATCGATCAGGCTGCCGACGTCGAAGGCGCGATCTGCCAGGACACCGGCATGCCGACCTTCGAGATCCACGTGCCGCGAGGGGCGGACCAGTTGTGGATGGCCGACGAAGTTCGAAAGGCCATCGCCGAGGCCACCAGGCGCGGGAAGCTGCGTCCGAATTCGGTCGATTCCATCACCGGCAAGAACTCCGGTAACAACCTCGGCCCCGGCACGCCCGTCATCCACTTTAATCAGTGGGCTTCCGCGGACGAGATCGAAGTCAAGCTGCTGCTGAAGGGCGGCGGCTGCGAGAACTGCAACGCCCAGTACGCGGTGCCGGTCGAGCTGGCGAATCTGGGGCGCGCCGATCGGAATCTCGAGGGCGTCCGCAAGTGCATCCTCCACGCGGTGTGGCAGGCACAGGGCAAGGGGTGCGCGCCGGGCGCGGTCGGCGTGTGCATTGGCGGCGATCGCACCAGCGGCTACGCGGAAGCGAAGGCGCAGTTGTTCCGGACGCTCGATGATGTGAACCCCGATCCGCAACTCGCGGAGCTCGAAGCCAACATCATGGGCACGGTCAACCGGCTCGGCGTTGGCGCGATGGGGTTTGGCGGCAGGACGACGCTCATCGGCTGCAAGGTCGCGGCGCTCAATCGTCTGCCCGCCAGCTACTTCGTGTCGGTCGCGTACGACTGCTGGGCCTTCCGGCGGCTCGGCGTCGTGCTCGATGCGACCACCGGCGCGATCAAGCGGTGGCAGTATCGCGATCCGTCGAGCCCGATCGCGCCGATGGCGGATCAGGCCGGGTTCAAGCGGACCGGGCGCGAGATCGCGCTGACCGCACCGCTTACCGAGGCACAGGTTCGTTCGCTGAAGGTGGGCGACGTCCTGCTGCTCAACGGCCGCATGTTCACCGGCCGCGACTCGGTGCACGCCTACCTCATGAAGAACAACCCGCCGGCTGATCTGGACGGTGGGATCATCTACCACTGCGGACCGGTGGCCGTGAAGGACGGCGACGTGTGGAAGATGAACGCGGCGGGGCCGACCACCAGCATTCGCGAGGAGCCGTACCAGGCCGACGTCATCCGCAAGTTCGGCGTGCGCGCCGTCATCGGCAAGGGCGGGATGGGCGCCAAGACGCTCGACGCCCTGAAGGAGTGCGGGGCGGTCTACCTGAGCGCAATTGGCGGCGCGGCACAGTTCTACGCCCGGTGCATCGAGCGCGTCGATGGCGTATCGCTCTTCGAGTTCGGCGTGCCCGAAGCGATGTGGCATTTGCACGTCAAGGACTTCCCGGTGATTGTCACGATGGACTCGCACGGGAACAGCCTGCACAAGGACATCGAAGCTGAGTCGGCGAAAGAGCTGGCCGCGCTGAAGGGCTAACTGGCGAGACACGTGATGACTGATTCGCCCGCAACCCCCGCGCTTCCGCCGCCGCCCCGCGCCTACCGCTGGCTGGTGCTCGTCTTCATCAGCCTCGCGATGTTCGGCAATTACTATGTCTACGACTGCATCGGCCCGCTGGCGCCGCTGCTCAGCAAGGATGGCTTCTCCGACTCGAGCATCGGTCTGCTCCAGGCCATCTACAGCTTCCCGAACATCGTGATGGTGCTCATCGGCGGGTTCATCATCGATCGGATCGGGACCAAGAAGTCCACGCTGCTGTTCGGCACGATCTGCTTTGTCGGCGCGGCCGTCACGGCGTGGCCGGACCTGCCAATGCTGGCGCCGCTCGGTGTGGCCGTCAACGCGTTGCTCGCGGTCGCGGGGTCGGCCTTTGGCGTGAGCAGTGTGCCGCCGGTCGTGGCTGTGATGGCTGCAGGCCGGCTGCTGTTCGGGCTTGGCGCCGAGTCGCTCATCGTGGCGGTGACGACGGCGATCGCGAAGTGGTTCAAGGGCAAGGAGTTGAGCTTCGCATTCGGCATTAACCTGACCATCTCACGGCTGGGTTCGCTCGGCGCGCAGGTGTCGCCGAGTTGGGCGGGATTCGCCTACGTGACGTGGAAGGGGCCGCTCGTGCTGTCGGTCGGGTTCGCCGTCTTCTGCATCATTGGCGCGCTCCTGTACTGGGTCCTGGAGGCCAATGCGGCGAAGCGCTACACGCTCGGTGACGCCGGGAAGACCGACAAGGTCGCCTTCCGCGACCTCCGGGGCTTCGGCCGGTCCTACTGGTTGATCGTTCTCCTGTGCGTGACGTTCTACTCGGGGATCTTCCCGTTCCAGACCTTCGCCCAGAAGTACTTCATCGACGCGCGGCAGACGAGTCCGGAACTGGCATCCTGGCTCGTCGGGATGCTGACCGTGTTCGCGATGATTGGAACGCCGAGCTTCGGCGCGATCGTCGACAAGATCGGCAAGCGCGCCTCTTTCATGTTTCTGGGCGCGGCGCTGCTGATTCCCGTCTACGCGCTCATCGGCTACACCCGAATCTCGCTCTACGTGCCCATGGCGATGATGGGGATCGCCTTCTCACTGATTCCGGCCGTCATGTGGCCGTCGGTTGCCTACGTGGTTGAAGAGCGCAGGCTCGGCACGGCATTCGGCCTGATGACGATGATCCAGAACATCGGACTGTTCGGCTTCAATCTGCTGGTCGGCGCGCTCAACGACCAGGCGAAGGCTGGAGCGGCCAACCCGGCGGGCTACCACGCGGGGATGGTGTGGGCATTCTCGGGCTTGGGATTTGCGGCGCTGCTCTTCGCCTTCCTGCTGAGGCGGAGCGAGGTCGGACCGCGCAGCCACGGCCTCGAGACCATCAAGGCATAGTGCTTCGACTCGCACGTGAGGCTGTGTGTTCTGGGGCGGCGACCGAGCGAACGTGCTCGCTCAGCACGATGTCCTGAGTGAATGCCCTCATTGTCGAGATCATGAATCGAAGGGCATAGGAGCCCAATGGGCACGCTGATCAATCGCGCGTGGAAATTGGCGGCCCGGCCGCAAGGCCGCTTCAAGCCCGAGGATTTCCGGCTGGACGAAGAGCCGGCGCCGGATCTGGCCGATGGCCAGGTGCTGGTGCGTGTGATCTTCTTGTCGCTCGATCCGACCAATCGCGGATGGGCTAATGCCACCGCGACCTATCTTCCGCCGGTTCCACTCGGCAGTGTGATGCGCGGCTTTGGCCTTGGCATCGTCGACGCGTCACGTCACCCGGCGCTCAGGCCCGGCGACTACGTGCAGGGCATGCTCGGCTGGCAGGCGTACGCCGTGGTCGACGGAGCCGCGGTCATGCGGTTCGAGCGGCAGCCCGGCATGCCGCTCGACGCCTACCCGGCCGTCTTCAGCCACATCGGGGCGACAGCGTACTTCGGCCTGCTCGATGTCGGCCGGCCGAAGAAGGGCGAGACCATTGTCGTGTCCGGTGCCGCCGGAGCTGTGGGCTCGCTTGCCGGCCAGATCGGCAAGATCCTCGGCTGTCGCGTGGTGGGCATCGCGGGCAGTGACGAGAAGTGCCAGTGGTTGACCGGCGAACTCGGCTTCGATGCCGCGATCAACTACAAGCGCGAATCCGTCCTCCGGCGGTTGAAACAGCACTGTCCAAACGGGATCGATGTGTGCTTCGAGAATGTCGGAGGCGAGATTCTCGACGCGGAGCTGGCGCTCGTCAACGAGCGCGCGCGTATCGCGCTCTGCGGTCTCATCTCCCAGTACAACGAGGCCGTGCCGCCGCCAGGGCCCCGCTTCTTCGGCAACGTGCTCATCAAGCGGGCGCGGATCGAGGGCTTCATCATCCTCGACTACACGACCAGGTTCCCGGAGGCGTTTGCCGCGCTTGGCAAGTGGATGTCTCAGGGCCTGTTGCGCTACCGCACCGACATCGTCGACGGCCTCGAACACGCGCCGATCGCGGTTAATCGGCTCTTCGACGGCGCGAACACCGGCAAGTTGCTCGTCCGCGTATCAGACGACCCCATTTCCTGACGCGCCGGGCCGTCGATTACAATAGAGTTTCTATGGCCAAATCCACTGTTGCCATTCTGCGTACGCGCCCCGGGACCGTGCTGAGGGACTACCACGAACTGATGAACCTGGCCCGCTACCAGGATGTCGTTGCAAAAGACGCCGACACCGCGCTCAAGGTCAATATCTCCTGGCACTTCTTCTTTCCTGGCAGTTCGACGGTGCCATGGCAACTGGATGGCGTCATTCGCGCGCTCAAGGCCGACGGCTACGATCCGGCACTCGTCCACGCGTGCCACAACCGCACCGTTGTTATCGACGCGCACCTGGGCGAGCGTGAGAACAAGCAGGTCAATGTTGTCGAGGCGCACAGGCTGAGGAACGTCCATCTCTACGAGGGCGAGGAGTGGCTTCCGATCCGCGAGGCCGTCGGCGACCTGACGAAGAAGTTCCTCTGTCTCAACGAGGTCTACCCGCAGGGATTCATGATCCCGCGACGCTTCATTGGCGAGAACATCATCCATCTGCCGACCGTGAAGACGCACATTTTCACCACCACCACCGGGGCGATGAAGAACGCGTTTGGCGGACTGCTGAACGAGCGGCGGCACTGGACGCACCCGGTGATCCACGAAACGCTCGTGGACCTGTTGATGATCCAGAAGAAGATCCACCGCGGCGTCTTTGCCGTGATGGACGGCACGTTCGCCGGCGACGGCCCCGGGCCGCGCTGCATGATGCCGCAGGTGAAGAACGTGATCCTGGCGAGCGCCGATCAGGTGGCCATCGACGCCGTGGCGGCGAAGTTAATGGGCATGGACCCGATGTCGATCAAGTTTATCCGCCTGGCGCACGAGGCGGGGCTCGGATGCGGCGATCCGCGCGACATCGAGATCGTCGGCGACCAGTCGGCGGCGGCTGAGAACTGGCACTTCGTCGGACCGTTCAAGAAGATGACGTTCGCGTCGCGCATGCAGCACCTGATCTACTGGGGCCCGCTCAAGAAGCCGATCGAGTGGAGTCTCAAGACCGTGCTCGCGCCGTGGTCCTACATCGCCAGCGTCATGTACCACGACACCTTCTGGTACCCGATGAACGCGGACCGGATGATGAAGGACGTCCTGTCGAGTGAGTGGGGGTGCCTGTTCCAGAACTGGGAAACCGCCAGCGCGAAGGCTGACGCCAACGGTTATCCCGACGTCGGCGGTGCACCGGCCGAGATATCCCGGCTCGGCGCACGTGCCTTCGCCCAGTCATTCAAGATACTTGGCACGTGCGTGCGCGAAGCGCCCGAATTCGCCAACAAGAAGCGCAAGGTCGTCACGCGCGCGTAGACGGCGGGCGCGCTACCTGGGCGCCCCCGGCGACTTGGCCGCCCCGGCGAGGGCCTTCAGGCCCTTCTTGATGGCATCCTGCAGGTCTGCCGTGTTGGCTCCGCCGATCAGCCGATCCCGGAAGATGCCTTCGTGGTCGATCACCACGTACGTCGGGAAGACGTCGACGCCGTACGCCCTCTGCACTGCTCGATTGCGATCGAGGTACTGGGGCCACGTCATGGCGTTGCGCCCGATGAAGTCCCGCCACTTACCCTCGTCCGAATCCGAACTGACGCTGATGATGACGACTGGCTCTGCCGCGAACTTCTTGGCGAGCCGTACCAGATCCGGCACGGCACTGACGCAGGGCGGGCACCACGTGCCCCAGAAATCGAGCACGATCACCTTGCCTCGCAGGTCGTCGAGGCTGATGTACGCCTGCTCTGAGGTCGTGAACGAGAAGTCCGGAGCGTAGGCTTCACGCGCGCGGCGGGGATTGTCGATCAGGCTTCGCGCGGCAGCGGCAAACGACCCTTTCGGGTCCTTCTCGAGGTAGAGGCGCAGTTCGTCGATGCCGGCTGCATCCTGGCTGCGGGCCAGCAGGGTCTTGCCAATGTTGAAGTGAATCACCGGGCTGCCAGGGGCGGCGTCCAGCGCCTTGCGGAACTCCGCTTCAGCCTCGGCGTACTTCTTCTGATCCTTCTTAACGTCGGCCATCGCGCTCAGGGCGAGTCCCTTGAGGTTAAACGTCACGCCCAGCATCTGCTTGTCGTCTGCCACCAGCAGCGCAAGCCGATCGCATTCGTCAACGGCGCTCTTGTGGGCGCCCAGCTTGACGTACGTCTTCGCTACGCCGAGCAGGCAGTCCGCGCACTTGCCGCCGCCCTTGCCGTTGGCGGCCTTGTAGGCCTTGAGTGCCAGGTCGAACTTCCCTTGTTTGAACAGCAGGTCGGCCTCCGCGAGCGCCTCCTTTACGGCGTCCTCCTGCTGGAAGCCGGGTGAGGCGGGCAACGCCATGGCCGCGACTGCGGGAGCAGCGAACGATAACCCAACGACGGCCAGCACAGAGAATGGGAGCATGACGCCTCCTAAGTGCTTCGACTCGCAATTACGGTTGCGTATTCTCGAGAGGCAACCCGGCCAATGCGCTCGCTCAGCACTTAGTCCTGAGGGAATAAGTTCGTCATCGAACTTATGAATCGAAGGACTAAGATGCGCGCGAACTCACCTACTTCTGCCGTTCCAGCCAGCGGTTGAACATCCACAGCGACGCCGCCGAGGCGAAGCCGATGCCCATCAGGATCAGCCAGCCCGCGGCGTTATTGGCGGGCACCAACTCCAGCAGGCCATCCGCCTTCTTCGTCGCGCCGGCCGCCATGATGTCGTTGAAGATGTAGGCGCCGACCGGGCCGCCCAGGATGGCGCCGAACGCGAGCGGCAGGTTGGCGTATCCGAGGAACAATCCCTCCTGCCCCTTGGGTGCCAGCGCGCCGATGTACTCGTACATGCGTGGCGAGGTGAACAACTCGCCGAGCGCGATCAGCGCGACGGTCATGATGAAGAACATCGAGGCGATGGGCATCGCATTGGCCACCAGCGCCTGCGGCCCGCCCGCCGAATAGATCGGCGCGACGTTGATGAGCATCGCCACGCTGATGATGATGGCGCCGGTGACCATCGAACGGATGGGCTTCATCTTGCCCCACGTGCTCGAGATGATCAGCTGGAAGCAGACGATGACAAACGGGTTGGCAGCCGTGTAGAGATCCATCGCGGGGTTCGATTCGACCACGCGCTTCACGTACAACGGGAAGACGTTATAGACCTGGTTGTAGAGGAAGTAGAACCCGGTCATCACGAGGAGGTAAAGCGTAAAGCGCCCGCTCTTCAGCACGAGCACCATGTCGAGCAGGATCCGGCCGATCGACCGTTTCGGCTTGGCCGGGTCGGTCGCCACCGCAGGTTCCTTGAACGTGAACAGCACCACGAGGAACGCAACAATTGAGGCGATCGCCGAGACGGCGAAGATGAGCGACAGATCGACGGCACCCGCCACTTCCCGCTCTGCGGCCGTCACTCGAAAAATCTCGCGGACCAGATAGGCACCGCCCACAGCCATAGCGGTGAATCCGCCGGTCGCGATCCAGATGTCCTTCTGGGTCCGGTTGGCCTTCGTCGTGCGGTGCACCAGGAACACGATGCCCGCGGCCGCCAGCCCGCAGATGGCGACCACTTCGAGGATGGTGCCGAGGCCCGAGCCGCTTCGCACCACGAACGCGGTGCCGCGCCCGAACAGCGATCCGATGTTGATCACCATGTAGAAGATCGCGAACCCGAGCGTGGCCCGGGCGCCCGCCGTCTTCTGGACCGTGCCCGAGATGCAGGGCTTGATCACCGACCCGCCGATGCCGATCAACAGGATGCCCGCGACGATCTTCACGGCGTGGTGCGCGTCGACAGTGACCTCCGGTTGGATGGTCTTGGCGAGGGTGGCTCCTCCGAACCACACGGGGTAGCCCATGAGGAAGTAGCCAATCGCCAACAACTCGAACGCGATGAGCAGCGACCGCCGGAACCCGATCTGATCCGCGATCGCGCCCGACAGGATCGGCAGAAAGAAGACCAGGAACCACAGCGTGGAATTGAGCGTGGACGGCCAGTAGGCCCCGAACCCGAGCTGGCCGAGGTAGATGACGACAAAACTCGCCATCGAGTAGTACGCGGCGCGCTCGAAGAGTTCGGTGACGTTGGCCGTCCAGAACGATCCGGGGAACGGCTGGACAGGGGCGTTCGGATCGGGCGTTACAGGTTGGGCCATGGCGCTCGTCTCGGGAATAAAGTTAGGAAACCGCGGAGAAGTCCGCCGGGGGCAGCGCTATCCTAGCCCGGATCTCTGCCCGGATGGAACCCCGAACGGAAGAAGCAAGAATGAACGCGTAGGGGCGGACCCCCGTGTCCGCCCTGACACAGTCTGGGCACGGAATGCCTTGCCCGGGCCGTGCTCAATAAAGCAGGTACTGTTCCCGGGCTCGGGCGAATGTCGCAACCCCGGGCGTCCAGCTCTCCGCGATCGCGAACACATCGACACCCGTTTCGATCTGCTGACGCAGGCTCGCGTGTCCCGCCAGGATGTCGATCGGCATCTTCTCGTGCTCGTATTCGTACGGGGGCTGGCGCCAGGCGAATCGCGCGGGATCCGCCTTGTAGAAGCGGGAGAGCAGCGCCACGCCAGTCAGCACCGGCAGGAACCGGCGCCTGTCGACGACGTGCGTCTGGCAGCCGCCGCACGTGATGCGCGCGTGCTTCTGGAATGTCGGTTCGAACACGACTGGCCTGAACCGCGCTCCCGGCACGCCGAGGGTGTTCATGTCGGCCGCAAAGCGCTCCGCGTCAATCCAGGGCGCGCCGAGCAACTCGAATGGCCTCGTGGTGCCACGCCCCTCCGAGAGTTGGGTGCCTTCAAACAACACCGCGCCCGGGTAGACGACGGCCGTGTCCAGCGTCGGCATGTTTGGAGACGGCATCACCCAGGGCAGGCCGGTCTCGTCGAAGTACATCGTTCGCGACCAGCCCTCCATTGTCACGACGCTGAGGCTCGCGCCGATCCCGAACTGCTCATTGAACAACCGCGCCAGCTCACCGATCGTCATGCCGTGCCGCATCGGGATGGGAAACAGCCCGACGAACGACTCGAACCCAGGCTCGAGCACCGGTCCCTCGATCGCCAATCCGCCAATCGGATTCGGGCGGTCGCAGACGATGACGGGAATGCCATGACGGACTGCGGCGCGCAGACAGTTCGCCATCGTGTAGATGAATGTGTAGATGCGGGCGCCAATGTCCTGGAGGTCCACCACGAGCGCGTCGAGCCCCTTGAGCATCTCGGCGGTCGGCTCGCGCGTTTCGCTGTACAGAGAAAAAACCGGCACGAGGCGCCGGGCGTCGGCCGCGTGCCCGGATTCGATCATGTTGTCCTGCAGATCGGATCGAAACCCGTGTTGCGGGCCGAAGATCGCGCCAAGCGTGATGCCACGCGCGGCGAAGACCAGATCGGCGGCGTGATTCAGGTCCGCGTCGACCGAGGCGGGGTTGCAGACCAGGCCAACCCGATGTCCATCGAGGTCGCGCGACGCCAGCAGCCGGGTGAGTCCAGTGACGACAGCCATGGGGGGATTATAGACGGCCTGCCGGGCGCCTTCGCCAATCGGGCTTCGGCCGCCCTGTCGGTGTATGCTCGTGTGCCATGGATGCGCCTGACCACGGGCTACTTGCGGGGCCGCACCGGCGGTACAACCCGCTGCTGGACGAGTGGGTGCTCGTGTCGCCACACCGTCTCGCCCGCCCGTGGCTCGGTCAGGTGGAGCCGGTGCATGACGAGGAACTGCCGCCCTACGACCCCACCTGCTACCTGTGCCCGGGGAACACCAGGGCGAACGGTGAACAGAACCCGCCATACACCACGACGTTTGCTTTCGACAACGACTTCCCGGCGCTGGTTGGCACGGGCCACGCCGCGCGTGACGTCACCGACTCTGCCGCGACGCTCGGTTTCGGCGGGCACGATGGCCTGCTGGTTGCCGGACCCCAACTCGGCTGCTGTCGCGTGCTGTGTTTCTCGCCTCGCCACGACGTCACCATGGCGCGCATGACCACCGACGGTATCCGGGCCGTCGTCGACGCCTGGGCCGACGAGATCGAGCGGGCGAGCCGCCTCGACGTCGTGCGGTACGTTCAGGTGTTCGAAAACAAGGGCGCAGCGATGGGCTGCAGCAATCCTCATCCGCACTGCCAGGTGTGGGCGTCGGCGGCCGTCCCGAATCAGCCCGCCAGGAAACTGGTGATGCAGGAGAGGTACGTCGCCACGCACGGCGGGCGGGATCTGGTCGGCGACTACCTCGCGAGAGAGATCGGTGACGCCGTCCGCGTCGTCTGCCGCAACGACGCCTGGGTCGTGGTTGTGCCGTTCTGGGCCGTGTGGCCGTTCGAAGTGATGGTCATACCGGTGCGCCGCGTGGATGATCTCCGGGCGCTGACCGGAGACGAGCGCGACCAGTTGGCAGATGTTCTTCGCAGGCTCAACGCCCGCTACGACAATCTGTTCGAGTGTTCGTTCCCCTATTCGATGGGGTGGCACGGGAAGCCGCTCGATGGCCGCGCGCATCCAGAGTGCCGGCTGCACGCCGTGTACTACCCGCCGCTTCTGCGCTCGGCATCCGTCCGCAAATTCCTGGTTGGCTACGAGATGACCGCGGAGCCCCAGCGCGACCTGACGGCAGAAGCGGCCGCCGATCGTTTGCGCGCGCAATCAGACGTGCACTACCTGGATCGGATCAGGCCGTCGGCCATGCCCTGACCCGAATTGTGACCCGACCCCTGTTCTCTCACTTCTTCCTCTGAGTCTTTCGCACTGGCGGCCGGGTCTTCCGCCTTCGCGTAGAGCTCCGGCGGACCGCCGTAAGCTTGTCCGCCTCCGCACGAGGCGCCACGGCGAGACCTCGACGAAGCTCGAAGAGCGAAGTCGGGGTGGAGGCGGTCAGACGCTGCGACTGTTTCTCACCGATGCAGCAGCGGGCCAAGCCCTGCGTAGAAGCGGTATCGGCCGTCAAGTCCAACACTGGCGCCGGCCGAGATCGGGCCGAGCGGCGTTTCGACGACAAACCCTCCCGACACGTTGGTCTTGACAGTGGCGCCGCCGAACCGCTCGAACGTCGCCCCGCTCTCGAGCCAGCCACCCGCGTACACCGTTCCGGCTGCGCCCTGCGCCAATTGGTACACCTGGTGGAAGTAGCCGGCGGTCGTAAGCCAGTAGTTGCTGCCGCGCAGTTCGCCGATGTTGAGGGCGCCAAGCGCGAATGGCCCGCCCAGGGTGAACGTATTGACTACGGCCGTGCTGCCAAAGGAGGAGCCGCCCGCGGCTCGCACGAAGACACGGCCCGCGCGGCTGACCGGGAAGAAGACCGACGCATCGACCTCGCCAGAGAGCAGGTTGTTTGGCTCCGCGTGCGCCGGTCCGGTGGTCCCGGCAGGGGTTGCGGCGAGGGTGTGCGTGAAACGGCGGAGCCCGGTGCGCGCAAACACCCCGCGCTCGGGAATCGTGGGCCCGGTCTGTCCGTCGTACGTCGCCTGCAGCCGGAAGTACCGCTGGGATCCATCCGTCGCGGGCAGCACGACGTCGCCAACGAGTGTGTGGCCGCCGACGTGCTCGACAGCATAGCCGGCCCGCCACTCGAGAGAGTTGCCCATCGTGACCCCGGCGTCGATGCCCGCGCGGTACGCGGTCTGACGGTACTCAGCACGGTACTGCTGGTCTTCAAATGCATCGAACTGGCGTGTGTCGGCTCCCGCATGCGACGCGATAAACAGGCCCGCACGGCCGACCGGCTGGTACCACTCGGCGGCCGCGGCCGTGATGGTGCCGGCAGCCACATCCAGCCGAACCTCGGACTCGTGCCCGGTCACGCCAGACATCCAGACGCGCCCATGGACCGTGGCCGCGACGCCCGTGGACCGATTGTTCTGTAGATCAAGGGCAGTCAGCAGGAACGGAGGGCCATCGGTCTTCGGTCGGGCGGTGACCAGAATGCCGATTCTCGGGCCGTCGGCGATGAGGCGGTAGGTGACCGAGAGGTAGCGCTCGGTGCCCATCATCGCCGCCATCTGCCGGTCGAGCGCTGCCGTGTCGAGCGGTTTGAGAGCAAACCGGTCCAATCGGGATTGAATCGCGGCGGCCTCATCAGGCAACACGCCTTCGACGTCGACAAACGCCGGTGCTGGCAGCCGCGTCTTGCGCAGGCGGGTGCGGGCGGCAAGATAGGCCTCGTAGTCGACCTGGCTCAGCGCGTACTTCTCGAGCGCGGATCGCTGGGCCTCGGCCGCCGCGTATCCCCGCCTGGCGAACTGGTCGGCGCGGTCGAAATCAATGGCCCTGAATCCCTTGAGGTCAGGCGCGAGCACGATGTTGGCCGACTCAAGAGCGCGGCGCGATCCGGCACGCATCATCACGTCAAGCGACCGGATCGCCACCGCCAGCAGCGAGTCTCCCCGCTCCTGGAACGCGAGATCACCGCTCACATCGACGGCAATGACGACATCGGTGCCCATCTCAGCAGCGACGTCGGCGGGCACGTTGTTGATGAGGCCTCCATCGACGAGCGTCCGGCCGTCCACGGTGACCGACGCGAACACGCCGGGAAGCGCCATTGTCGCCCGCAAGACCTGGGCCAGCCAGCCGCGATCGAACACCACGGTCTCGGCGCTCGTGAGATCAGTGGCGACGCAGCGGAACGGCGTCGGAAACTGGTCGAAGCTGGTCGTCGCGTAGTACGGCATCGCGATGCGGCCGAGCAGGAGTTCGAGTTGCTGACTCGCGCTCAACGCTGCCGGGAGGCTGAAGCCGCCGCGGAGGCCGAACTCGAGCCGCGAGGGAAACGCGCGCGCGTCCTGCTTGCGCCGAAACGCCTTGTCCTGGAACGTTGCGCCTGGCGCCAGCACCTTCTCCCACGAAATGGTCCAGAGCAGGTGTTCGACCTCGGCTGGCGTCATGCCCGTCGCGAACGCACCCCCGACCAGGGCCCCCATGCTGGTGCCCGCAATCGCGTCGATGGGAATCCGGTGCTCTTCGAACCACTTGAGCACGCCGACGTGGGCCAATCCCCGCGCGGAGCCTCCGCCCAGAGCAAGACCGATGCGGGGCCTTGCGGGTGAGGGGGAACTGGCTTGCGCAGACAGAAGCACCGGCGCGGCGACAACCAGCGTGAGGGCGAGGATGGCCGCGGCGGCGGTCGGCGCCAGCCCGGAATCCCGTACTGTGTCGCGATGCATCGAGCCACAGTGTACCCCTGATGCGGTTAGTACCCCTGATGCGGTTACAATCGAGGCTGTGGCGAACAGGATACAAAGCCTCGCGCCCAGGATGGGCATGGGCTGTCTCACGGCCGTTGGCCTGAGGATTGTCCTGTCTGGATGCCTGCTGGTGTCGGTGACCACCGTGATGGGCGCGTGGAGCAACCTGTGGTTCGCGTTGAGCGGCGTCACCACCGAGGGCCTGGTCGTCGGCCAGGCCGAGGAACTGGCGGCTGATTGGGATGATCCGTCGGCCGGGACGCGGACCGCCGGCGTTCAGATGGCACCCGCGCGCCGGCTGTATCGCGCGATTATCGAATTCAAGGACGGGCAGAGGACCTGCGTGATTGCGGCGCAGGCACGCGGGCCGGTGCATATCTACCCGGTCGGGTCGCACGTCGACATCGTATATGCCCGGGGTCGACCTGATGGCGCGAAGCTGAAACCCGAACTGTCCGGCTTCTGGACGCAGGCGGGCTACCTGTTGATTGGGACCATACTTGGTGTGGGAGCCGTGTATTGGTGGTGGAAGCTCCTCCGCCGACGTGCTAGAATCAATCCTTTGTCGGATGGCCGGATGGACGTGTCGGGCGGTTAGCTCAGCGGTAGAGCACCGGCTTTACACGCCGGCTGTCACAGGTTCGAATCCTGTACCGCCCACCAGGTGAGATCGCAAGTTCGTTCTGTCAGCAGGTCCAGGCAGGTGGTGACAGCGACTGCCACGAAACGGACCGTCGGGCCGCCTCGAGCGGGGTTGTAGTTCAGTTGGTTAGAACGCCGGCCTGTCACGTCGGAGGTCGCGGGTTCGAGTCCCGTCAACCCCGCCAATCTCCTGGGGTCAGATCCAAAACACAACATTCTCCAAGATCTTGAATGCCAATCGTGGCATTCCCGCACCGGTGGAGGAGGGTCTGAATCAGGCTCCGATCTGCTTCCAGGCGGAGTCCACGCTACGGCCCTTCAATCCAAGATCGACATTGTGCTCTCCGATACACCCGGAGAATGCGGCCTACCGAGACAGGGTGGAGTCCGAGATGGCCGGCGATACTGATGATTGGGTAGCCGAACTCCTCGCTGGCCCGCCGAATCTGACGGTTTCGGTCCTTCTTCAGGAGGCTGGAATCGAACAACTCGGACAGTGATGGAGCAGGGCGACGGGTTTCCCTGCGGGCGAAGACGCCATCCGCACGGCGCGCCGCGATCGCTCGTTCTCCCGCCAAGAACGACTCGTCCCCCAGAAACCGGTCGTCGCTGCGAATGAGGGGACCGATTTCTGGACGTTGATGATCGTCGCTGCTGGCGACGAACAGTCGATACGCCAGGGTCGGCGAGATCCTCGAATCAGCGTCAAGCAGGCCGTGGATTCCCGAAGGATCCATGAACCCCGGCGGCGGTTCTATCCCGGCCGAGGCGCGGTAGCTGCTCCACCTCCACGCCCGAGGGTGGGACGCTAGTCCAGCACGCACCGGGTTCAGGACGACGTATCGGCACACCGCTGCAAGATACCGATCTCGCTGAACGACCTGCGCCTTGAACCTCCCTTGGAAGACATGGCCGCACCGACCGTGGCGAAAGTTCCACCATTGCGAGTAGCTGCCATTGAGGTGCTTGATCGCCACCGACAGATTCGCATGAGGCGTAACGACGACGAGATGATAGTGATTCGGCATTAGGCAGAACGCGTAGCAGACGACGCCGTATCTGCGAAAGCTGACGTCGAGCTGTTCAAGGAACCTCTCGTAGTCGCGCTGGTCGAGAAACACGGCGGCTCTCGCGTTGCCCCTCGACATGACGTGGTAGCACGCGCCCGGGAACAGGATGCGGAGTGGTCGTGCCATGCCGGAAGCAGGAGGCAAGGTTCGTTCCATCCCGTCTGGCTGAAAGAGGCAGTCTTAGGGGCCGAAATCCTGTAGACTCGCCTGGCTCAGTGAAGAGATTGCAACGAAATGACCGCCAGGACATTGCAGGATCTGCAATCCAACGTTGAGGAGTTCGGCGCCATGGCGATACGGTTCGTCGGAAAATGTTGTGTTTTGGATCTGACCCCAATGTCCATTCTCGTGTTGGGTCTTGCGATGCTCGCAAGTGCCGGCAACACCAGCGCGCAGGACACGATCAAGTTTGTCAGAATCGGCACGCAGGTCTGGATGGCGGAGAACCTGAACGTCGACCGGTTCCGAAACGGCGAGCCGATTCCGGAAGCAAAGACGGCCGAGGAATGGAAGCGTGCCGGCAAGGAAGGCACGCCGGCCTGGTGCTACTACAATAACGATCCGGAGAACGCCAAGCGGTACGGCAAGCTGTACAACTGGTATGCCGTCGATGACAAGAGAGGCCTGGCGCCGCAAGGTTGGCACATCCCGACAAAGAGCGAGTGGACGCGCAACCAGGCAACACGGAACTGGGAGCCTGTCAAACCCCTCGCGGAACTCGAGATCCTGGAGGCGGCAGCAGGTAAGTCGAGCAACGCGCTGAAGGCGATCGACCAAGGGTCAGGGAAGGGTGCCGGAACCAACACGACCGGGTTTTCCGCGCTGCTTGCAGGCATGCGCACCGGCGCTCGCTCCTTCGAGGATCTCGCTAAGAGCGCCTACTTCTGGAGTGCAACGGAACGTGCCACCGGCTCCGTCAACTCCCTGGCCCTGAGCGCCGACGAAGACAGCCTGTGGGACGATGAGTACGACAAGGAATCCGGTTTCAGTGTGCGCTGCATCCGGGATTGGCAGCAGGACGCCAAGACGCCGGCCGAGCCACTCACCGTCGGAACACCAGCCGTTCGCCAGATGCAACGGGGCGACGTCCACCTGTATGACGTCACCCTTGAAACCGGGCAGTTCCTGCGCGCCGTCTTCACGCAACGCCGCATCGACGTATTCGTCAGGGTTATCGGTCCCGACGGCCGACAGATCGCAGAGGTCAACGGCACGAGCGGCGGGCAGGGAATGGAATCCGTTTCATTCGACGCGAAGACGTCTGGCCGCTATCTTTTTGGGGTCCTCGCCGTAGACCAGAATGCCGCGGCGGGCCAGTACGAAGCGAAGATCGAAGAGGTGCTCACCGCTTCGCAGTATCAGGCGCAACTTGCTGAAGCGCGTGCCAAGGCGGACGCCGAAGCTAGAGCGGCCCTCGACTCCACACAAGCCTGGCTCGCGACTCACGCGATCCGGCTCAAGACGGTCGAGGCACGCAACGGCTTCGAAGACATGCAGCCGCTCAAGCAGATCGTGGGCCGTGCGCGGTTGGTTGCACTCGGCGAGGCGACGCATGGCACGCGCGAGTTCTTTCAGCTCAAGCACCGGATGCTCGAGTTCCTGGTCAGCGAAATGGGTTTCACCGTCTTCGGCATCGAAGCCACGATGCCCGAGGCGTACGCTATCAACGACTATGTGCTGACAGGTAAGGGCGATCCGGCCCGTGCGTTGGCGGCGCTCTACTTCTGGACCTGGAACACGGAAGAGGTGCTCGACCTCATCCAGTGGATCCGGCAGTACAACGCCGACCCGAGGCACGTGAAGAAGGTGAAGTTCTACGGCTTCGATATGCAAAGTGCGCCGCGTGCAATCAGAGTCACGCTCGCGTACTTGAGTAAGGTGGATCCGGAGCAGGCGGCAACCGCAGGGAAGACGCTGGCGCAGGTCGCCAATCCGTTGACGGACCCGGACTACCCCAAGGCGCCCGCAGCCACGAAGCAGGCGGCGATGGCGGCGATTAGTGCCATCCTCAAGCGCTTCGATGCGCGGAAGAGCGAGTACGTCGGCATGACGAGTGCAGGCGAATGGGCCGTGGCGCGTCAGCACGCCAGTATCGTCGAGCAGAATCTGGCGTCGCGGGCCGGAACGGCCACAAGCAACGATGTTCGCGATACTTCGATGGCCGCCAACATTGGCTGGATCCTCAACCACGAAGGTCCGGGAACGAAGATGGTCGTGTGGGCCCATAACGGTCATGTCGCAACCCAGGATGGGTGGATGGGAGGTCATTTGCGCAAGGCGCTCGGAGCCGACATGGTCGTGTTCGGTTTCGCGTTCAACGAAGGCGCTTTCCAGGCGAGGGAGATGGGCAGTTCCCTGGCGACGTCAGGCCCGCTGCGCTCGTTCACCGTCGGCCCCGCACTTGACGGAAGCCTGGACAGGACTCTGGCTGACGCGGGCCTGTCACTTGCTGCTGTCAATCTACGCGCGCTGCCGTCGAAGGGGACAGTGGCGAAATGGTTCAGCGTTCCCAGGAGCACTCGCAGTATCGGAGCCATCTATCGGGAGGTAGGGCCGGGCGGCTTCACGGCCTATGCGGTGACGCCGAAGCGCTACGATGCCCTGTTCTTCGTCGCCAGGACATCTGCCGCGCGACCCAACCGAAGCGGTGCGCGTGACGAGCCCCAGAAGTTGGACCAGCCCACCAACCTCGATCTCGAGGCCGGCGAACCCGGCAAGACTTCCACTGGTTGGGTGACGACGCCTCTGATGAACGCATTGGGATTCGAGTCCACGACGACCGACGAGCGACCGCACAGCGGCACGCGCGCCGCGGTGCTCGGCCGCGCAACCGGGAACTACTACGGCGAGACTGACGGTAGTCTGACTCAGCGCATCGACGCTGCCGCCTATCTTGGCAAACACATCAGGCTGAGAATGATGGCTCGCGCCGAAGCCGTCGGGACTGGCAACCAAGCGTACGTGCGACTGCAAGTTGGGAATCCTGAGGCCGTGGTATTCGATAGCCTGATCGGCCAGCCGGTGACCTCAACCGCCTGGCGATCGTACGAGATCGAAGCCGATGTGCCGGCCGACGCCGCCACGGTCACCTATGGCGTATACCTGATCGGGACAGGACGCGTGTGGATGGATGCAGTGTCGATCGAGGTGATACCCAAGTCGGGTCCGAGTCTCTTCGGGGGCGGATCCCGACAATAGAATTTGCCAGGGTTCTGAACGCCTGGCGCTGGCGTCTCGGCGCATCTGAGGGGCCATCTGTCTTCGGTTCCTTGGTTCGCCTGCCGATGGTCCCGCCAACGCGCTTCAACGCGAGATCGGTCGGATCACCTCGGCCGAATCCGAAGAACGCCCAGACGATCTGAAGACCCTGCGGCGCAACGCGCGCCGGGACATTGCAGGATCTGCAATCCCGCTCACGTTGACGCGTTCGGCGCCGGGCGATCCAATCTGCTGGATAATGTTGTGTTTTGGATCTGACCCCAGGGCTATCGGTTGGCGAGCGCGATGAGCGTCAGTACGACGAGCGCGATGACCACCACGAAGGAGATCTTCCAGAAACTCTTCGGGTACTGACCGGCGATGACGCCCGTGCAGCCGTTGGTCACGACCTGGTACACCTTCTTTCCGTACAAGTACGTCACCAGCCATACCGGCACGAGAATGTGCTTGAAGGTCAGACCCGAGTAGTCGGGATGAATCTCCAGGTTCCGGTGCGTATCCCCGGGTACCTGCTGGCCGCACATCGTCATCAGGTGGGCGTCCATCTGATCGCGAGACGCCTTCGCCGCGTCGGCGAGCACGACCTGGTAGCGCTCGACTACGAAACCCGAAAGGAACGCCGTGTCGTACGGCACGAGTTCCCTGGTTGGAAACGGCTCGACACCACGCAGCAGCGACTCGTTCACACCCTTGGTGGCCGGCACGGGCTCGTCGTCGAAGAGGTGATCGAGTTCGCCGGAAGCCGATTCCCACCTGACCCGTCTCACCTGGCGCGTCTGGGAGCGGCCCTGGTTGTCGGAGTAGGACTCGGTGACGTAGTAGTAGTACCCGGCCTCCGCCTCCCAGCGGCAGTGGACCTGCGCGTCAAAGGTCCAGTACGGGATGTAGAGCCCCTTCACCTGATCGACTAGCGCCTTCCGTTTGAGTGCATTTGGCGCGAACCACTTGCTCGCATACCACCGCCGGATGCCGTCGCGAACCTGATCCTGCGAGACCTTGAACGGCAGGAGGCTTTGCGGCCGGATTGGCGACTTGAGTTCGGCATAGTCGACCAGGGCAGGCGAGCCGCAGAACTCGCAGTTCTGTCCCACCTTCGCCGGATCGAACACCATCACCGCCTTGCAGCTCTGGCACTGGACGCTGCGGCGTTCGGTGTTCCAGCCGCGCAATTCGTCCGGCATCTCGCGCAGGGTCTTGACGAGATCGATCTCCTGCACTGCGCCCGTGTCTGTATGGATGTCGTACGGTGATTCGGTGCCGCAGAACGGACAGCACAGCTTCTGCTTGCCGGGGTGCCACTCCGCCTGTGCCCCACAGGCAGGGCAGGCATGCTTCTCCCGGGCGACAATTTGAGACGGCGCGTCATTCATCACTAGTGGTGGGCGCGATTAATCGCGCCCCTCCGTGCGAATACAGAATCCCGAGTCCCCAACTCCGAATCCTTAGTGCCCCGGTTCCTAAATACGGCGACAGTAGCCCGGAGCGCGGCGCCCGGATCGCAAGGCGCGAAACGCGAGAATACCGGGAGTATTTGAGCGCTGAGCAACGCAGCGAGGCGGGATGCCCCGCCCGGAATACGTGGTCGTAATTAGGAACCGGGGCACTAAGTCCCTTCTGACGCCGACGGGCGGACACGGGGATCGGTAACGGGCCGACACGGGGGTCGGCCCCTACACCATGTCCTCCCAATCCCGATCCCCGAATCCCGCTTGGCACGCCGAAACCCCTCGATGTCGCTCGGGGGCGAAGGCGGGAATCCCAAACCGACCCCCGAATCCCCAATCCCGATCCCCGAATCCCGAATCCCGCTTGGCACGCCGAAACCCCTCGATGTCGCTCGGGGGCGAAGGCGGGAATCCTCAACCAACCCCCAACCCCCAGTCCCTCGTCACTGCGCCAGATACGCGTCGAGCGCCGCTTTGGTGATGCGGTAGCTCGCACCGATTTTCTTGGCCTTGAGTTCACCTGTCTCGATGATGGCCATCACGTCGCTCTCGGCCACATTCAGTCGTGTGGCAACGTCGGCGGGCGAGAGCAGATCGACAGCCGGTGCGGCAGCCCCAGCAGCCGGCGCGGCAGTCCCACCAGCCGGCGCCGCCGCGGCCGCCTGCGGGTTCATGAGGCCCTGCTGCATCATCTGTTGCGCGAGGCCGAAGCCGACGGCCAACTCCGCCGCCATGCCAGCCGGTCCGCCGGCGCCAGTCGCCATGCCCTGTCCCATCTGATACTTCACATAGTCGTTGAGATTGCCGATGGCGGCCATGCTCGAGCGTTTGTCGATCGCCCCTTCAACTTCCGGCGGCACCGATACGTTCTCGACGATAAAGCTCGTGATCTCGAGGCCGTATTTCGATCCGACCGTGGGGTTGATGATCGGCAGCAGGGCGTCGCCCAGTTCGCTGTAGCGCGTTGCGACGTCGAGCACAGGCACGTGCGACGAGGCCAGTGCCTCGCTGAACACGCTCACCATGCGCGACCGCATCGTGTCGGCGAATTCATCGAGCCGGAAGTGCTGGTCGGATCCGGCGACCTCCTTGAGGAACAGCTTCGGATCGATGATCTTGAAGTCGAAGATGCCGAAGGCCCGGAGCCGGACAATGCCAAAGTCGTTGTCGCGGACCATGATGGGATTGGCCGTGCCCCACTTGTTGCCGGTGAACAACCGCGTCGTGATGTAGAAGACATCCGCCTTGAATGGCGAGTTGAACAGGTACTTCCACGACTGCAGTTTCGTCATGACCGGGATGTTGTCGGTCGTCAGCGGGTGCTTGCCCGGCTGGAACGTGTCGCCGAACTGGCCGAGGTACATAAACTGGACCACCTGCGATTCGCGCACGATAAGCTGCGCGCCATTCTTGATGGCCTTGTCCTCGTCCGGGAAACGATACGACAGCGTGTCGCGCGAGTCGTCGGTCCACTCGATCACATCGATAAACTCGCCCTTGATCAAATCCATCAGTCCCATGGTGGCTGTCTCCTGTCAGGCCGGCGGTCGGGTGCCGAACGGCTTATTCTACCGCGCTTTTCGGACCCGGTGGCGTGAGGCACGCCGGCCGTGCCTTCGCAGGGTGTCGTTCCGGTGCGCGTGACGCCTGGCTGGCAGTCGCGGGGCTCAGGCTGTCCTGACGAGCCGACACCGTGCCGGCGGGCACACATGGCCGGGCCACCGCACGATGACGCGGAGAACGGGCGTTAGCGTCGCGCGGCAGCGCCCGCCCGGGGTCCCCGCCGCCTCCCGCGCCGGACGGGACCTTGAGCGGGGCGTCGGCGCAGGGTCGCTCATCGAATTCGGTGTGGTGCCGACGAGACATGCAGACCAGGCATGCCGAGGTGGGACCAACTGGGATATCCTGTCTTTTCCGCCGCGGGCGTCTTGCTGGGCAGGATGGCCCATGCTCGACCGGCCACGTCGGAACCGCACACCATGACGGCTGATCCGACCAACCGCTCGTCGCTCAAACGGTTCGCCTGGCTTTCGATTGCCGCGGCCCTCACGACCATTGTGCTCAAGGCCGCCGCCTACCAACTGACTGGTTCGGTGGGGTTGTTGTCGGATGCGATCGAGTCGCTCGTCAACCTGGCCGGCGCGGTGATGGCGCTGGCGATGCTGACCGTCGCAGCCAGGCCCGCCGACGAGGACCACGCCTACGGGCACAGCAAGGCCGAGTACTTCTCGAGCGGTGTCGAAGGCACGCTCATCATGGTCGCCGCCCTCGCCATCGCGGTGGCGGCGGTGGAGCGACTGCTCTCGCCGAAGCCGCTCGATCAAGTTGGCCTCGGCCTTGTCGTATCGGTGGCTGCCTCCCTCGTCAATCTGGGGGTCGCGCTGGTCCTGCGCCGGAAGGCCAAAGAGGCGCACTCCATCACCCTCGAGGCCAACGCCCAACACCTGATGACCGATGTCTGGACCTCGGCCGGCGTCATCGTTGGCGTCGGGGCGGTGGCCTTGACGGGCTGGATCCGCCTCGATCCGATCGTCGCCCTGCTCGTGGCGGCCAACATCGTCTGGACCGCTGTGCGGATCGTGCGCGCGTCGGTGCTGGGTCTGATGGACACGGCGCTGCCATCCGGAGAGCGGGAAGCCGTCAAGCGCGTGCTGCACGGGCATACCGCCAACGGCGTCCAATTCCACGCGTTGCGCACGCGGCAGTCCGCGGCACGCCGCTTTGTCTCTGTGCACGTACTCGTCCCGGGAGCCTGGACCGTCAACGAAGGGCACCAACTGCTCGAGCGTATCGAGGCCGACATCCGGGGCACGCTGCCGAATGCCTCGGTCATGACCCATCTGGAATCGCTGGACGATCCGAGCTCGTGGGACGACGAGGAATTGGATCGCGCGGGCTGACCCCGCTCTCTACCCTGAGCTCACGTGAATTGCGGGCGGCGGCACAAGACGGGGCCCGTGTCTTGGGGCTGCGAGAAAGCCGGGCCGTGCGCCACTCAACCAGGGTCGAAGGGCAGGTGCCGGCGTCTTCCCAGGGAACGCGATGACCTCACGCGAGCGGATGACTGCGGCCATGCGGGGCGGCACACCCGACCGGGTGCCGGTGATGTGCCAGCTCTCGCTCGGTCACTACTTCCTCCACGCCAGAGGCGACGCCCTTGCCATCTGGCACGACACGGCGGCGTTTGCCGACGCCCTCGTGGCTCTCGGGGGCAGGTATCGATTTGACGGCATTCTTGTGAATCTCCCGGGCCGCGACCCGCGCTGGCGTTCGTATGTTGCCGAGATCCGCGAGACCGCCGAGGCCCGGTTCGTCGTCTGGTCGAACGGATGGGTCACGCAGGTTCCGCACGACGACAACCCGCATGTCCGCCTGGCGGATGGCACGCCGAGACCGCTCCCGCGCTTCGCCGACATCGATCCCGATCGCCTCTACTATGTCGAGCCCCACGATCTGTCTGGCGTGACGTATCCGTACACCTGGGTCTTTGACGAAGCCCCCGCACCGATTCCGGATGCCCCGGCCGCAGATCCTGTGACCGCGTCGCGGTTTTTTCCAGCGTGGCACTGGGACACGTTGAGGCTCGTCCGTTCGCGGTGCCCAGATGTCAGCGTGCACGGGGAAGTGTTCTCGCCGTTCAGCCAGTTGGTCGAGCTGGTGGGAGTCAGCGAGGCCATGCTGGCCCTCCGGCGCGATGCCGGCAAAGTGACGGCGTGCCTCGAAGCTCTGGGACGCGGCACCGTCGAGTTGATGGACGGCCACGCCAGGACGGGTGCCGATGCGGTGCTCATCTCGAGCGCCTACGCCGGCGGGGGCTTCATCTCACCACGTGACTACCGCCGGTTCGTGTTGCCGGCCGAACGGTCTGTGATCGTGGGGTTCCGGGACGCGCATCCGGACGTGCCGGTCTACACGCACACCTGTGGGTTGCTCGGTGATCGGCTCGAGCTGCTTGAAGAGACGGGCACGGGAGGGATAGACACGCTGGATCCCCCACCGCTCGGGGATGTCGATCTGGCCGACGCGAAGCGCCGCGTGGGATCGCGCTTGTTCCTCAAGGGCAATGTCGATCCGGTCAACACCGTGTTGCGCGGGACGCCGGCCGAGTGCGTGGCGGACGCGAGGCGCCGACTCGAGATCGCCATGGACGGTGGCGGCTACATTCTCTCGACCGCGTGCTCGGTCCCACCCCACGCCCCACCGGAGAACATCATGGCGCTGAGCCTGGCCGCCGAGGAGTACGGGCGCTACTGAGAAATGGGGTGAGAAGATGCGGCCTGACCCCGTTTCATTTGACGCGACGCGGGATTGGGAATTGGGGAAATGCGCGTAGGGGCGGGCCCCCGTGCCCGCCCTGACACCTGGGCAACCACAGGGGGGTTGCCCCTACGGCAGAAGGGGTTGTAGGGGCGGGCCCCTGTGCCCGCCCTGACACCTGGGCAACCACGGGGGGTTGCCCCTACGGCAGAAGGGGTTGTAGGGGCGGGCCC
>Ga0315273_10001405_pt1 | contig 27354 bp, 20 predicted proteins | sample YL17G02_0_MG_FD_205753 | JGI IMG/M metagenome (GOLD analysis project Ga0315273, IMG submission 205753) | Sediment microbial communities from Yellowstone Lake, YNP, Wyoming, USA - YL17G02_0 | ecosystem: Environmental > Aquatic > Freshwater > Lake > Sediment | place: USA: Wyoming | collected... | reverse complement strand
CCGTTCGGCTTCTTCCATCAGGTGCGTGGTGAGGAACACCGTCTTGCCGCGGCTGCGGATGCCGTTCACCAGCTCCCAGATGGCGCGCCGGGCCTGCGGGTCGAGTCCGGTGGTGAGCTCGTCCAAGAACACCACCTCGGGGTCGTTGATGAGCGCGAGCGCGATGAAGAGCCGCTGCTTCTGCCCGCCCGAGAGGCTCATGAACGAGGCATTGCGCTTCTCGGTCAGTCCGAGTTGCTCGAGCAGGGCGCGACCGTCGACCGTGCGCGGGTAGAGCGACGCCCAGAGATCGACCGCTTCCCAGACGCGGATACGCTTCTGCAACTGCGCCTGCTGGAGCTGGACGCCGATGCGCTTCTGCAGCGCGTAGGCCTCGCGGGCCGGATCGAGGCCGAGCACCGTGGTGCGCCCCGCGTCGGCCTTGCGAACGCCCTCGATGCATTCCATGGTCGTGGTCTTCCCGGCGCCATTGGGCCCGATGAGCCCGAAGATCTCGCCCTCGAACACCTCGAAGGAGACATCGTCGACCGCCACGGTGGAGCCGTACAGCTTGCGCAGATGGGCCACCTCGATGACGCGTCTCCCCAATACGCCGGCGGACGGCGGCGGTGACGTGTCGACGGTGGGCACCGGCTTATGCTCGAGAGCGGGCATGGGCGCGGACCATAGCCTCACTCCGCGGCAAGCCCAAGTGCGTTCTGCCTGCGCGGCAGGAACCGCACGTCGTCACCCGTTCATACGCTTCTCCGGGGAGCCATCCTCGCATACACTGCCGCCACGGTGACCGGGTCTACGCCTTGCGAACTCGCTCGAAGTCACGACAGGAGGAGTGGACCCTCGTGAGCCTCACTTCCGGCACTTTGCTCGGACCCTACGAAATCCTCGGCCCGCTGGGCGCCGGCGGGATGGGCGAGGTCTATCGCGCCCGCGACACGCGACTCGACCGGAGCGTGGCGGTCAAGGTGATCCCGCAACACCTGTCGGCGAGTCCCGAGATGCGCCAGCGCTTCGAGCGAGAGGCGCGGGCGATCTCGGCACTCAACCACCCGCACATCTGCACCCTCCACGACGTCGGGCACCAGGATGGGACCGATTACCTGGTGATGGAGTTGATCGATGGCGAAACGCTGGCCACGCGCCTCGAGAGGGGGCCGCTGCCCACTGAGCTGCTACTGCGGACCGCGATCGAAATCGCGAGCGCACTCGACCGGGCGCACCGGAGCGGAATCGTTCATCGGGACTTGAAGCCCGGGAATGTGATGCTGACCAGGTCGGGAGCGAAGCTGCTCGACTTTGGGCTCGCGCAGGGGAACCCGACGGCCGGCGGTTCGGGCAGGTCGTCGGGCGCGATCCCGGGGTCGCTGACCCAGACGCCAACCATGGCGCAGCCGCTGACGGCCGAGGGGACGATCATCGGCACGTACCAGTACATGGCGCCGGAGCAGCTCGAGGGCAAGGAGGCGGACGCGCGCACCGACCTGTTCGCATTCGGAGCGGTGCTATACGAGATGGCGACCGGGAGGAAGGCGTTCGAGGGCAAGAGCCAGGCGTCGTTGATTTCGGCGATCATGTCGTCGGAGCCCACACCGCTCTCGACCGTGGCGCCGCTGGCGCCACCCACGCTCGAGCGGATCGTACGGGCATGTTTGGCGAAGGAGGCCGACGAGCGCATCCAGACCGCGCACGACGTGAAGCTTCAGCTCGAGTGGATCCGCGACGCCGGGTCGCAGGCGGGAGTGCCGGCCCCGGTGGCGGCACGGCGCAAGAGCCGCGAGCGCCTGGCGTGGAGCTTGGGCATGCTCGTCGTGGTTCTCGCCGCGGCGGCGGTCGTCGCGATGCCCTGGCTGCGCCCTCGCGCGTCGACTGAAGGCGTGAGCCGGTTTTCGATCGCGGCGCCCGAGAACGTCACGTTCAGTTCCGACGCCGCGTTCTCGGCCATCTCGCCGGACGGCAGGACTCTCGCCTTCGTGGCGACCGATTCCTCGGGGACGTCTCAGATCTGGGTCCGCCCGCTCGAGTCGCTCGCGCCGCGGCCGCTGGCCGGGACGGAGAACGCGACGCTCCCGTTCTGGTCGCCGGACGGCAGTCAGCTGGGGTTCTTTGCCGACGGGAAACTCAAGAAGGTCCCGATTGCCGGCGGCTCACCTGAGGCGATCTGTGACGCCGGCGACGGTCGCGGCGCGAGCTGGAGCCGCGACGGCGTGATCGTGTTCGCGCCCCAGGCCTCTGGCCCGCTGTTCCGCGTCTCGGTGGGCGGGGGCGAGGTGACGCAAGCCACCAGCCTCGACTCGTCTCGTCATGAGATCGGCCACCGCTGGCCGCGCTTCCTCCCGGACGCGAAGCATTTTCTGTTCGTGGGGATGCCGGCACGCCAGGGGAACTTCGACATCTTTGTCGGCGTGCTCGGCTCCAAGGATGGGAAGCGGCTCCTCAGTGCCAGTTCAGAACCGACCTACGCCGCGCCGGGATACCTGATCTTCGTCCGCAACACCTCCCTATTTGCACAACGGTTCGATCCCCAGCGCCTGGTGTTGAAGGGTGAGCCGATTTCCCTGGGCGAGGCTCCCCCGCCATCTAGTTACACCGGGGCGGGCACCGTGACGGCCTCGGTGAACGGGATCATGGCCCACATGGGAGTAGGGCTTCCCAACACCGAGCTGCGGTGGGTCGACCGCGCCGGCAACCCGTCGGGCACGATTCCCGTCCCCGCGGGCCGCTACGAGGGCGTGGTTCTCTCGCCCGACGGGAAACGCCTCTGTGTCGTGCGCCGGAGCGGCGCCTCGTCGGAGGACCTATGGCTGCTCGACCTCGATCGCCCGGTGCCCACGCGCTTCACCTTCGGACCATCGCAGAACTACACGCCGGCGTGGTCTCCTGACGGCGGCCGCATCGCCTTCGCCGCCGATCGGTCGGGGCCGGATGACATCTACCTCAAGCCCACGAGCGGAGGGGGCGCCGAAGCGCCGTTGCTGGTCGGGGGCGCCTTGTTCAAGGAACCGGATAGCTGGTCACCCGACGGACGATACATCGTCTTCGAGCAGCCGGATGAGCAAACCGGCTGGGACTTGTGGCTGCTGCCGGTGGACGGAGACCACACGCCCGTCGCTTATCTTCGCACGCCGTTCAACGAGCGCTACGCCGTCGTTTCGCCCGACGGCCGCTGGATCGCCTATAATTCCGACGAATCAGGCAAGAGCGAGGTCTACGTCCAGTCGTTCCCCTCCCCCGGCAGCAAGTACCAGGTCTCGACCAACGGGTCGAGTGGGGGATCCACGTCGATCGAGTGGACGCGCGGTGGCGACGAGTTGGTGTTCATCGGTGGCGACGGGCTCACCCTCATGGCCGCCGACGTGACGAGCAGCCCCGGGTTCCGGGTTGGCGCACCGCGAAAACTCTTCAAGGCGCGGCAGGATCTGGTGGCGTGGAATGTCACGCCCGACGGGCAACGGTTCCTGATCGTCGCTCCGGCGGGACTGGCATCTTCTTCCAAGATCACGCTCGAGATGAACTGGACGGCGGCGCTCAAGCGGTAGGGTTTGAGCTTGAGCTCGACGACAGCGACACCTCCGCCACTTCCGCCACTTCCGATGTCGGACCTGTTCAGGGGCGGAATCCCTCTTGGCATCATCCTGCCGCCGCTACTTCTTCTTGGGTGTCTTCCGGCGGTTGGTCGTCGCTTTGCGTGACGCACGGCGAGGTGCCACGCGGAGCTTCGATGAACATTCACGGAGCCAGTTGGCGAACGCCATCTCATTGATCTCGCGTGCGGACAGGGCGCGCGTCGCATGCGCTGCGTCTTGCTCCGAAGCCTCGAGGCGAAACCAGTTCAGCTCCATGAACACGCCTGCCACCGTGAGAGCGACGCGCTTGTTGCCATCCGCGAACGGGTGGTTCTGGGTGAGTGCGTACGCGTACGCGGCAGCCAGCCGAATGATGTCCGCGCGCTTGTAGGCGAAATGGTTCCTCGGACTCGCCAGAGCTGCATCCAACAGGCCTTCATCGAGAAGCCCGATCGCACCTCCGTGCTCTGCCAGGAGCCCCTCGTGAATAGCCAACACGGCCAGCTTCGAAACCCAGTTCGGCGGCTTTCTCACCTGGCCAAGTCACGAAGCGCGTTCTTGTAGCGGTTCATGAAGCCCTCGGCCACCTCCATCGTCTTCGCGAAGTTCGGGTCGTAGCGGGTGAGCCGGAAGCCGTCCGGCGCCTCGGTGAGATAGAGTTGATCGCCCTCCTTGACGTGAAGCGCCTGCGCAGCCTGCGCCGGAAGGGTGACGCCGAGAGAGTTCCCGACCTTGCGAACGGTGAGCTTGACCATGTCTGCCTCCTTCGTGGATACATATGTTATAACGTATCGACAGGTGCCGGCAAACACTTGATTCCCACGCGTCGGGGCGGTTGATGATCGCCCGGGATGCGCTAGCTCCGTCGGCGCGTTCGAAGGAGGCTAGGTTGGCGTTCGCTCGAGTTCGCTCGGGCGGCTCCACGACGCCGGACTCGTGCGAACAGGCTCGGCACGGAGCGGCCAGAGACGCTGCAACGCGAACCCCGTCACGATCACGTCGAGCCAACCCAGGGCGATGTCCAATGCGTAGTGCTCCGCGGTATAGACGAGAACAATCGCCATGATCACCGTATACAGCGCCAGCACGGTTCTCGCGAGGCGGCCACTCTTCTCCCAGAAGAACAGGGCGATCATCAGGGGATAGGCCGCATGCAGCGAGGGAATCGCTGCGATGTCGTTGGCGCTTGTGTTCGCGCCCGAGAACAGGGCGGCGATCGTGTGGAAGCCGAGGTAATCCCACACCTCCCGCACGACTCGGTGCGTGGGCGCGAGATCGCCATGCAGGCTCGCGAGCCATGGCGGCACCGCCGGGTATACGACGTATGTGATGAATCCGAACGTCGTCAGTCCGACGAACCACGTCATGAACCGCAGGTAGCGCGCGCGCGACCTGCTCCACAGCACCAGGGCAATCACCACCAGTGCGATGAAATGCGACGTGTAGACCGCGAGCGCCGCAAAGTCCCACCAGTGCGGATGCACCTGCTCATACAGTGCCCGTTGCATGCGAATGGTCGGAATGACTGCACCGAACAGCGCTTGCTCGACGTGGATTTGAGGCAGCGTGTGCGCCGGAGGCAACACTGCGCCGAGTTGGTTGTGGATTGCGTCGTACGCGAACAGGACGACGAACATCGGGAGCCAATCCAACAGGAATCTCGCAACCCCGCGCATGCCCCGCGACATGATCGCCTCGATCGGCGAGCTCGCCCCATTCATCTCGTTGCGACGCGAGGCGCGCCGAGCTGGTGCGGAGCGATCGTCGAGAGCGATGCGCTCGACCCCGGGAGCGGCGGTGTGGCGTGCGACCATCGGGGCAGCGAAGGGCGTACGCCAATCAACTCGGGCACCGTGCTAAACTGGTATCCTCGAGCGCGCAGGCCCTCGATGATGCCGGGCAGGGCCTTCACGGTCTCGCACTGATCCGCCTGGTGCGTGAGGTTCATCCCGTCGTGCAGCAGGATGATCGCACCGGGATGCACCTGCCGCAGCGTCCGCTTCACCAGCTCCGCGGCGGGCAGTGGATCCCAGTCGCGGGGCGCATCGTCCCAGGTCACGGCAACGAGTGAATCCGCTTTCAGTAGACTCATGAGCCACGGCGAGCGCAGGCCATTGGGCGGCCTGAACAGGCTCGGATAGATCCCTCCCGCCGCGTGAATCGATTCCTCGGCGTCGTCGACTTCCTGTTGCAGTTGCGGCCTGGGTTTGAGGGCGAAGCCGAGCGGATGCGAATCGGAATGGTTGCCGACGGTGTGCCCCTCACGAACGATGCGGGCGACGGTGTCGGGGAAGCGGCGCACATTTTGCCCGATGAGGAAGAAGGTCGCATGCACGTGCTCGCGTTGGAGAATGTCGAGCACCCGCGCCGTGTAGGGCTCGTTGGGTCCATCGTCGAACGTCAGCGCGACGAGTTTCTGCTGCGTGTCGCCCTTCCAGTACGTGCGTCCGAACGCGCTTGATTGTGGCTCGAGCGCACCGTAGCCGACCGCACCCATGAGCACGACCGCGGCGGACGTGAACCCGACCACCCGGCGCCAACTTCTGCGCAGGCGTGCCGCGCGCGGTTCATCGATCTGGTCACGGATGACCGGGAAATCCCGGTACAACGGGACGCCGAATGCGTGAAACCAGACCCAGTTGGTCGTGTAGATGAACGCGTTGCCCAGCAGTGACCGGTTCCAGCGGCGGGACGAAGTGCGGACGCAAATGGACTCGACGATAATGACGCGACCGACTTTGCGGAGGCGCTCCGACAACTCGCTGTCCGCCTGCAGGCTGAAATTGGGATTCCAGCCACCAACCGCGAGAAACGCGTCCCGCCGCACGGACATGTTTGCGCCCCACAAGTGTGGCCCGGAGCGGTTGGCACGGTCGATCCGATTGAACAGCGAGAGAAACAGGTGCTTCAACAACTGGCTCTTCCAGTTGGGGCGGGTGAACTCGACCTCACCCCCGATGGCGACGACGTCGGGTCGTTGGTCATATTCGCGCACCAGGTTCGAGATCCAGTCGGATGGCACGACGGAATCCGCATCGGTGCATGCGATGATGTCGCCGTGGGCCGCCGCGAAGCCAGCCGTGAGTGCCCGACCGTAGCCCCGCGTCGGCTCGTCGACGACCGTGACCCCATGGCTTCGTGCAACACCACCGGTGCCGTCGGTGCTGCCGTTGTCGACCAGCAGGATCTCGAGTTCGCCTTCGTAGTCCTGAGCGCCAAGTGACTCGAGGCACTTGGGCAGGAGTTCTTCCTCATTGAACGCTGGTATCACGACCGAAACTCGCATCACGTCGAGAATTCTCCCTGCCAAAACCGAGATCGCTCCACCCCTTGCGCCGCCCAGCATAGCGGCCGTCGGTCCAACTGACCAATCCCCGACTCTGGTCGCCGATTGGCCTAGCGTGCGATCATCTTCACTTGGTGCGAGACGTGCCACGGCGTGTGGTCGCGTGGGGCATGTGCCGATTGAACCGCGCGAGACAGCGGCAACAACCAGGAGGTAGAGTGTGCGATGACAAGAAGACGGTCGTCGCGGTGCACATGGCGATCGCGATGCTCTCCACGAGGCCGCTGCGTGCGACCTTCATCCCGAGGACTGAGCAGTGAGAAGAACAACCAATGCCGTAGCTGCCGCGATGCTGCTCGCCGTGCTTGCCACACGTGCCGTTCTTGGCCAGGAGGTCACCGACGCGCTTCGCCTTTCGCAGCCGGCATCTCAATTCAACGCTCACGCCCTCGGCATGGGTAACACGTATTCCACGATCGGGTATGACATATCGGCTCTGAGCTTCAATCCGGCGACGATGGCGCTGAGTCGCACATTCAGCTGGACGGTGACGACGAACGTCGAGAGTTTCCAGAGCACGACCAACTACTATGGCAACCGCACCCACTTTGGGACCAACAACACCTACTGTGGCCAGGTCGGGCTAACCTTCCCCTTGCGTCTCGATTCGACACGCAACCTGATCGTAGGATGCGCCTACACTCGCTCCAGTGATTTCGGGAGTGGCTTCAAGTACGCGGGTCTCAACGACGGATCGCGCTTCCCTTCGTTTTCTCAGGTACTTGCCAATCAAGCCGACCCGACGGCACGGGCGCTCGGTCTCTCCTACCCCACCTATGACGCCTCCGGCAACTTTCTCGGGGATAACACCATCCTTGGAGACGGCCTGTACGAAACGGGCAATTTGCTCGCCGGAGGAGGTCCGACCCACTACTCCCTTGGTGCGGCGATCGAAGCCACCCACAACTTCTTTGTCGGCGCGAGTGGAAGCTACAACACCGGCAACTACTCCAGCGATCTGGAACTGGCCGCGCTGGACGTGAACGACGCATACCCCACCGGCGTCTTGACGGCGCCGGACGATCCGCGAACGGATGGATTCGAGAGCGCCCACTACCACGTTGCCCGGGACAAGCAATATCGAGGATGGGACGCCCGCTTCGGGATGATGTACAAGTTGGCCGATTTCATCGGGCTGAGCGCTTCCTTTCACCTGCCCGGCCCTGAGAAGGTCAGCGAAGACCTGTTCCGTGGCGGCACGAGCCGTTTTGCCGGAAGCAAGAGCATCGTCCTTCCGGAAACACGATCCACCTCGACCTTCTACTTCAGCCCGCCAGCGGAGTTGACGGTTGGCGCGATGGTGAACATGTGGATTGTCACCGGTACCGCCGAGGCTACTTATGTCGATTACACCACGGTCAGGATCACTTCCGGCGCGGGCGCTCTTCCGGATCGAACGCTGATCAACAAGCGGATCAACGACGAGTTGGCGGCGGTGCTCAACTTGAATCTTGGCGCGGAGGTCCGTTTGCCGTTTACCGGTCTGAGCGGACGCGCGGGCGGCATCTATCAGCCCTCACCGTACGGATCGGATCCGGCGCGCAACTCCCGGAAGGTCGTGACCGTCGGATGCGGCTACAACGCAAACGATGTGGCACAGGTCGACCTGGGATATGCCTACGCCTGGCGAGGCGAGAACCGTGAGCGGCAAGTGGGTGACGACAGCAGCGCCAATCGAACAGTCGGCTTCAATACGTTGTTGTTTACGATCAGGGTGGCGTTTTGAAATGAACGTCTTTGCGAATCAGCGGCGTGAGAATAGCCTTCTCACCGAGCCGGCGAGGTGGAACAGGGCGATGCCTCCCCGGACCAGCGGGGTCAGGCCGGCGGGGAGCGCCAGCAGCAGCGCGGAGAGTCCGAGCCCCGCGCCCATGGCAATCGCGGGCAGCTGAGACTTCATCACGCGCAGACTTTCGAGGTTGCTGTCCAGGGCCGCTAGCGGGGCAAGTTGGTGCACCAGTGCCTCTCGCTCGGTGGCGGCGCGGGCCACCAGCGCGGTGAGCCGCGCCTCGAGAGTCCCGCGTTGCGCGCTCACGACCGTCCCCGGATCCACTCCCGGTCCTTGCGCAGCTCGGCGATCGTCGTGCCGAAGATCGGCCGCCGCCGCTTGAGCCAGGCGCGCAGGCCCAGGGCGCCGCCCACCGCTGCGATCAGCATGACCAGCGCGGCGGCGCCGAGCACGGCCACGCGGTGTTCTTCGCCGACAGCGAGCAACAGGAACAACAACCCCACGACGATGGCGAGCTGCAGGCAGGCCAGGATGGCGAACACGGCGAGGAGGAGGCGCGCCAGATTTCCGCGTTCTTCGGCCCACTCGAGCGCGAGGATTTCCATGCGGGTCTGGAGCAATCCCAGCGTGCTGTCGCCGAACCGGCGTAAGGATCCACCCAATCCAACGGCACGACCGGATTTCGGCTTTTCGCTCATGGCGGGCCTCAGCGCCGCGCGATGAGGACGCCGACCAGGAGTCCCGCCGCGGCCGCGATTCCGACTGCTCCCCACGGGTGCTCGTGAACGTACTCATCGGCTGCCTTGGCGGCTTCTTTGACGCGGTCCAGCATCTCCGCATCGATTTCCTCGATCTTGCCCTTCGCTGCCCGCAGGGACTCCTCGACCCGGGCTCGCGCGGCGGTGGCGCGTTCGCCGGCGGCGCCGGCGGTGGCATTGAGCAGCTCCTCGGAGTCGGCCACGACGGCCTTCAAGTCGGACAGCATTTGTTGACGGGCGGCGGTGGTGGCCTCACTCATGGGTAACCTCCTGGAATGGCATACACTGCCTCTCGGACTCAGTCTGGCGGACCCATGCTAGTGTCTCCCGCGCCACGGAACAATCGCCTCGGATTTCATGCCTTGCTCCACGCAAGGCGCATGGTTGGCGCCAACCGCTGGTAGACGCGATCAGGATGTGAGAAGACGGGCGGCCTCGTCAGAGCAGGCCTCTCCCGCTCGCAGCACCCGGATCGGCACGCACTGGAGGGATGACCCCATGAAGCCGAATCGCTGGCGCAACGTCATTGTAGGGACCTGCCAGGTGCTGGGCGTCGTCGCCCTCGTGCTCGGAGTGCTCCTCGGCTATGCCACGCGCTCGGTGTTCAACTCGGAAGCGTTTTCGACGCGCGTGGCCGCGAGCCTCTCCGAGCCGGGCGTGTCGGCCTACGTTGCCGGCAAGATCGCAGACGGTGTCATCGCCGCAAAGCCAGATCTCACTGGCGTCCGGCCGCTCATCGTCGCCGGCGGCCGGAGCGTGGTCGGCTCGGCGCCTTTCCGCGTCGCGGCACGGCGCGCCGCACTCGAAGCGCATCGTGCGCTGATGTCAGGCACCGGGGAAAAGATCATGCTGTCGGTGCAGGACGTGGGCGAGATCCTCCGGGCGACGCTCGCCATGCGCCCCGATGTGGCCACCAAGCTGCCGCGGCGGCTTAGCGCTCGCCTCGCCACCCTCGACGACTTCCCCGCGGGCAAACTTGCGGCCCGCCTCGTGCGGGCGGCCGGCCGCGCGCGCCTTGGCTTCCTCATGCTCATGATCGGCGGGCTCGCCTTGCTGGTCAGCGGCGTTGCGTTAGCGAGTGACCACCGCCGCGCCATGTTTCGCGTCGGCTGCATGGTAGCCTTCGCAGCGTGCGTGCTGTGGCTCGTAGCTCGCTTCGGGGGGACCGTCGTGGGCAGCCTGCCGCGCGATCCCGACAGGGGGCTGCTTGCCGCGGGCCTGTGGCAAGGGTTCGTGGGCAGTCTGCGGGTGTGGGCCATGGGTCTCGGCATGGTGGGAATCCTGATCGCTTCGGCTTCCGACGCGCTGCTGAAGAGCACCTATATAGAGGATCGGGCGCACGCCGTGTGGCGCTGGTTGGCCACGCCGCCCCAGGACCGCAGGCTGCAGTTGTTACGCGGCCTCGCCCTGTTCGGACTCGGTGCGCTCGCCATCGTGTGGCCCCTGCCGGTACTGAGCGTACTGGCTCTCCTGGCCGGCGCGGTCGTGATCTTCATCGGCCTGCGCGAGGCCCTTGGGGCTGCCCTCCAGGCGATTCCCGAGATGGCGGTCCCTACCGACGAGAGAGTTCGGGGTGGCGGGTGGAGCCCCGTGCGGGTCACCGTCGCGGGCGCGCTGGTGCTCGCCGTCGTGGCTGGCGTGGCGATCTGGGTCGGGCGCACGCCGTCGGGGTCTCCCGGGCCGCCTGCCATTACCGCATGCAACGGCTACGCGGAATTGTGCGACCGCCGGCTCGATCAGGTGGTCTTCCCGACTGCCCACAATGCGATGAGCGGCAGCGACATTAGCGGCTGGATGTTCCCCAACCAGAACCGGGGCATTCCAAGACAGCTCGAGGACGGCGTGCGGGCATTCCTCATCGATGCGCACTACGGCATGCCCGTGGGCGACCGTGTCAAGACGATCATGGACACCGAGAAGTCGGCCATGGCCAAGTACGAAGCGGCCGTCGGCACGGAGGGCATGGCTGCCGCCCTGCGCATCCGTGACCGCATGGTCGGTGGCGACGAGCGGCAGCGCACAGTCTACATGGCGCACGGCTTCTGTGAACTGGGGGCGACGCTGCTCACCGAGTCACTGGCGCAGATCCGCGACTTCCTGGTCGCCAACCCGGGCGAGATCCTCATCATCGTGATCCAGGACGAAGGCGTCGCACCGCAAGACATCGCCAAGGGTTTCGAGGAGAGCGGTCTGATCGATTTCGTTTACCGCGGACCAGCGCAACCGCCCTGGCCGACGCTGCGGCAGATGGCGGAATCCGACCAGCGCGTCTTGGTGATGGCGGAGAACAATAGCGCCGGCGTCCCGTGGTACCACCCGGCGTTCGACGTGATGCAGGAAACGCCCTACACGTTCCACGACACCACGGAGTTCTCGGAGGCACCGAACCGCGGCGGCACAGGCGGTTCGCTCCTGCTCATGAATCACTGGATCGAAACCACCCCGATGGCCAAGCCGAGCAACGCAGAGGTGGTCAATGCCTACGATTTCCTGCTGCGGCGGGCGCAGCTCTGCCAGAAGATGCGCGGCCGGCTGCCCAACCTCGTCGCCGTGGATTTCTATGCCACGGGGGACCTGATGCGAGTGGTGCAGACGCTGAACGGCGTGCGTCCGTGAAGGCGTCGGGTGCGCCGCAGCTCAATCGGGCCAGACGCATCTTCTCAAGAAGGACAACACCGCTCGGGCGGCGACCGCTGGATGAGCGCGTCGCCGCCCGCTCCCTGTGCTTTCCTCCTAGAAACCGACTGCGACGCCGACGTTCACCACCGGCCTCCCGTCCTTATAGGGCGAGTTGTCGTCCTGTAGTACGTCGAACAGCGCCTCGGCGTAGAACGACGTTCGAGGGCTGAGTGGCTTTACGTACCCGCCGCCCAGCAGCAGGGCTGGCACCCACTCGCGGCTCGACGTGTTCGCCGTTGAGAATATCTCATAGTTCATGTTCTGGTACTCGGCGTGGGCATAGAGATTCCGGCCGACCCGAAAACGACCGAAGACACTCCCACCATAATTATCCGACGACTGACCGTGGAGGTACGTCACGTGTTGGTAGCCCGCCTCCACGCCACCGGAAATCTTGGGCGTGAGCTTGTAGCCGATCATCGGAAAGATGCCGATGCTCGAGGTCGTTCCGAACGAGAGCGTCATCGTGCCGCCGTAGTAGGTGCGACTCTTTTTCGCGGACGTGCTGACCGCGGCGGGGGCCGCCGCTGCCGGTGCCGGCGTTTTCGCGGCCGGCGCGGGGGCCACGGGGGCGGCCGGTGCGGGCGTGGAAGTGGGTGCCGGAGTCTGCGCGGTCGGCACGGGGGCGACGGGCTTCGCCGCGGCGCTGTCGGGCTGCGCCGCGGTGCTGTCGGTGGAGGAAGTGGGAGTTAACGGTGTCGTTGCTCCGGGAACTGCCGCCGCCAGGGACCCGAGTGCCAGCAGAATCGAAAGGACGTTAGGTCTCATGTTGACCTCCTTATAGGTGTGTGAATAGGAAGTGGCTTCCGATGACACTTGGTCCCGGGAGGAAGAACCTGCCGCCTTTCGAGCTATCGCCGTCCGCCACCGCCACGACCACCGCCCCCGCCGCCACGACCACCGCCTCCGCCGCCACGACTACCGCCACCGCCGCGGCCGCCGTACGAGCCGCCACCGTACGACGACGAAGAGCGGCTTGCGCCGGACTGCCGGGCCTGGGCGTCGCGATTTAGATTGGAGGACGAGGCGCCGCCACCATACCCGCCGCTCGATCCGCGCGACGGCCGTGTCGAGGCCGAGGAACCGCCACCATACCCCCCGCTCGATCCGCGTGACGGCTGTGTCGAGGCCGAAGGCTGCGACTTCCACTGTCCCCCGTCGTGGGACTGCCAGCCCTGCCCAGTCTGCCGGTGCACGTTGCCGCTCTTGTCGGCATAGACGTTGTTCGGGCCCTTCGCCACTCGATCCGCCTTCTGCGCGTTAGCGCTGCTCTGCATCGTGCTCGGCGCGTTCCGTCCGTTGTTCGAGCGGTCGTTGTAGAGATTGTTCGCCGGCTTTGTCGAAGGACGCCCGCCGGCCACGCCGCCGACTCCACCGACTCCACCCACACCGCCGGGGCGTCCCGGATATCCACCGCCGTATCCACCATGGTATCCACCGCCATAGTAGGGGGGGCGATAGCCGCACGGTGGGTAGTAGCCGTGTCCGTAGTAGCCGCCGTACATGCCGCCGAAGCCAACCCCGACCGTCATGAAACCATAGCTGGCGGTGAACCCGAATCCCCAGCCGGTGTAGGGGTTGTAGCTCACGTGCATACCGTAGGTGACGGGTCGCGGGTAGTAGGCATAGGGTGAAACGTAGGGCGGGTAGTACCAACCGGTGCCGTAGACCGGGACGCCGTACCACGGATACGAGTAGATGTAGCCCGGTGTGTAGCCCACGTACACGACCTCAGGTGTGGACTCGTATACGGTCACGTGCGTCACGTTGTACACGGGCTCCGAGGGCGGGATCTTCTTGATCTCGTCCATCGGCACGCTGTCGGCCACCTTCCACGTGCCGGTCGCCTTGTCGGCGACGAACCACACCGCCTGATCGCACGCGAAGTACTTGCCATTGATGCGCAGGACCTGCGACACAGTGTTCACCGCGTATTCGACGGCGGTGCCTTCGATCTTCTTGAACTGTGGATCGCCGTCGTACTTCACTTCGAGCGTGGCCTTCGAGCGTTCGATTGCGGTGGTCTGCGGCACCATCGCGTCGAGCATGGCATCCTCGGCCTCGGGCGTCCCGGCCACCGACAAGCGCACGTCGCCGAGCGCCGAGGCGGGCGGAATCTGCTTGAACGCGGCCGGCAGCATGTCGGGGCGCACCACGGTCCACGGTCCCTCGAGCTTGGCAGCGCCGTACCACCGGCCTGAGATCAGCACGAACACCTTGCCGGTCTTGACCTCGCGCACCACCCTGCTCTCGGTGTTCGCGATGTACATCAGTTCGCCCTTATCCAGCGTCTGCCACGACGGCGCGCCGTCGGTCGCGATCAACTCGGTGGGCTCGGTCGCCACCACGATCTTCGGCGGCTTCGCCGGCGTGGTTGTCGAAGAGGTGTCCGGCGGTACCAGCTTCGCGATGTCGGCGGGCGGTTTGGCGATTGAAGTCCACGGGCCCTTGGCGTCCTGGGCGCTATACCATAGCTTGCCGCCGCACAGATAGAACGTGCCGCTCTTCTTGTCCTTCACCACGGCGTACGCGGTGTTCGCGACGCGCTCCAGCTCGGAGTTGGGAATCGCGATCGTGCGCGGCTCGCCGTCATAGAGCAGCAACTCGGAAGCCTCCTGCAGCACGACGATCTTGGGCGGGTCATGCTTCAGGCCTTCGACGCTCTTCTTCTCGAGGTCCACTGTGGCGAGGCTGGCGCGTAGCCGAGTGAGCGAGATCGGCACGCCCATCTTTGGCAGGAGGCCGGTGAGGAAGATGGAGGCCTCCTCCTCCTTTGCCTTGTCGCTTTCCGGCCAGCGGGCGTTGGTGACAACGAGCTCACGAATCATTACGGTGCCGGAGTCGCGGTCGGTATCCACGCGGCCGGTGATCCAGATGACGCCGAAGATGGGCGTGGTCGTGCCCTTTTTCAGCAGCGAGACCGCGGCGCGGGCCTTGAGGACGTTGTTCTCGAACTTCTCCGGCTGCGGCTGATAGAGGGTGAGGACGCCTTTCTCGGTTCCGATCTCGCGCGGCCAAGTCGCGTCGGCCGCTGCGGCGGCCACAACCCAGAGAAGCGAGAGACCGAGTCCGATCGCGAGTGGTACGCCTTGCCTGATCAATCGATGCATCTTGGCACTCCATGTCGATGTGGCTCGAAAGTAAGTGGACGAGTGCAGTCTATGATCTTTTCCGCCGGACCCGCCAATCACCCGCGCCGCCGCCGTGCCGGCCTCGTCGAGGAAATGACAGACGGTCCTGCGGCAGCCCGATCCGCGAGGATCAGGGCCTGGTCCTGACACACTCGGCCGGCCGGAATCGACACATCACCCTTCAACAGTTTGGCGAGAGGCCCAACCTTGTCGCTTCCCGTGACGAGCCACAGGACTCGCCGGGCGCGATTGAGGATCGGATAGGTGAATGTCATCCGGCGCCGGCCCTGATACGCGCCGGTCAGTGCCACGTCGACGTTGGTGATGTTGAGAACCGGATCCTCGGGCACCAGCGAGGCCGCGTGGCCGTCGGCCCCGAGACCCAGATGGATGAGGTCGAGCACTGCGGGAGATCCGGCGATCTCCTCGAGACCTGCGGCGTAGCGCTCGGCCGCGGCCTCGAGGTCGGGCGCTTCCACGGGCATGGCATGGATCTGTCCGACGTCAAGCGGAGCGCGCTCGAGGCTTTCCCGCAAGTGTGTGAGATTCCGGTCGGCGTGTCCGGCGGGAGCCACGCGCTCATCCACCTGGACCACGTGCACGTGCTCCCATGGGACGTCTTGCTCCGCCAGGACGCGCAACATGAGCCACGGGGTGCGTCCGCCGCTGATGGCGGCGACGAAGCGGCGCCGCGCGCGGACCGCGCCGCGGCACTCCTCCGCGATGAAGGCCGCCGCCGCCCGCGCGACCGCATCGGCATCTGCCAGCACTTCGATTCTCATTCGGATGACACCCGCAGGATCTTCTTGCATGCCAGATCACCCGCGGCGCCGAAGAAGACCAGTGCATCTGAACGAGTCGTGCTCATGCCGGCCTGCTACTTCGCTGCCTTCTCGTGATGTCCGCCGAACTGAAAGCGCATCGCTGAAAGCAGCTTGTTCTGAAAATCGGCCTCGCCCCGCGAGTTGAAACGCTGGTAGAGCGAAGCAGTGAGCACATCGGCCGGCGTTCCCTGGTCGATCGCGGCCTGAATTGTCCAGCGACCCTCACCCGAGTCCGAGACCCGGCCCGAGAAGCCGGTGAGGTCCGGCGACTCGAGGAGCGCGATGGCCGTCAGGTCCAGGAGCCAGGACGCCACAACGCTTCCGCGCCGCCAGACCTCGGTGATGTCGGTGAGGTTCATGTCGTACTGGTGGTGCTCGGGATGGCGAAGCGGGGTTGTCTCGGCATCGACTTCACGGCCCAGCTTGCCCGCGTTCGCGTGTTTCAGGATGTTGAGTCCTTCCGCGTACGCGGCCATGAGGCCGTACTCGATCCCGTTGTGAACCATCTTCACGAAGTGGCCGGCGCCATTCGGCCCGCAGTGGAGGTAACCCTCTTCCGCGGTGCCCTTCGCCTTCTCGCGTCCCGGCGTCCGCGGGATGTCGCCCCTGCCGGGGGCCAGACTCCTGAAGATCGGATCGAGACGCGTCACGACTGACGTCTCGCCACCGATCATCATGCAGTAGCCTCGCTCGAGGCCCCAGACGCCGCCGCTCGTCCCGACGTCCACGTAGTGGATGCCCTTCGGGGCCAACTCCCTGGCGCGCCGGATGTCGTCGATGTAGTACGAGTTCCCACCGTCGATCACGGTGTCACCCTTCTCGAGAAGCGGGAGGAGGTCGGTGACCGACTTGTCGGTGACAGCCGCGGGGACCATCAGCCAGACGATTCGGGGCTTCGCGAGCTTCACTACGAAGTCGGCGAGAGAGGAGGCGCCGATCGCTTTCTCCTTGACCAGTTCCGCCACAGCCTCAGGCGACCTGTCGAAGACGACGCACTCGTGGCCGCCGCCGATCAGCCGGCGGACCATGTTTCCACCCATCCGGCCTAATCCAATCATTCCGAGCTGCATGCCGATCGTCATCGTGAGCCCCCTTTGAGGTTGCGATAGCGACGAATCAGGTGATTGGTCGAACTGTCGTGCCCGAGCGCAGGCTCCGTCGCGCTTTCCAGTTCAGGGATGATGCGCTGAGCCAGCACCTTGCCCAGTTCGACGCCCCATTGGTCGAACGAGTCGATGTTCCAGATCACGCCCTGGGTGAAGACCGCATGCTCGTAGAGAGCCACGAGCGTGCCCAGCGTCTCCGGCGTGAGCCGCTTGACGAAAATGGTGTTGGACGGGCGGTTCCCCTCGAACACGCGGTGAGGGACGAGCCACTCTTCGGTGCCATCGGCCTTCACTTGCTCGGCAGTCTTGCCGAAGGCGAGCGCCTCGGACTGCGCCAGGATATTCGCCAGCAGGATGTCGTGGTGGCGTCCGAGCGGGTGGATGGCTTCGACGAAGGCGATGAAGTCGCATGGGATGAGTGCGGTGCCCTGGTGGATCAGCTGATAGAAGGAATGCTGGCCGTTGGTCCCCGGCTCGCCCCAGTAGACGGGACCCGTCGCGTAGTCGACCTGCGATCCCTCGATGGTCACGTGCTTGCCGTTGCTTTCCATCGTCAACTGCTGCAGGTAAGCCGGGAATCGCTTCAGGTACTGCTCGTAGGGCAGGACGGCGACCGTCTGGGCACCGTAGAAGTCCGTGTACCACAGCCCGAGAAGCCCCATCAGCACGGGCAGGTTCTGCTCGAACGGGGCGGTACGGAAATGCTCGTCCATCTGGTGAAAGCCTTGGAGCATGGCTCGGAAGTTGTCCGGGCCGATGGCCAGCATCGTCGAGAGGCCGATGGCCGCGTCCATCGAGTAGCGCCCGCCGACCCAATCCCAGAACCCGAACATGCTGGCGGTGTCGATGCCGAACTCGGACACCTTTGCCGCGTTGGTCGAGACCGCAACGAAGTGCCGCGCCACGGCCTTCGCATCGTTGCCAAACGCCGCGAGCGACCAGTCGCGCGCGGTCTGCGCATTGGTCATCGTCTCCATCGTCGTGAAGGTCTTCGACGAGACGATGAACAGCGTCTCCGCCGGATCGAGGTCGCGGGTGGCTTCAGCGAAGTCGGTGCCGTCGATGTTGGACACGAACCGGAAGGTCAGCGCCCGGTCGCTGTAGTGCTTCAGCGCCTCGTAGGCCATCACCGGTCCGAGGTCGGAGCCGCCGATGCCGATGTTGACCACGTTGCGGATGCGTTTGCCGGTGTGGCCCTGCCAGTCGCCACTGCGGACGCGATCGCAGAAAGCGGTCATCTTGTCCAGCACGGCGTGCACCTGGGGTACCACGTTCTTGCCTTCGGCGACGATGGAGGCGGTCCGCGGGGCGCGCAGGGCAACGTGCAGCACTGCGCGGTCTTCGGTGATGTTGATCCGGTCGCCCCCGAACATGGCGTCGATGCGCTGGCGCAGGCCGCATTCCCCGGCCAGTTGCACGAGCAGCCGCAGCGTGTCGCCGGTGATGCGGTTCTTCGAGTAATCGAGGAAGACGCCGGCGGCTTCAGCCGTCAGACGCTCGCCGCGTTTGGGATCCTCCGCGAAGAGCGTGCGCAGATGGACGTCCCGGACCTGTTCGTAATGGGCGACAAGCGCCTTCCACGCCGGGCGTGTCGTCAGCGATGAGTTCGCTGGCTTCGTGGTCGCCGTCATGGTCGCGCTCCATTCACTTCAATGCGGAAATTGCCGAAGTCGAAGATTTCGGTCGGCCTAGACGGACACGGGAGCCCCCGCCACGCAAGGGCTCCCGTTTCCATATCAGCGAACTACCAAATCCGGACGCGCTCTTCCGGCTTGATGAAGAGTTTGCTTTCCGGCTTGACCCCGAATGCGTCGTACCAACCGTCGATGTTGCGCACGACGCCGTTGACGCGGAACTCGGCCGGCGAGTGAACGTTGCTCGTCACCTGCGCACGAAGAGCTTCGTCGCGGATGTTCGAACGCCACACCTGTGCCCAGCCGAGGAACAGACGCTGCTCGCCCGTGAACCCGTCAAGCACAGGTGGCGTCTTGCCGTTGAGCGAGATGTGATAGGCCTCGCGCGCCACTGTCATACCGCCGAGGTCGCCGATATTCTCGCCCGACGTAAAGTCGCCGTTCACGTGCAAGCCAGGCAGCGGCTCGAACTGCGAGTACTGACCGGCCAACGCCTTCACCTTCACTGCGAAGGCCTCTTCGTCTTCCTTCTTCCACCAGCTGTGCAAGATGCCGTTCTCGTCCGACTTGGCGCCCTGGTCGTCATACCCATGACCCATTTCATGACCGATCACGCCGCCGACCGCGCCATAGTTCACGGCCGGGTCGGCGTTCACGTCGAAAAACGGCGACTGTAAGATCGCGGCCGGGAACACGATCTCGTTCCACACCTGGTTGTAATAGGCGTTCACCGTTTGCGGCGACATGCCCCACTCGCTCTTGTCGGTCTTCCCCGCCAGGCGCGACGCCTGCCGGTTCCAATCCCACAATGTGGCGCGCTTGCGGTTGCCATAGGCATCGCCGGCCTTGATCTCAAGCGCTGAGTAGTCGCGCCAGCTATCCGGATAGCCGATCTTTACCCGCACCGTCTCCGCCTTGCGCATGGCAATTTTGCGCGTCTCGGGCGTCATCCATTCGAGGGTCGCGATGCGCTTGCGATAGGCGGCAAGCAGATTGTTGACGATCTCCTTGACCTGCGCCTTGGCTTCCGGCGTGAAGTGCGTCTTGACGTAGATCTGACCGACAGCAAGGCCGAGCGGCTTCTCGCCGTAATTCCCGCTCAGCGCTCCCACGGCACGCTTCCAGCGATCGCGCTTCTGGGGCTGTCCGGTCAGCGTCCTGCCGTTGAAGTCGAACGCCGCATCGTCGAACGCGGCCGGCATGATATCGGCCTGACGGTTGATGTAGTGAAACGTCAGATAGGCGCGCCAGGTCTCAACCGGCGTTGACCGAAACAGCTTCGCAAGCCCCGCAACCGGTTCCGGATTGCGCAGCAGAAAGAAGCCCTGGTTCGGGATGCCCGATGCCTTCAGCGCATCGTCCCACGCAAACTCCGGCGCCGAAGCCTTCAACTCGGCCAGCGTGCGCGGATTGTAAGCCAATTCCACGTCGCGTAGTTTTTCGATCGGCCATTGAATTTCGGCGATTTTCATCTCGACCGCCATGACCTCATCGGCGGCAGCCGCAGCATTGGGATAGCTTGCCATGCCGAGCATCTTCTCGATATAGGCGCGATACGCGGTGCGCGTCTCCGCGAACTTTGCGTCGGGTTTCAGGTAGTAGTCCCGGTCCGGCATACCGAGACCCGACTGAACCACATCGACCGAGTAACGATCCGGATTCTTGTCGTCGAGACCGAACCCCATCGCGATCGGCGAATCCCCTGGAATGCTCGGATCGCCGACAAGGGCCGCCACGTCTTCATACGTCTTGAGCCCGGCAATGCGATCGAGATCCGCCTGGAACGGCTTCAAGCCCATCGCATCGATGGCCTTGGTGTCCATATAGGACGAATAGAAATCGGCGACCTTCTGCTCGGGCGAACCTGCCGCTTGCTTGCGGCTCGAGACGTCGTTGACCAGGTTCTTGACGTCCGTCTCGGACTTCGCGCCCAGAATGCTGAACGAACCCCAGTTCGCACGGTCGGGCGGGATCGGTGTGTTCTTCATCCACGTGGCGCCGGCATAGCGAAAGAAGTCGTCGCCGGGTTGAACGTTGCGGTCCATCGCCGCCAGGTCGAAGCCCCATTCCCCGATCTCAGGCTTGCCCTTGGCTGCGGCGCCCGTTTGGATGCTGATGGCAAGGAGTCCCGCCGTCAGCACGGATGCTGCCACGCCTGTCGCCACAGACACTCGAATCCTCATGAATCACGTTCCTTCTGATGGGCCGCAACATGTGCCGCCACGGGGACCGGAAAACCGTCGCTCGATCCGTCCGAGCTACGGGGCCACAGAGCAACAGGATAGCTCATCGCATTCAGCGGGCAAGTCAAACCGGCTTGAAGTCCAGCAGCGCCACCCCGCCGTGCTACGCCCCGAATTCCGGTTCCGCGCCGTCTCGCGTAGTCTGTCGACGTGTCCATTGCTCCCCTGCTCACAGGTGCCAGCGGCGTCGCGCTCATCCTTATCATCATCTGGGATGCGTTCGAAACGATCCTGGTTCCGCGCCGCATCGGCCGGCGCGTCCGGCTCACGCGCTACTTCTACATGATCAGCTGGCGGATGTGGCGAGCCGTGGCGCTGTTTATTCGCAGGCCGCAACGGCGTGAGGGTTTTCTGGGCTTCTACGGGCCCCTCTCGCTCATCGTGCTCCTGTTCTGCTGGGCTGCCGGGCTCATCCTGGGCTTCGCGCTCCTGGCTCTCGCCACCAACAGCCGTGCGGGCGCAGCGCCGGATCCATTCGGCGTGCTCATCTACATGAGCGGCGAGACGTTCTTCACGCTCGGCTTTGGCGACATCACGCCGACCACCGTCGTCGGCCGATTCCTGGCGGTCCTCGAGGCGGGGCTCGGCTTCGGCTTCCTGGGCACGGTCGTTGGCTACCTGCCCACGATGTATGCCGCGTTCGCCCAGCGCGAGATCGAGATCTCGCTCATGGACGCTCGCGCGGGCTCGCCACCGACCGCGACCGAATTCCTGCGCCGCATTGCGCCGGCGGATGGCAACCAGCGGTGCCATGACCAGCTCGCCGCGTGGGAACGCTGGAGCGCGCAACTGCTCGAAACGCACATCTCGTATCCGCAGCTGGCCTACTACCGCTCGCAGCACAGCAACCAGTCGTGGTTGGCCACACTCACGACCGTCCTCGATTCCACCTCGCTGCTGCTGGCGCGGCCGGGGGTTCCTGCCACTTCACAGGCGCAGCTCACCTTCGCCATGGCGCGTCATGCGCTGGTCGATGTCACGCAGATCTTCGTGCCGCGGTTCATGCCCGCCGCGCGGGGCCGCCTCGCTGTCGACGACATGCTTCGCATGCGCGCACAGCTTGCGGATTCGGCGATGCAATTACCCACCGACAGCGAGTTCGAGGCTGGGCTCGCTGCGCTCCGGCTGATGTATGAGCCCTACGCACAGGCACTGGGGGCGTACCTTCTATTCGAGCTCCCGCCGTGGGTCCACGCACAACCGCGTCGCGACAACTGGCAGGGCGGACCGTGGGACAAGCTGCTTTCGGCGCGCAGCAGCCCGACCCACCGAAGCGACGAGCATTTCTAGCGGGCGCACGGCGCGATGGGCGTACTTTCCCCTTGCTTACCGAGGGGAGCCTCTCCTATACTCCTCTCGGAAACCGATATGAGGCAATCGATATGAGTAAACCCAACGACCTCGTGCAAGGCACGCTCGATGTGCTCCTCCTCAAAATCCTGGCGCTGGAGCCTTTGCACGGGTGGGCAATCAGTCGTCGCCTGAAATCCCTCTCCGGAGATGTGCTGCAGGTCAGCGAAGGATCCCTCTACCCTGCATTGCACAAGCTGGAGCAGGAAGGCTGGATCACGGCCGAGTGGAAGCAGACCGAAAACAACCGGCGAGCGAAGTTCTATTCGCTCACCCGCCTGGGCAGAAGGCAACTCGAATCGGAGTCGGCAAACTGGCACCTGCTGTCGTCTGCCATCTCGCGTGTCATTCGGATGTCAGAGGCCTAGAGATCGATGCGGATGGAACACTGGTGGTTCACTGTGCCCTTGCGGCTGAGGTCCATTCTCCGCCGCGGCCGGGTGGAGCAGGAGCTCGATGAAGAGCTGCAGTTCCACCTGGAACTGAAGATCGACGAAGGCATCGCCAGTGGGCTTCCCCCGGATGAGGCGCGCTACGCCGCGATGCGCGCGATGGGCGGACTCGAACAACGGAAGGAGGAGATGCGAGATATGCGACGCATCCACTGGTTGACGGACTTTGTCGACGATGTGCGTTACGCGATCCGCAGCCTGCGCCGCGCGTCCGGACTGACCGGATTCGTGGTGATCACGCTCGCGCTGGGAATCGGGATGACCGCGGCGACTTTCAGTATGGTCGACGCGCTGATCTTCAGGCCGTACCCGGTGCCGTATCCGAGCAGCGTGGTCAGTCTGGTGAGCACGTCACACGACAATAGCTTCGACAATTTCTCCTATCGCGAATACCTGGACATCCGCGGCAAAACGAAGAGCTACGACGGCGTGATCGCAAACGGGGTTATCGGGCCGGTCGGCTTCAGCCTCGAACCCGGAGCGATGCCGCGGGTCAAGGGCGGATTGCTGGTTTCCGGCAACTACTTCCAGGTGCTCGGCGTGGAACCGCAGCTCGGGCGTGGTTTTCGAGAGGACGAAGACGGGGTGCCCGGTCGCGATGCGGTCGTGGTGCTCGGGAAAGATTTCTGGAAGCACGAATTGGCGAGCGACCCATCGGTCATCGGCAAGATCATTCGCCTGAACGGCACGGACTTCACCGTGATTGGCGTCGCACCGGAAACGTTCCCGGGAATGCAAGTATTCGCGCGTCCCGACTTCTTCATGCCGCTGGCGATGGCGCGCGTGTTTTCGACCAACCCGAACAAGAATTATTTCGAGGACCGCGATGATCGCGAACTGAGCGTGAAGGCGCGCCTGAAATCGGACACGACGCTCGAGCAGGCCCGGAGTGAACTCGCCGTACTCGCGCAAGACTTCAAACGCGAGCATCCGCAGTTCAATCGCAACCGAGGGGCGTCGGTACTCACGCAGTTCGAAATACGGACGCGCGGCGATGACGTCAACTGGAAATTCGGCGTGATCTTCTCGATCCTTGCACTGGCGGTGCTGCTCGTGGCATGTACCAACGTTGCGGGACTGTTGTTGGCCCGCGCCAGTACGCGAACGCGCGAAATCGCCGTACGGTTGGCGCTGGGCGCCGGGCGTTTCCGGCTGATCCGGATGCTGTTGACCGAAAGCCTGATTCTCGCGTGCCTCGGTGGATTGGCCGGGATCGCCGTCGGGTACGTCGCCATCGGGCTCCTGCGCACGTTCAGCATTCCCACCACGTTGCCGGTCACCATACCGTTTCAAATGGACACGCGCGTGCTGCTGGCAAGCCTCGCGTTGTCACTCGTGAGTGCGCTTCTGTGCGGTCTGGCGCCGGCACTCCAGAGCACGCGCACGGACCTGGTGACGGGACTCAAGTCGGCCGATGTTGACCTGCCTGGACGCAGGCGCCTGTGGGGACGGAATGTGCTGGTGGTGGCGCAGGTTGCCACATCCCTGATGCTGCTCACGGCATCGTTCCTGATGTTCAGGGGCTTCCAGCATAGCCTGGTTGATGGAACCGGATTCGCGAAGGTGGCGAAGGATCATGTGTTGATGGCAAGCTTCGATCCGCGTCTGATGAAGTACGACGCAGCTCGGACGCAGCAGTTCTACAGGCTCTTGGGCGAACGTGTGCGGGAAGCGCCCGGAGTTCAGAGCGCAGCCTTCACTCAGAACCCTCCGCTCGGGCTGGGAGATTTTGACAGAATTGCCTTCGTGCCGGACGGTTTTCAAATGTCGCCCGATCGCGAGAACTTCACGACGACGATGGACACCATTGATGAAGGGTATTTCGCGACCATGGGAATACCGATCGTGAGTGGCCGCGGCTTCCTCAAGTCCGATACCAGGGATTCACCGCGTGTCGCCATCGTCAATGAGCAGTTCGCGAACCACTATTGGCCGGGCGCCGATGCCGTCGGCAAACACTTCCGGCTCGAGAGCCGCGCCGGCACGCCAGTGGAAATTGTGGGCGTCGCGCAGACCATCAAATACGAAAGCACCGGCGAAAGGCGGACAGATTTTGTATACATGCCGCTGACCCAGCATCCTGTCGCTCGCATGGTCCTGCTGCTACGGTCGAGCGGCGATCCGCTGCAATTGCTCGAGCCACTCAAAGACGTTGTCCGGACGCTCGATCCGAACCTGCCGATGTTGGAGATGCGGACTTATGACGACCTGTACCGGTACGCGGCGGTGGAAGGGCCGGGGGTTGCGATAAACCTGGCAGGTACCATGGGCGCGATGGCCCTCCTGCTGGCCATCGCCGGCTTGTACGGACTGGTTGCGTACAACGTGACCCGCAGAACCCGCGAGATCGGCATTCGCATGGCCCTTGGCGCAGGACCGTCTGACGTGCTGCGGCTGGTGATGAGCAAGGGCCTCGTGCTGGTGGGAATCGGATCGGTGATCGGGCTGGCAATGGGCTTCGCCGTCGAGCAGCTCATGAATTCCATGCTGTTCAATGCCGGCGGAGTGGACATTGTGGCGTATTTCATCGTCGTGCCGACGATGTTTCTGGTAACCATGCTGGCGGCCTACATCCCTGCGCGAAGAGCATCCCGGATTGCGCCAACCGAGGCGCTGCGATATGAGTAGCGACCAGCCAGCGAGGCGGCATCGCCTTATTGGCGCCCAGTCATCACGGTAGACCGGCGGTCGCTCTGCCAAATTGTCGGGAGACTGTCCTTCTTGGCGTTGGACCCAGCCTCGTCGCCCTCCTCCAGAACCTGGCAAGCTTCGCCACGGCCTCGTTTCGTTTGCGACGACGTCGTCGGTCGCGGCCACTGAACCGCAAGGCCCTGCAGAGCTTGGTGGTTTCCGCGCCCGGGTCCGGTTCGCGCGATGGCCCTGCCTCGACGGGAAGCGGCCGCAAACCTGCCGCAAGACCAAGTCGGCACGCCGCATGCTCTGCTCGCGCATGCGAATCTCCGGGCGCCTGTTTTCAGGCGCGGGTTTTGTCGTGCCCGCGCCACGCCCGGGCCTCACTTCGCAGGAGGCCCCGATGGGCACGACTCAGCATCCCGATCTCGCGGGACCGGGAATCGGAACGTATGAAGAGGTCGAACGCAGCCTGCCCGCCGGCTATTGCCCTGTTCTCAACCCCAGGCAGACCCAGTTGGCACTCCACACCCTCAAGCACCATATCGAGGACGGCCTGTGCCGGGCGCTCAACCTGATTCACGTCGAAGGGCCGCTGATCGTGAGCAGCGAAAGCGGCATGAACGACGACCTCGATCGCGACGGATCGCGGACCCCGGTGGATTTCCCATGCGGCCTCGGCCTCGACAAGCCGATCGACGCCCAGGTGGTGCAGGCGGCGACCAAGTGGAGACGGATGGCGCTCCGCCAGTTCCAGTGTCACCCGGGCGAGGGGGTCATGACCGACATGCGCGCGGTGCGCAAGGACTACTTCCTCGACCACGATCACAGCGCCTACGTGGATCAGTGGGGCTGGGAGCGTGTGATCTCCTATTCCCAGCGGAACCTCTACGATCTCAAGATGACCGTGAGCAAGATCTGGCGCGTTCTCAAGGAGACCGAGGCCTTCATCCAGAAGGAATTCCCGAAACTCGTGACCGACCGGTATCCGAACCTCCCCGAGGAGATCACCTTCGTGCACGCCGAAGACCTGCTCGACATGTATCCGGATCTCCCGCGCAAGCAGCGCGAGACCGAAGTGTTGCGGCTCCACCCGGCGGTCTTCATCATCGGGATCGGCGCTAATCTGAAGAACGGCCAGCCCCACGAACCGCGAGCGGCTGACTACGACGACTGGGTGACCCCGACCTTGTCCGAAGCGGGCAAGTTGATGCACGGCCTGAATGGGGACATCCTGGTGTGGAATCCGGTCACCGAGCGGCGCCACGAGTTGTCTTCGATGGGCATCCGCGTCACCAAGGAAACGCTCCACAAACAGCTCGAGTTGAGCGGCCAGTTGGAATTGCTGAAATTGCCGTATCATCAGGCGATCCTGAACGACCAGATCCCGCTCTCGATCGGGGGCGGAATCGGACAGTCGCGCACCACCATGCTGCTGTTGCGCAAGGCACACCTGGGCGAAGTGAGCGTCTCGGTGTGGCCGCGGCGCTTGAAAGAAATCTGCGAGAAGAAGAACATCCGGGTGTTGGAATAGGAACCGAAGGGCAATCGAAAGGAGCCTTAGGATGAGCTTGCCAAACACGACCGTCACCGCTCCCCCCAAGACGGGTAGCGCGAAGGACCACATCGCGGCCCTGATGGCGACGGTCAAGGCCAAGAATCCGAACGAGCTGGAATTCCACCAGGCGGTGTCCGAGGTGGTGGAGTCTTTGTCGCCGGTGCTGGAGCGTCATGCCGAGTACCGGGCGGCGAAGATCCTCGAGCGGATCGTTGAGCCCGAGCGGGTGCTCATGTTCCGCGTGCCGTGGATGGATGACCGTGGCGAGATCCACGTGAACCGCGGCTTCCGCATCGAGATGAACAGCGCGATCGGGCCCTACAAGGGCGGGCTGCGTTTTCATGCCTCGGTCA